>OQVT01001383.1_pt1 | contig 15163 bp, 16 predicted proteins | sample 1691561 | NCBI WGS metagenome assembly OQVT01 (sample SAMN03418260, study PRJEB22391) | human gut metagenome | biome: human-gut; feature: organic feature; material: feces | host: Homo sapiens | place: Tanzania | collected 2013-01 | reverse complement strand
ATGGCCAGCGTCAAGGCCGATATCGCGCTCATGAATCCAGAAAGAGGAATCCCAAGCGTACTCATGCAGTACAGTATCAAAAACAGGTACAGTATGTATTTGACGATTGCAAGTACGAAGTGCACCAGCGCATTGTCAAGGTCGCTTGCAAGCACCCCAACCTTTACAAGCTTTAGGATGTTCTTGATTATAAGCGTGCCAAAAAGCGCCGCCACTATAGCCGTAATGAGCTGGAACCCCGAGTTCTCGAAGTATGCAGCCACCTGTTTCAAAAGATTGTCAAACACAACCCCTCCTTAATGCTTCAATCGAAAAAACCACAAACAAAAGGCCATGGACGAAATGCCAAAAACACACCTATTGGTTCTCCTGCACAAGCTTGTTCTGCTTCATCCTAAGATCAGAGACCGCCTTGAGCTCTGCATCCACCTTCTGCTGCAGCTCCCGCTTCTGGTTCTCTATGGCCTGGATCTGACCGTTCAAGTGATTCATCTGCTCAGACAGCTGCGAAAGCTTCATGTTGTGGATCTCTATGTCACGCTCCATAAGAAGATGCTCCATGACCAAACCCTGATGCGCTATTGCGTTCTCCTGATCCATGATCCTTGAGCAGCACTGCATGAGTTCATCGGGCGCATCCTTGTCCAGCCAGTACTGCATGCCATCTGACAGAACCTTGCCGTATTCCGTAACGCGCTCGCCAAGGACAGCCATTATCTGCTTCTCCTGCGATTGCAAAGCCTTGAGTCTGCGCCCCTCCTCCCCGTAGGCCCCCATGCTCATAAGCGAATCCTGCGCCCCATCCACTATGGATTTCTGGTCAAGAAGCGTGTTCTTGAAGCTGCGCTTCATAAGACGGATTTGCTCCATCTCATCAAGGATCTCCTTGGCATGGTCTCCTGGAAGTTCCCTGAAATCGCCAGACTTGTAGAGCTTCATGCCAACCTGTGCGAACACGGAATCAAGGTTCTTCTTGAGCTTTTCAAGCTTTCTCCCATAGATGGCGCCAATTATCTTTGAACCTGCCATCTTGGAATCAGGACCAGCCTTTGCTATTCTGTCCTCGCATTCCTTGACCTTCCGCTCATACTCGCGCATGGGTTCAAGGCATTTTGAAAGCCTTTGGGGAAGGCGCCCAGAAGCCTCCACCTCTATTGCAACGGCACCCAACATGGAAATTAAGGTGTCAAGGCGAGCATCCAAATCCTTCATCGAAGACTTGGTCCTGGCCATCTGCTCACCGCCAGCGGACATCTCGTTGACCGCATTCTGAAGAGCCTCAATCCTACCGTCTATATCATCCTTTTGGGAGACGACCTCGCACAGCTTCTCGTAGGTCTCCTGACTTGGCGCATAGTTTATGGCATCATGCCACCTTGCAGCCACCTCTCCAAGCTCAAGATGCATATTGGAGAGCTCTGCCTGAGACCTATCCATCTCCTTTCTAAGAACTTCTATTTCAGCAGTAAGACCAGCCATAGGACGAATTGTATCATATCCACGAAAAACCGTCTGCAAATAAAAAGGAAAATATAGTATACTTGTGTGGCACTTCACAAAAAACCGATAAGGAGCATAGAAATGGCAGAATCCATTGCCGATATCAGAGGACAGAAGATAAAGGAACTAGTTGAAGAGATGAAGCTCTACAACAACCCAAAGGAACTTGAAGAGATGCGCAAGATCATGCGCAAGAACGTCCCACTCTCGATGAGGGGCTACCTCCTTGCCTATCTCTACATGACACGCCACGAAGGAACAGGCCACGCACCCGCACAGCAAAAGACAAGGCCACAGCAGGACGAAAGACGCCCAGCCCCAAAGCAGGCACCTGAAAACGCAGTCTCCTTCTACATCAACGTGGGAAAGGCCAGCAAGGGCACCGCAAAGGAGCTTGCCGAATTCGTATGCGAAAAGGCCAACCTCAAGGCCGATGACATTGTGACCATCGCCTACAAGCCAAACTACTCCTTCATCTACATCAAGAAGGACGCAGCCAACGGTGTCATAGAGGCAGTCAACGGACAGTCCTACAAGAACCGCAAGGTCAAGATGAACTACAGCAAGGAAAAGGATGAGAACTAAACGCATCTGCGTGGGTCCGCTTCAAACCAATTGCTACATAGTAGAGGACGAAACCCCAAACGGAAGGTTCTGCGCTGTGGTCGATCCGGGAGACGATCCCAAGACCATAGAGGAGAACCTTCCTCGCAATTTGACCCACATCATACTTACGCACGCCCATTTCGACCACGTTGGAGCCCTACAGGCTGTGCATGAAGCACACCCAGAAGCACTGTTCGCAGTTGGCGAACACGAACCTTTGGACAGTGTGTACACCTTCTACAGCCATCCGGACTTGGTCATCCCTCCAGTAGACATTCTTCTTGAGGAAGGTGCAAGGATAGGCCCTTTCACTGTAATCCACACCCCAGGGCACACTAAAGGCTCCATTTGCCTATACAGTGCAAAGGACGGCTTGCTGCTAAGCGGAGACACATTGTTCGAAGGAGGCTACGGACGCACTGACCTTGGCGGTTCCATGACAGACATGCAAACCTCCCTTGCACGCCTTGCTGAGCTGCCACCAGAGACTAAAGTCCTCCCCGGCCACGGAGACCCCACCACGATTGGCAGAGAGTTCAACCATTCTATTTCATAACCTTTTGCAAGAGGGTCTCATAGCTGTCAAAATGATGCACACAAAATGCCTTTTTCATCATTTTATAGGCAACAAAATGCCTATAAACCTTCATTTTTGGCCATTTATGTCTACTTGAGCTTTGCACAACAGTGCATTTTCACCTATTGATTTCGGACCCACGAACCTATGACACCTCCAATTGTCACAAAAACTGCTATTTTGACAAAAAAAGTGACACAGATGTCACTTTTTCACAGGAAATCGAGTTTTAAGACAACAATACCTCACAACCTGCTATGTACAATGCCAATGAGTCAAGATGAAGTATTTCATGCGGAGACGAAGCTACATGGGAGCAAGCAGTTCTGCGAAAGACAAAACCGAGACGAAGCAGGCATACTATGCTGTATGCCAATGAGTCAAGATGAAGTATTTCACGCGGAGACGAAGCTACATGGGAGCAAGCAGTTCTGCGAAAGACAAAATCGAAACGAAGCCGGCATACTACGCTGTATGCCAATGAGTTGAGATGCAGTATTTCACAGAAATGCGTAGCTACCTGCGTTCGTTCTGGGATTTGCAGTCGATACACAGGAGTGCATATGGAATAGCCCTAAGCCTCTCCTCGGGGATCTTCCTGCCGCACTTGGCGCATATGCCGTATTTGCCGTTGCGAACACGCGTTATAGCCTGGTCTACTGCATTGAGACGGCCAGCGTCCATCTTGCTTATGGCCTCCATTTTCTTGGATGCCATGTCATCACATGCCAAGTCAATGCTGTCCCTGCCACCCATGGTGCCCACCAGGTTTCTGAAATCGTCGTCGGACTTTGATATCTTTTCAAGCAGCTCTGCCCTCATTGCAAGAAGCTTCTGCTCCATTTCCTTTTCAAAAGGAGTCATCTCATAGGACATACGCCAAAACCTCCCAGCGAGGAGCTTGAATCCGCTCAAAGCATAGTTCTGCAAGCTCCCCTGAAAATTTCTCAGACTCATAATATGTATACCTAATCGAGGAAACGTCAAGAAAAAAAAGCAAGCCCACATGAAAAATCCATGCAAAAACGGTAAAGAATACTAGAAACGTGAGGATACGAACCAAGATTCAAACCACAACAAGAACCATAAGCAAAAACACGGCACAGCTTGGCACAACGCCACATGCAGAGACTTCTACAACGCCGGCTCCATCACTTCTTGCACTTCTTTCATTTCTTTATGTCTTCAGGAAACAGGATATCGCCTTCGAACTTCTCATCCTGAGGTTTGGAGTGCTTCTGGAACTTGGAGGGCTTGGCCCCGGTCTCGGTTCTGAAGGAGTTTCCGGAGCTCATCAGAATCGCAATTGGCTTGGTCTCGTCCATGTTAGCGAATACAATCTGGAGGACGCTGAGAAGAGGCACTGCAAGGAACATTCCAACTATGCCCCATACATAGCCAAAGACACTCAGGGCCACGAGGATCACAAACGGACTAAGGTTGAGCTGGTTTCCCTGAAGCCTTGGGTCTATTATGTTTCCAATGATGTTCTGCGTAAGGATAGTACCTGCGGCGACTATGAGTATTGGGGTCCAGTTTGGAAGGAACTGTACGACCGCCATGAAGATGGTCAGAACCGTTATGACAATGCTTCCAATGGTTGGAATGAAGTTCATGACGACGGCAAGGACACCCCACAGGAAGGCAAAGTCAAGCCCCACGCTCTTTCCAACTATGTAGAACAATGCTCCGGTTATGACGCTCACAATGGTCTTTATTCCAATGTACTTGGACACCTGGCGGTTGATTCTGTCCCATATAGCCTGCACTCGTCCTTCCTTGTCCTTGGACGCAACGTATGTGATCTTTGGAATGAGAGTATGCCTCTCAAGAAGGAGGAACACAGACATGAGGAGCGTAACGAGTACGTTCCGCCCTATCCCAACGGCGGAGCTTGACACGGACCTCAAGGCAGGCATTATGACACCACCTACCCAGTCTATCTTCATTATGGAGAACACCGATACATCCTCAGGGATATCGAACCACTTGCCAAGGAGCCCCTTCAAAAAGACGTCCAGGTCGTTGAGCTTGGAAGCGTAGGTAGGAACCTTGCGCACAAGGACATCGACCGTATAGAAAAGGAACATGACCACGGCCAGCATGAGGACAACGACTATGAGTACAGCTATCAAGGTGGCCAGCCAACTTGGGAATTTGGCCTTTTCAAGGGAGTTGACGATTGGAAGCATGAGGATGAATAGGAAAAGCGAAAGCACAATCGTTATGCTCACATCCCCAGTGACCTTGCAAATAGCCATGACGATGACCACAAGTATTGCACTTAGAAGGGTCTTTATCTGCTTGAGCAGCCTTTCTTTCCTGTCCGGTGTTCCGTTCATGCTTGAAATCATGTCCAAAATGATAACCCACCTTGGAAAAAGTCGCAATATGACATATCATTCGGGCATGGACAATGTTGCTGACGATGTTGCAAAAAAGGCGGCCCAGACGTCTTTGACGGAAAATCTTAACCGAATCGAAATCATCCTATGCGACACGCAGGACGGTGCGAACATTGGAAGCGTATGCCGTGCGATGAAGACCATGGGCCTTACGCATCTTACGCTTGTAACTGACCGCATCTACGACGAGGACCGCATCAGGACCCTTGCATTGCATGCATACGACCTCTACGAGGAAAGGAAGGAATTCCAAACCCTTCATGAAGCCCTAAAGGACAGCGTGCTCTCAGTAGCCGCGACAAGGCGCATTGGAAAGGGCCGCAAGACAAGCAGGGTCAACCCACAGCAGCTTGCCGACAGGATAAACGAAATGGGAGACGGCAAAGTCTCAATCGTCTTTGGATGCGAATCCAACGGTCTTTCAGACGAACAGGTCAGGGAATGCTCCATGGTGGTGACCATTCCAACAAGCGACGCCTTCCCGTCGCTCAACCTCTCGCAAGCCGTGCAGATAATCACATACTCGCTCTTCTGCCGCCTCAACCCCTACGCAGGGACCAGCAACGTGGTGGATGCAGCACGGGCGGGCAAAGCCGTTGAGACCTGCGCCAACGCATTGGACGGCATTGGCTATTTCAAGAACGACGACGAGAAGGCCTTCACAAAGGAATTCCTTGGTGACATCTTCGCACGGGCGGCCATGACTGAAGGCGAGATCCAACGAATGGAGAAGATATTCACCAAAACGAAGAACATAGCAAGATATGCGAATGCAGCAGGCGTAGCAGGCGCACTAACTGCAGCGAACGCAGAAAACATGTGACGCTGAAATGACAGCAAGGGAGGAGAGACAATGAAAGGAGAAAACATGAAAAGCAAAGTCTATTTCACAGATTTCAGGACCTACAGCAGGATTTCGCTCGTAGAGAAGTTCGAAAAGCTAATCAGCGCCAGCGACATGGACAAGATTGACTTTTCAGGCAAATTCGTCGCCATAAAGCTCCACTTTGGGGAACTTGGCAACCTCGCATTCCTAAGGCACAACTACGCACAGGCACTTGCAAAGCACATCAAAGCCCGCGGAGGCATCCCCTTTCTCACAGATTGCAACACGCTCTACACGGGAAGTCGCACCAACGCCGTGGACCACATCCACACCGCATACACAAACGGCTTCAATCCAGTAAGCTGCCCTGATGCCCCCATCATTATAGCCGATGGCCTTAAGGGTACCGACGAAGTGGATCTCCCAGTTCCTGGTGGCTACTACTGTCCAACGGCCAAGATAGGCCGCGCCATAGCCGATGCAGACATAATCATATCCCTCAATCACTTCAAGGGACACGAGTCCGCAGGCTTTGGCGGAGCAATGAAGAACCTTGGCATGGGCTGCGGATCAAGGGCTGGAAAGAAGGACATGCATACATCGGAAAAGCCACTTTACAACGAGGATCTGTGCGTGGGGTGCGAAAGCTGCGCCAAAGTGTGCGCCCATGAAGCACAGTCGTTCAAGGATGGCAAGATGGTCTTCTACGAAGACAAGTGCGCAGGATGCGGCCGCTGCCTTGAAGCCTGTCCAACTGGAGCCCTCTCAACTCACACTGCCGACGATTTCAGAATCCTCAACAGAAAGATCGCAGAATACACCAAGGCGATCCTTGTAGGAAAACCAAACTACCACATCTCGCTTGTCGTGGACGTATCGCCTTTCTGTGACTGCTACGGTTGCAACGACACCCCAATAGTACCTGATGTTGGAATGTTCGCATCGGGCGACCCTGTTGCAATAGACAAGGCATGCATAGACGCAGTGAACGCACAGCACCCAATGGAGCACAGCCACCTTACGGATGCGGACAACCCATACGACAAGAACCTTGACAACATCTACAACAACTGCAAGGCAACTGACTGGAAGGATGCAATCCGCTATGCCCAGGAACTTGGTCTTGGAAATGCGGACTACGAACTTGTACAGTGCAATATAAACTAAAAGAACATAATTCGTTAAAGGAGAGCGAAACATGAAAAAGACAGTTCTACGCAAATACGCACAGCTCATCGCAAAGTGCGGAGTCAACATCCAGAAGGGACAGGAAGTCATAATTGGCTGCGACCTGGACCAGCCTGAATTCATCCAGATACTCGTTGACGAGTGCTACAAGGCCGGATCGGGCAAGGTGATTGTAGACTGGTCCTACCAGCCACTTGCAAAGCTTCACTACCGCTACAGATCCATGAAGACCCTAACAACACTCGAGAAGTGGGAGCTTGAAAGATGGCAGCACTATGTGGACAAGATTCCATGCCGCATCTACATAGAGTCAGAGGATCCAGATGGACTTAAAGGCATAAACCAGCACAAAGTGGCAGAATCCCGCAAGGCACTCTACCCAATCATCAAGCCGTTCCGCGACAAGCTTGAAAACAAGTACCAGTGGTGCATCGCAGCCGTTCCAGGAGCCGCATGGGCAAAGAAGCTCTTCCCCGAGCTTTCAAAGAAACAAGCCATCGAGAAGCTTTGGGAGAAGATCCTCTACACAAGCCGCGTGACGGACGATCCAATCCAAGCTTGGGCCGACCACAACAAGGACCTCCACGACCGCTGCGCATATCTCAACTCACTTGGAATCGAAGAGCTGCACTACGAAGCCTCAAACGGCACGAACTTCACTGTGGGCATGATTCCTCAAGCCGAGTTCAAAGGCGGTGGGGACACAAGCCTGCAAGGAATCTTCTTCAACCCAAACATCCCATCCGAGGAGTGCTTCATATCCCCAATGCGAGGCAAGGCCGATGGTATCGTATATGCAACCAAGCCGCTTAGCTACCAAAGCCAGCTCATAGAGAACTTCTGGATCCGCTTCAAGGACGGCAAGGCAGTGGAATGGGACGCAGAGAAGAACAAGGACCTTCTTACCAAGATGATCACCATGGACGAAGGTGCATCATACCTTGGGGAGTGCGCACTGGTTCCATATGACTCGCCAATCAGCAACAGTGGAATCCTCTTCTACAACACTCTGTTCGATGAAAACGCAGCCTGCCATTTGGCACTTGGAAAGGGCTTTGCAGACACAATCAAGGACTTTGAGAAGTACTCCCTTGACGAATGCCGCAAGATGGGAATCAACGAATCCATGATCCACGTGGACTTCATGATAGGGTGCAAGGATCTGAACATCACGGCAAAGACACGAGACAGAAGAACCGTCCAGGTCTTCAAGGACGGAAACTGGGCGTTCTAGAGAAACTCTCTAATCCCAACACAGCTTTGAAGCAAAAACACGAGGAGGGCTTTTCCACAAGGCCCTCCTCTCTTTTTTCGCAACAAAACAACTGTATCAATTGAAGTTTATCCTTATCTTCCTCTCATTCTCGACACAATCACGAAGGTAAAGATTTATAAGAGTCTGATATGGAATGCCATTGTCAGACGACATGTCCTTGAAATAATCAACAGTGGAAACATCTATGTTTATGGTTATTTGCTTCTTAAGCAGTTTCGCATAGGGATTCTTTCTAGCATGCGAGAAATCATATTCATCAAGCATATCAGTCCTTTCTTCCTGCATATATAAACTGTAATTATCTTATAAGTATAAATCAAGCTCCTAATGGTCAACCTTGTCTATGATGCCGCCAAAGAGGACGTAGTCGCCGTCATAGACGACAAGGCTCTGGCCGCAGGTCGCGGCTTTGACGGGCGCAAAGAAATCGGCCTTGATGGAGCCGTCCTGTGCATGGAAGACCCTGCATGGTACGGGATTGCCCGTGGAGCGTATCTTGGCCTGCGCGACAAGACCGTCTTCGAAGGAGTCTGCGCTGACCCAGTTGACCTGCGAGGCCGTCACGGAGGTGTTGCCTGTCATCTCCTCGTAGCCCACCACGACTTCGTTGCGCTTTGGGTCCAGAGCTATGACGTAAAGCGGGCGTGGGGCTGCGATTCCAAGGCCTTTGCGCTGGCCTATGGTGTAGTTCCAGATCCCTTCGTGCTTGCCCAAAACGTTGCCCTGGGTGTCTACGATGTCGCCGGGTGCAGGCTTGACGTCAAGGAGATCGGAATAGTGGCCGCTGTAGAAGTCCTGGCTCTCCGTCTGCTCCACTGGATGGAAGCCAAGGATGCGGTCTATGCGTTTGGTCTCGGTCTTCTCCATGTCGCCAAGCGGGAAAAGGATGCCGGACAGCTGCTGCTGCGAAAGCCTGTAGAGGAAGTAGCTCTGGTCCTTGCGGGGATCCACGCCACGCTTGAGGCAATAGCGACCGTTGTGGACATCCAAAGAGTGCTCTATGCGTGCGTAGTGGCCGGTTGCAAAGTAATCGAACTGAATGCCAGCCTTGCGTGCATACTCAACAAGTGCGCCGAACTTTATCTTCTGATTGCACCACACACATGGGTTTGGAGTGCGTCCGTTCAGGTATTCGTGCCTGAAGTTCTCAAGGACCACGGACTCGTAGAGCTCGGAAACATCAAGGACGGTGTGCTCTATGCCAAGACGAGAGCAAATCTGCTTGGCCTTCTCCACATCCTCCACCTCGCCAGGTGAGAAGCAGGCATCCTTGTGTGGGTCCCCTCTGAACGGAATCTTGTCGTTCCACATGGTCATGGTCACACCCTGCACGTCATAGCCCTTCTCCTTGAGAAGATATGCCACGACCGACGAATCTATGCCACCGCTCATTCCAACAAGAACCTTCTCCATCTTAGCTCCTCCAAACCGGTCTCAACCACACAATATCCATCCATATCGTACAAACAAAGCCGATTTCCTTGAAAATGTATATGTAACGCGAGTTTATTACAAGCACCGTTTTGTGCTAGTATCACATCCATGGAAAACTCAAGTGGAAAAGAAACGACGAAGGTATACTTTGCAGGCTCGATCCGCGGAGGCCGGGCGGATGCAGAGCTCTACGGGCAAATGATCGCACACATCAAGAAGACCGCCGTGGTCCTCACAGAGCACATAGGAGACCTCTCGCTGAGCCTTCTTGAAGACCAATGCCACGACAAGGAGATATACCAACAGGACACCGCTTGGCTGCGCGAATGCGACCTTGTCATAGCTGAGTGCACCAACCCCTCCCTAGGAGTGGGCTACGAACTTGCATACGCACAAAACCTTGGCAAACCATGCCACATTCTATACCGCAGGTCTCAGACCAGCTTGTCCGCAATGATATCAGGGACCGATTTCTTTGCGCTCCACCCCTACGAGTCGCCATCGCAGGCGTTTGCCATCATAGATGAAATCCTAGGAGAATCCAAATGAATAGCGAAACAGGAACATCCAAAAAGATAGTTTTCACTGCACTTTTTGCAGCATTGACCGCTGTCTGCGGCTTCATATCAATACCTGTCCCGGGCACGCCAATTCCAATAGTGCTCCAGAACATGCTTGTGGTGCTTACAGGCCTCATGCTTGGACCGGTCTGGGGAGTGGCGGCCACGGTTCTGTTCCTTGCAGCGGGAGCATTGGGCCTGCCCGTGTTCTCTGGAGGAACCGGTGGAGTTGCAAGGCTCATAGGACCTACCGGAGGATTCCTCTACGGATACGCATTGGCCACACTTGCAGCTGGACTGATAGCCCAAAGGCCCAAGTATGGGGTTAGAACTCCAGTTCTTAGGCTCGTTCTTGCCACTGTTCTGGGCTTTGTGGTCATGTACATACCAGGGGTCCTTCACTTCATGAGGGTGATGGACAAGACCTTCTCGCAGACAATGACGCTGTGCGTCGTACCATACATTCCTGGAGATATCGTTAAGATGGTCGTTGCCGTACTGCTTTCCTCAAAGCTAAGAACAACTGCATCTTCGTACATATTCAATGACGATCCAGAGGAAGACGTGTCCAATGGCTGACTTTGGAAAAGAAGCCGTTGCAATAGAGGTCCACGGAGTCTCGAAGTCCTTCCTCAATGCAGAAGGTGGTAGTTTCAAGGCTCTCGATGAAGTGTCTTTTGCAATTCCAAAGGGCTCGCTTGCAGTGGTCAGCGGCCAGAACGGCTCAGGAAAGAGCCTCCTTATGACCATAATCGCAGGCTTGGAAAAGCCAGCATCGGGCTACATTCGAACGGATTCCAAGGTTGGGTTGGTGTTCCAGGACGCAGATTCCCAAATCCTTGGAGAGACTCCATTGGAGGATGTGTGCTTTGGTTTGTCCAACACAGGCGTGCGGGGATCCCGTGCAAAGGATGCAGCAAGCAAGGCGTTGAAGAAGGTTGGCCTCTATGAAAAACGAAACAGCCCATCGCATTTCCTTTCAGGTGGTGAAAAGCGCCGTCTTGCCATAGCTTCGATACTGGCGTTGGGCTTTGGAACCATAATCATGGACGAGCCGTACAGCAACCTTGACTATGCAGGGGTGAAGGACGTGAACAAGCTGATTGGGGAGCTGTCCACCTCTGGAGTCACTCTTGTTATCCTTTCGCATGAGATCGAAAAATGCCTTGCCTTGGCGGACAGATTCATTGTGTTGAAGAAAGGGCGTCTTGTGTTCGACGGCACCCCTCAGGAAGGACTGTCCCTTGGGGATAAAACCTGGGAGGACTGGGGAATAAGGTTTCCATTGTCCGCCTACCCTTCCTTGGATTCACTTGTATGGAAATGAACGATGGAAATAGGTTTTGACAACGTGTCCTTGGAGGCTCTTTGAATGCCAAGTCCAATCCTCTCGTACCAGAAACGAAACAGCCTCATCCACAGGACGCCTGCCCTACTGAAATTGCTGGCACTTTTGGGTATAGCCGTAGCGTTGTACATGACGGGATTTTGCGTACATTGCATTCTTCTTGTCGCTGCACTGCTTCTGGTATGGAGCTCGCATATACAGCCAAAGGATTTCCTGCATGATCTCAAACCTGTTGCATTCTACGGCATCTTCATAATACTTGTAGAAACCGCAGGGTCCTTTCTATACGGAAGCGACTTCTTCATGTCCTTCAAGGACGGAACATGGAATACCAACAGCTCCATTCTTCTTGTCTCCCGTCTTGTAGTTGCAATGTCCTATACATCCCTGTTCTTCAGAACAACAAGCAATTTGGAGATACGGCAGACATTGGAGAGAGTTGAACTGACTGTATCGTTTGGACATTCTCGCCTTTCGTTCTCAAGGGCGTTTGCACTGTTTCTAAACTTCCTTCCTCAGCTGTTTGCAATATGGGCGAACCTTGACAAGGCATGGAAAGCAAGATGCGGAAAACGCGGCATACGCAAAATCCTTGTGCTCCTTCCCGTATTCATCACCCTTAGCATGAAGAAAGCCAACGACACGCTGATGTCTCTTAGAAACAGGAGATAGAGGAACTTTCAAAACTATGCCGGACTTGTTAAAAATTATTGTCTTATAAAGTTCATCCGATGAATCAATTGATTTTGTTATCAATGTAACAAGAAGACCTGTATCGCCCATATAAAGCTTAAAATTACTTTTGTCGGCATAAGCTTCCATATCACTTTCTGGGCTCGTAACGCCTATGCATTCATTTCCTATCATTGACTTTGCAATAAAGGAAACTGAGTTTACATAATTTTTGTAACGGGCCTCTTTATCAACCAAAGAAAATTTAAAATGTGAATTATGATTTGCCAGTTGTTCAGGGATTGTCTTAAATATTACCGAAGCCTTTTCGGAATTTTCGTCATCATAAGAAGCAAGATCATCTTCATACAAAGAAATGATTGTCTGCTTGATAAAATCTATCTGCTTCCAAGTGTCACCATTTACATATGAATCTACAGCCTGGGGCATTCCACCAACTGCAAGATATGTTCTGAACTTGGTCATAATCTTGCGGTGAATTGAATCCCCAAATCCTTCTTTTTTATTCCATGCATCGCGAATAGCGGAGAATGTTACTGTATCGCCTGTTGCCCAAAGAAATTCTTCAAAATCCATAGGATACATTTTAATTTTGAATTCTTCTGACGGGATAAGAATTTTTTCTTTATTCTTTTTTATTGAAATTAAGGATCCTGTTTCAATATAATCATAACGTCCGTCTGCTACCAGATACTTAATAGCCTGTCGGGCCAGCGGAAAAAGCTGAACCTCATCAAAAACAATGACAGTATTGCGGTTAGGCTTGAGCTCCTTTCCCTTTGCTAGAAACAGAGTTCTGAAAAAAACATCCAGTTTACCTATATTCTGTTTAAAGTTTTCTTTTACATCATCATCCTCTTTTGGGATATTTCTGCCTTGTTCCGCTGCGAATATTAATTTTCCCATGGCTCTCCTCCTTTTTTAATAATAATACTTAAGTATAATATGATTTTGCAATTATTACAAGAAGCCTTTTGTATGAAAATCGCCTTTTTTGCAAACAATATCTATATATGGAGGTGAAATTATGCGTCAAGCACAAAAGAAAAGAGAAAAAGACAAGGTTCAAGTTGCATTGATTTTGGCTTTCTGTGTCGGCGCAATCCTGATTGGAGGATTAAAACGAATTGCGACAGTCAGCCAGATCATCGTTCCGTTTATGGCAATTATTTACTTCCTCTTTGCCATTATTCTGATCATCTGCAATCTTGGCGAGGTGCCAGGTGCCATTAAGATCATCGTCACGGAAAGGCGTCTGTTGAAAGGATAGAACGAGAGGGCATAGAAATCGAAGACCTTGCGATAAACAGAAAAGACACGCTTGAAATTCAGGGCGAAGCGGTAATACGCCTTTCCGTGCTTGACAGGTATAATTCGACAGCCGAAGAGCCGTTGAAAAACGCGCGTAACGCGGCGGCGGGGGCTATAAGGAATCTCGATCCGAAAGTAACCGAAAAACGTTGCCCCGAAATCTTGTTCTATAACGTAAACTACGCCGAAAACGGCGGATTTAATTCCCAAATCGAAATCTTTGACTTTTTGAAGAAAAACGGGTTTAAGACCTTTGACTTTTTAAGAGTTTGCGAAAATCTCGACGAAGTAAAATCCGCCATCGACGAAATCGAAGTCGGCAGAAGAAAAATCGACGTGTTGACCGATGGCGCGGTAATAAAACTAAATTCCGTAAAACAGCGCGAAGAGTTGGGTTATACCGATAAATTTCCGCGTTGGGCGGCGGCTTATAAGTTTGAAGCGGAAGAAGCGGAAACGACGCTGAAAGACGTGCGTTGGCAGGTCGGCAGAACGGGTAAACTCACTCCGCTCGGAATAGTAGAGCCCGTAGAACTTGCCGGCGCGACCGTAAGCAAGGCCACGCTTAACAATTACGGCGACGTATTGCGTAAACGCGTTAAAAAGGGCGGAAAAGTGCTTATACGCCGAAGTAACGAAGTAATACCCGAAATTCTCGGCGCGACGGACGAAAACGGCGAACCGATTGAAAAGATAAAGGTTTGCCCGTACTGTAAAACGCCCGTAACGGAAATCGGAGCGAATCTGTTTTGCCCGAACGAAAATTGCAGACCGAGAGTTATCGGCAAGTTGGAAAATTTCGCGTCTAAGGACGGAATGAACGTAGACGGATTTTCCGAAAAGACGGCGGGCGCGTTATACGACGAGTACGGCGTTGAAAACTTTTCCGATCTTTACTCGCTCGACAAGGCGAAGTTGACGTCTCTCGAAGGCTTTAAGGACAAAAAGGCGGAAAACCTGCTTTCCGCGATAGAAAGAAGTAAAACGGTTGAGTTATCCAACTTTATTTTCGCGCTCGGCATAGACGGGGTGGGTAAAAAGACCGCCGCGGATCTGGCAAAACGCCTGAAAACTCTCGACGGGTTTTTCGCTGCCGACGAAGACCAACTCGCCGCGATACAGGACGTAGGCGAAATCACTTCGAAGTCGATAGCGAATTATTTTAAGAACGATAAAAACAAAGCGGAAATAGAAAAACTGTTATCGCTCGGAGTGGTCGTAAACGGCGCGGTCGAAATAGAACATGGTAGTTTTTCGGGCGAGAAAGTGGTGCTTACGGGCTCGCTTTCGTCGTTTACGAGAAGTGAAGCGGCTAAATTGATAGAAGCGCGCGGCGGAGAAATTTTATCTTCGGTCGGCAAATCGACGACTCTCGTCGTTGCAGGCGAAGCGGCGGGCAGCAAACTCGATAAAGCCAAAAAACTCGGCGTAGCCGTCAT
>OQVT01001380.1_pt1 | contig 15183 bp, 13 predicted proteins | sample 1691561 | NCBI WGS metagenome assembly OQVT01 (sample SAMN03418260, study PRJEB22391) | human gut metagenome | biome: human-gut; feature: organic feature; material: feces | host: Homo sapiens | place: Tanzania | collected 2013-01 | reverse complement strand
TATAAATATGGTATCTGCTTTATCTTTTTGGCTCTTTTCCTCCCTTTCATCGGTCGTGTAGTTCATAACTAATCGCATATACGAGTCCATTATATTAAACAAACTTTAATAGTTTAAAATTATGTAAAAATCAGGCTTGCCGTTTCCCACATGCGGGAAACGCTTTTTATTTTTCATTTTGTATCTTTGCATAAGATAAGCTGCACCTCTGCATAGCTTGCAAGCAAGCTTGCATCTCTGCTCTCGGTTTGCATTATCTTTGCACAAGTGAAAGTATCTAAAGGACAAAGCCTAACAAAAAGCCTTAAGACTCTCAGACAAATCAAAACATTGCGGCCTGTGACCACAATAAGATCTATAAAAATTAACAACCTGTAGGATATATGAACAACGTATCATCTTTCGAAAATTTCACCAGCAAACGGCCCGTAAGCCTATCGCTCGATGCCATTGCCAATTTTATGAGGTGTGACCGACGCCTTGAGTCTTTAACTAAAGCCTATCGCCAGACAGGAAGCAAGCACATCAAGATGGAGACACCTCTCTTCGCTGTCGCTTGCTTCTTCGACGGCGGCAAGGGCAAGGAGAACATAAAAGGGCTCACAGGTCTTAGCATGGTCGACTTCGACCACATCTCTCCCTCGGGCCCTCTCAAGGAAGAGGAACTGTCAGCGTTGAGAAGCAAGATAGCAGGCGACCCCCACACCGTGATGTGTTACACCACCATCAGCGGCAACGGCCTCCGCATAATCTTCCGCTACGAGCAGTCCCAGAGCAAGACCGACAGGGTGGGCGACCACGTTTTTGAGCAGTATAAGGCAGCGTTCTATGCAGGCAACGTCTATTATGAGAAGCTCCTTGGTATGAAGGCCGACATGCAGTGTAAAAACATTACTCGTCTCAGCGGCATAGCCCATGACCCCGACGTGTTCTTCAGAGACCCCGACAAGGCAGAGGCGTTCACCCTCGACGAGGTGGCCGCTGCCGCCAGTCAGCATGCCAAGGAGAGCAAGGAAGAGAAGCAGATGCAGCGCATACAGACCTATTATGACAGTCTTGTAGCTCCCATGCTCGCCCGAAAGGGCTATAAGTTTCAGCCCTCCTGCCATAACGATTACGTCATGCGCGTGGGCTACATGCTCGCCGAGCGCCGCTTCTCGAAGAAGGTGGTTGTGCGCTGGGCGTTGCACATGTTTGGTGCCGACTATTCTGGCACGGAGCAGGTCATCAACTCGTGCTTCGCCAGCTCCTCGTCGCGTGGACGTGATGGGGGTAGGGCGGGGAAGGACAATGCTAACACGGCCTCTGTCGACGAGATTAAAGCGTTCCTTGACGGTAGAGTCAGGCTGCGGTATAACGTGATTACCTCGCGTGTTGAATGCTTGCTGACTGGGGAAAACACGAATAATTCTTTGAGTGGTTTGAACACGAATCTCACGAATGACACGAATAATTCTTTGGAGGTGAACACGAACCTCACTTGTCCTCAATGGCAACCTATTTCCGACCGCATAGTGAACACTCTGTGGAGCCAGATGTCATCGGTGTTGAGAGTGAACATACAAGATGTTTACCGCGTCATAGAGTCAGATTACGTCCCTGCCTTCAACCCCTTCGTCGAGTATCTGGAAAGTCTCCCCGAGTGGCACGAAGGCGATCATGACTACATCGCTGACCTTGCAACCACCGTCAAGATTAAAGGAGAACAAGAACACATAGAATCACCGGAAGCAGCAAGCCTCAAAGGAACAGCCCAAGAAGGGACATCCCAAGAAGGAACATCCCAAGAAGCCGATTTTTCACTCTTCACTTTTCCCTATTCCCTTAAGAAGTGGCTTGTCGGCATGGTGGCAGGTTGGATCTCCGAGGATGTGGTGAACAACGTCATCTTGGTGTTCATAGGTGAGCAGGGAGCGTATAAGACCACCTGGTTCAACTACCTCTTGCCACCCCAGCTGAAGCAATATTTCTACACAAAGACCAACGCCAACCGCATGACGCGCGACGACCTGCTGACGCTGGCCCAGTATGGCTTGGTGTGCTGTGAGGAGCTCGACACCATGCGTCCTGCCGAGCTCAACCAGCTCAAGGCAGCCGTCACCATGCCCTCCATCGACGAGCGCGCGGCCTATGCCCATTTCCATGAGCATCGCAAGCACATAGCGTCGTTCTGTGGCACCGGCAACAACGTGTCGTTCCTGTCCGACCCCACCGGCAACCGCCGTTGGCTCCCCTTCGAGGTCGAGAGCATAGTATCGCCCCGCGATCACCCGTTCTGTTACGAAGGCATCTACAGTCAGGCCCTCGCCCTTTACAAGAGCGGTTTCACTTTCTGGTTCACCAAAGAGGAGATACAGGAGCAGAACCGTCATAACCGTAAGTTTGAGACCCCGCGCCTTGAGCACGAGCTTGTAGACCTCTATTTCCGTAGGCCCTTGGAACATGAGAACAGCATGTTCATGACCTCGTCGAGGGTGTTGCAGATCATTGGCAGTGGCATCATGCAGAAGCTTAGTGCCACTCGCATAGGCATGGCTTTCAGCGAGCTGGGCTTTCAGCGCGTGCGCTATCACGGCATACGCGGCTATCTTGTCATGCAGCGCACGGCCGAGGAGATAATGGCCTACCAGAAGTCCATGGCTATGCATGCCATGCCCAATTATGACCTGCCGTTCTGACCCTTTGCGTTCAGATGCCCTGCTCCTTCTGAAGCCAGGCAAGGAGGTGGCAACCTGTCAACCTGGCAACCGTTTTCCATAAATCCCTCACGCGCGGGCAGGAAAACAATATTTCAATTTATAAAACCAAAATAAGAATATAATGATTACAGAAACTGCTTGCCATGTTGCCAGGTTGCCACCGTAACTGCCATAGATAGCACATGCAAGAGCCATAGATAGCTCATGTAAGTGCCATAGATAGCTCATGTAGGAGCCATAGATAGCTCATGTAAGTGCCACAGATAGCACATGTAAGTGCCATAGATAGCACATGTAAACCCCATAGATAACCCATTAAAATCCCATAGACAGAAATGAAAATCAAAAGCTACAGCAAACAAGACCTCGCCATGCTCTACTTCCCCGACAACGACCCCCACACAGCCACCAACCACCTTATGCGTTGGATCACCAACTGTCCTCCCTTGGTGGAGCACCTGCGCAAGACCCACTATCGTCGCAACTCCAAATACTTCATAGCCCACCAGGTGAGAGTTATAGTGGAATACCTCGGAGAACCCTGAACCACGAATTATTTTTAACCACGAATTATTTTTTTTGAACACGCATCTTAACACGGATGACACTCTAAATTTTTTTTGAACACGAATAATCCGAATAACACGAATAATTTTTTTGCACACGGATCTCACAGATCTCACGGATTTTTTAGCCTACGGCTTATTGCTACTATGGAATCTTTAGAATTTTAACGTGGCACTAAAATGGACATCCGTGAGCCATGCGAGGCATCGGCAGATCCGTGAGATCAGTGAGATCCGTGTGCGTTAAAAAGAATGAGATCCGCATGCAAATAATATTCGTGTTATTCGGGATATTCGTGTTCAAAAAAATCTCGTGTAAAAGATCCGTGTGATCTGTGAGATCCGTGTTCAAAAATATTCGTTTAATTCGTTATTCGTGTTCAAAAAAAGCTTGTGTAAAAAATCCGTGTGATCTGTGAGATCCGTGTGCAAAGATATTCGTGTAAGAGTCCCTAACGTATAGAATCGCATAGAAACGTACAGAAAGCCTCGTATCGCATAGAATCTCCTAAGTGGCCATTTCATATTTCGTATCTTTGCATTATCAAAAGTCATTGACCAGCAATGGCCATACCGTGATGAAGTAACGAGCGCGCCGTAACAACCGTCACAGCAAGAATCAACATTATTAACCAAAACAAACCGCATGATTAGAGTAAAACTGTATCAGAACAAGAACGAGAAGAACGAGACAGCCTACAACAAGTGGTACCCCCGCGTGATCGTGGAAGAGACCATCGGACTGGAAGAGCTGTCAGCTCACATGGCAAGCCACAACACCCCCTTCTCCAAGGGCGCCATCAAGGGCATCCTCACCGACGCCGTGGCCTGCACCAAGGAGCTGCTCCTGATGGGCAAGAACGTCAAGTTCCCCGACCTCGCCATCTTCTCCGTAGGACTGAAAGTGTTAGGCGGCTCACCCACCCCTGAAGAGTTCAACGTGTCAAAATATGTGCGCGGCGCCAAGCTCCGAGCCCGCGGCACAGGCGAGCTCACCTCAGCCAACCTGAAGCTCGACGCCACCATCAAGTGTGTGGACAAGCAGAAGAGCAGCACCGGCGACCAGAACACCGCCGGCGGTCAAGAGGGTGTCGACGGCCATAGCGCTTCAGGCGGCCAGAGCGTCACCGACCCCGTGGCCTAACCCCGCGGTCCGTCAGGCAACAAGCCGTTAGCCCCACCGCCTCACCCGCGGGGCGGGCACCCCACAGCTAAAAAACCTGACAACTTCCCCAAGAAGAATTAAACACTAACCATCAAACGATCGAAAGAGAGAAGCGACAGCTAATGGACCGTCCCTGCAGTCAGGGGTATTCCGATGACCACCCAGGCTGGTCACACCACGAATTCCACCGGTGTGACAACTCCAGCAAGCACCAATGAAACACCGTCATGAACGGGTACCTGCTCAGAGCGTCCATAGCCCTTCTCTCACGATTGTGTAACCATCCCCCCGTCACAAGATTGTGTACCATCACCCACCACAAGATTGTGTAACCATCAAACCCACCACAACAATGAAAAAAGAGAACATCAAGACCATCATCAACTTCATCATCACCGTCCTCACCGCCATCGCCAGCACCTTCTGCATGCAGAGCTGCATGCTCAAATGATCCCTGCAGCCCACGGATAGGACCAGTTTTATAAGCCCACGGATCTCTCTAATTTTTAAAAGCACACGGATCTCACAGATCTCACGGATCTGCCTATGCTTCGCATGGCTCACGGATAATCATTAGAAATCAAAGAATCGCCTAATCAATAACTGCCGTAGGCAAAAAATCCGTGTGATCAGTGAGATCCGTGTGCTTTAAATCCTCAAGCAATCTTTACAACACAATACGATGAATGCCTTTAGACATGTCATTAACGTTAAAGTTGACCAGGAGACCAACCTTCTTGTTTGCGATTTTAAGATACGTCAATAGTTGCTTATAGTGCAAAGGCTTTAATTCTTCAACCGATTTTAACTCGATAATAATCTTGTCCTCGACAAGAAGATCTAAACGATAGTCACAAGGTAGGGTCTGGCCATCATAAATTACGGGAAGAGGAAGTTGTTGCTCTACTTTCAACCCCTCTTTTCTTAGTTGGCAGATTAATGATTCTTCATAAACCTGTTCAAATAGGCCTGGTCCCCAAAAGTTGTATACTTTAAAGATAGCGCCCCTAATCTTGAATGTAAGATCACTATATAGCAGCATATTATTAATGTTTTTAGTTTAGATGTCTTATGGATAACCCCTTGATGATTTATTATGCACACAGGCCGCTCCAGTTTTATAAGCTCACGGATCTCAATGTCTTTATTGCACACGGATCTCACAGATCTCACGGATCTGCCCATGCTTCGCATGGCTCACGGATGACCTTTTATGTGTCTCATTAGAAATCTAAGAATCTCATAGTCAAGAATTGCCGTAGGCTAAAAGATCCGTGTGATCCGTGTGCTTTAATTCCTCAAGCAATCCTGACACACGAATTTCTCTATATAATAAGGCACACGGATCTCACAGATCTCACGGATTTGCCTATGCTTCGCATGGCTCACGGATGTCCTTTTAGATTCATCATTTGGATTCTTTAGATTCATTATTTGGATTCTTTAGATTCCATAACGACAACTTGCCGTAGGCAAAAAATCCGTGTGATCAGTGAGATCCGTGTGCTTTAAAACTCTCAATCATCTTGATTCATGAGCAACTCAGCCGCAAGGCCCAAAGAGAAAATCCGTGTGCAAAAATAATAAAAATCCATTAATCCTCCAAGCAATCATGAGAAAGATCACCCATATCATCATCCACTGCACCGCCACCAGGGCAGACCGCAGCTTTAGTGTTCAATCCCTCGAAGCCAGCCACAAGGCCCGCGGCTTCATAACCATCGGCTACCACTACTACATCACCCGCGACGGCCAAGTCCACCCCTGCCGACCCGAGTCGATGGTAGGAGCCCACGCCCGGCACTACAATGCCCACTCCATAGGCATCTGCTACGAGGGCGGCCTCGATGCCCGCGGCATCCCTGCCGACACTCGCACCGACGCCCAGAAGCGCAGCATGGCAGCGCTCCTAAGGAGCCTCCGCCTCGACTACCCCGATGCCTGCATCATAGGCCATCGCGACCTCCCCGGCGTCAAGAAAGCCTGTCCCTGCTTCGACGTAAAGGCGTGGCTACCATCCATCGGCCTCCACCGATAGAAGCCATCGCCCCACGACAGCCCCATAAGTCTTTTCTTAGAACATCTCCAATCCCAGTCTGTAAGCCCATGACCTACAGATTGGGATTATCAGTATCCCATCACCTTCACCCCCATCTCTCATCCTAAGAACCCAGACACCAATGCTTATTCCAAGCCCTTATCGTCTTTCTATATCTTACCATAACATCTGTTGACCACCTTATCAAGAGTTTTTATCAAATCTCGATATGACAGACCTTCAACGCCGTCCTTTGACTTTGAAATGTCTTTCAACATATCAAGTAAGCGTTCCAATATTTCAGTATCTGGCTTATAGTATTTTTCACAATAATCCACTCTTGCACCAAGTTTATAGTGGATTCCAAGAAAGTTACGGAATTCATATCTACCCTTGTTGCTCAATTTGCATATTTCATCAAACAGCATGGCCGCATTCTCTTTCTCAAAGGCAGGAACAAGGCTATATGCCCGACTATGGTCTGGATAACTCTCACCTTCCAATTCAGACAACATGCCGACGTTTTCATCAGTAAGGTTACGCAAAATTGTCTGCCTTTCATCACATAAAGAAGAAAGGCGCATGCTCATTGCGTTTTGAAAATCTTCAAATAAGGCTTTTGTTGGCAGTTCATTATCAGCAGACATCATTACATAATTGTATCCATAAGAGAAAGAATTTTTAAACTTCAGCAATTCCTTCATGTCGTTTATCTGTGAAAGTCTGACGTCCAACAATTCTTTTATGCCGGTCAATGTTTCCGCCCTCAGCCTATGCACCTGCATGGCATCAAAAAGCCCAAGATAGCTTATAGCAGCTCCGAGTTGGTTTCCATCCTGAATTTTCCCGTCAAGTAAATCCTTTTCAACTTCATCATATCTCTTATTGAATTCATCATCAGAAAGATAGAAATAGCCGTCAAATTTTGACTGTATTGTGTGGTTAATCCTTTTTGTCGGGAACAATGCCTCTATCGTTCCTTTTACGCTGCATCCCTTTGTAAGGAAACTCACGATATCATTGACGAAGGTATAGAACATCGTTGGATAAATATTACCCTCGCTTATTTCCTTATATTTCTTTTCAAGCTTACAGCATATATTGTTCTCGTCCTTCTGAATACTCGCATTATATTCAAGGAATGCTCTGTTCCATCCAGCTATTGTATCATGATTCTCAGCATTGTTATATTCGGCATATACGGCAATGAAAGAAGACAAAAGACAATGGAAGATCACTTCATTTTCTCTTTTTTTCTTCTCAGGAAATTCCCTCAGCACCTCATTGAAATCGTAGAGACACTGACGCAGAAGGCGCAGATTGTTATATGTCGTTGCTCTGAAGCACCGGATTATATACTCTCGCTCTTTCCTTATGAATTTGTCAGGCCAGTAATCCTTTATATAACTGTCAAGCGCAGCATCCACATCTGGAACAATCTCAAACTGTCTTCCTACGGTCTTCTCCTTAAAATCAGAATATATCTTCAGGTTATCACCTTTCAACTTCGATTCATCACCTATTATCAGGACATGGAACTTGCAACGTTCTACAAAGAAATTGATGAACCCCAACAGGATGTTCATCGGTATAAAGGTACGCTCTATATCGTCAAAGACGATGAAACGAGTGCCTTTCACATCTTCAGAATCTGACTCGAAAAGACTCATAATGTCAAGAGATCCCGATGCCGAAGCCTTTATTTCCCGGTTTTCATCAACAGTAAGATCTGTTTTGAAGACAATCTTGCTTGCAAACTTTGCAGCGGTTTTAAGCATCTTCGCCGTCTTGGAATAATAGAACGGATTGACTTTCCTGTCTATCTCAGTCTTTACTTCCGCAAGCGAAGACAATCCATAAAGAGAAACATAGATAGGCTTTAGGTAGATAACTTCCTCTCTGTCGTTCTCCACCGTTTTAAGGTCCTCCAGCCAGTGATTAATAAAGTACGTCTTGCCGCATCCCCAGTGGCCTGTCAGCATAACAGCATACTGAGGGTCCGCGTTCTTCATATAGCCATCAAGAAACTTCTTTATATTTTCGTTCATACCATCAATCTTTTTATTACGCGAAGGTATACAATTTCGATGAAGTTTGGTTCTAATGAGATGGAAAAAGTTAGCAAAACACGAAATCAGGTTTGTAGGGTTGTGGAAAAACTTTTCACAACAGGTTCCTTCATTCGTTTTCACAACTTTTTTATACACTTTTATACACCTCCATCATCTGTTCCGCCATGACATGCGCCGAATATTTCGTTTCGATGAGCTTACGCCCGTTACGTCCCATTGTCTCAAGCTCATCCTCCGTCAAACTAAGGAACCTACGAAGCGTCTCCACCAGCGGCTCCGTGCCTATCTCGATCCATGCACCAGCCTCAGAACTGTTAAGGTCGCTCCATGGCGTTCCCACGGTAGTGATGACAGGCGTGCCTGAGGCCAGCGATTCAGCGATTGCCAGACCGAAGTTTTCAGAGTGTGTAGGCAGCACAAAGAAGTCGGACGTCTGAAACAGCCGCCATTTCTCATCCCCATACACGCCCCCGATAAGCTTCACGATGTCTTGCAGTCCACGGTCACAGATCATCCTCTTCATAGCCTCCACATAGTCGGCATCGCCCTCACCGGCCACAAGAATCTTATATCCCTGAAGCTCATTGCGAAGCACGTCAGCCGCCTCTACAAGGAAGTTGATACCCTTCTTCACATGCACGCGCGAGAGAAACAGGATCTGTCGCGACTTCTTCCACGACCTCTTCATCTCAATGCTCTCCGCGTCAATGCCCAATCGCACCACCTTGATGTTAGAGTTATATCCCAGCTTCAAGAGGTTGTCGCGTTCGCTCTCCGCCGTAGCCTGAACACAGTTAGCCCTTTGCACCGCCGCCTTTTGATACAGCCACAGCGCAGGCACCTTCCGTGTCCAGTAGTGACGCTTTATGATCCAAGGCTCCAGCATGCCATGCGGCGTCAGCACCACCTTGTATCCTCGCTTTTGGGCCAACCGTTGAATCATGGCACAGTCAGGTGTCCAACAGCAGTTCACATGCACGATGTCAGGTCTCACGCTGTCCAACAAATCCACAACCGTCTTTTTCCACACGCCAGAGAACGGTCGGTAGCGAGGAATGTCATGCACCTTACAGTTCTCCATTGGCAGTGGATTCTCCGAAGCATGCGTCATGATATGCACCTCGGCCATCGTTCCTAACGGTTTCGCCAGCACCTGCATATAGGTAGATATACCGCCCGCCATTCGGTCGATACTTGGTATGTAGTGAATGATTTTCATACTATTCATCGTTTAATTTTACGCTCCCTGATCCTGACAGCAGGATTCCCTTGATATATGCCGTTCTCTTCCATGTCCTTTGTTGCAATGCTGCCCACCGTAAGTATAGCGTTGCGATGAACCGTAACACCGGGACATACAACCGTCTTGGCTCCAATCCACGCACCGTCTTCAATATGTATCACAGCGTTCCTGTATGGCATAGAAGATATGGTGTAGTCGTGGTTGCCAGTAAGGAGCAGCGCCCCTTGCGAAATGCACACATTGTTGCCAATTACCACCTTGTCGAGGTTATCAATCCAGCAAGCCTCACCGAGCCAACAGTGGTCGCCAATGGTAAGGTTCCATGGCGATTTGATGATAACATTATTCTTTATCACCAACCCTTTACCAATCTTAGCTCCAAACATGCGAAGCAGCGCCACCTTTATCCCCATAAACGGGTTCCAGGAGGCGCGAACAAGCAAGGCGTTGACAAAATACCATAATGTGGTCTTTATAAAACCTGCTCCTTTATTAAAATCGGAACCGTCGAAGGAAGCTAAACAAACATTTTTTTCATCAGTTTCTTTCATCAGAATATACTTTTACATATTGATTGTATATATTCGATAATGTAAAACGCTTAACGTTCTTAAGCCCATTTTTTATACAATTATTTCGATATTCGTCGTCATTGATAGCTTTCAGAATTGCCTTTCTATATTCTTCAACATTTTTAGGATCATCTACAAATAATGCGCAATTTTTACCTGCAACCCAATTCATAGGTTCTTTGTTTGTTGTTATAACAATTCTTCCCGTACATTGTCCTTCTATTATAGGCATTCCAAAGCCTTCATATGAGGATACAAAAGTTACAATATCAGCAGATTTATATAAATCATAAACTTCTTCATTACTGATGTTGTAGTAATTCTTGTATACGACATGCTTTTCCTTTGCTAAATTACATTGGGCAGAAGTCATTTTTACAAGAACCACTAGTTTGCATTTTATACCTTCCAAAGCTGCAATTAATGTGTCTAAGTTCTTATGAAAATCCGTTCCACATTGGAAAATTGTTGGGCATTTTTTATTAAACTCTTTAGGATAATAATGAAAATCTTCATTCATACAATGATGGGCAATTACTTGCAATTTCTCATTATTATAATACTTTGCTATGTTCTTTTTTGTTGTTTCTGTAATGCAAATCACTTTGTCGGCATATTTAATAGGTAGCCAAATCCAAAACAAATATTTTTGCATTTTTCCCAACCATCCATGAGTGGATTTTCTCATAGCATAATCATCATGAATTGTAAGTACATTCTTTGTTCCAATTAATCCAAATATGCAATAATGAATATCACCAGCAATATGATTAACCCCAATCTCTGTACGATGTTTTTTTACATACAAAATATTCCTTAACATATTGATAGGGTTAGCTCCGATATATGGAACAAAAAATTCTCTAACATCATGATGCTTTTTCAGCTCCCTTACGAGAGGTTCAAAGCTACGCTTAATGGAAAGATAAAAACCTTTCTTAGGATAAAATATATGTATTATCATATCTTTAATAATTTTTTAATGCTGCACTACCTAAGAAACAAACGCAAACAAGATAACCCATCATTGGAACAGCACCGATACCACCTGTAGCAAGGGTAAGGCACATGATAGGCAATAAACACACTGCTAATGTGTTGTTTCTTTGGCGCAAACCTTTTTTAAATAAGTTTATGGCCCAAGCAAAACGGAAATAAATAAAAAACAAACCCAAGAATAAACCTGTTTCACCAATAGTCATACCGAAACCAGACTCAGCGTTAAAGATTGTAAACATATCGCCATTTATGAACTTGGCGCCTACATTTGTTCCAATACCAAGACCATATCCAAACACAGGAACATTCATTAACAAGCTATTGAAAAATCCACCTATGTATCGATCCCAAAATGTTCCTTCAAGGCCGCCCTCAACTTCACCTGCTTGATCAAAACGCTCTGAAATAGCAGCCAAGCTATCACCTAAATATCCTGATTTTAATACAACGTAAGCAACCACACTCAAAGCTATTGAAGCAATGATTATTTTCTTTAATGATTTCATGTTTTTTGTAGAACATAATAAAACAAAAGCAAAAATAATCACTGTGTTGAAAACCATAGAACGTGACATCGAATATGGTAGACACAAAATGTAGCAGAATGCAATAGCGTATAAATATATTTTTTTTATTTTTAACGGCTTAGGGAGATTCGAATTTTCCATAAAGAAGAAAATCAAGAATGCACACACTAACGATTCAAAAGCCGTATAACCACTGGTAAAAGCAAAAGTACCAGAAGGTCTATAATATCCCATTGCACCTCCAAATCCAGAGCTTCCTTCTCCACCAACTCCTACATTAACCCATGCTGTCTGTGGAGAATAAAACTGTTCTATAATTAAAAGAGTCATAGGAACAGATATATATAATATCCATTTCCCCATTTTTATAACATCTTCTCTGTTTAAAATTTTTGCCGCAATAACGATAAAAGGAAAATGCAGAAAATAGTTATGCCAACCAAAAGCCGCAATAAACAAATTGTGATGTCCGAACAATAATGCTGTAAAAAAGCATATTATTGATAACACCATCAATCCTTTAGCATACGGATTGTCTATCCAATTATATTTATATGCAATGAATAACATATAGATGACAATAGGAGTTCTTGCCATTAAAAGAGGGGTCGACAAACCTGGAGCAATCCATTTTCTTAAGGCTCCTTCAAAAATGAATAAGAGGAGATATGCCCATACCCATTTTACATACTTATCGTGTATTTTTTTTGATAAAATCATGAATTGTTATTATTTAGAATTGTTATTATTGTATTTCTTTTGTTGCTCATTTATGATTGATAAAAAAGACATTTTTTTGTTTATATAGTGGAAGAATATTACGCTAACAATTATCGCTATTGTGCTACATCCAAAGAACAATATATTGTTTTGGATGTTTGATAGATAATTCATTATTGGTTGATGTGCTAAGTAGCATTCCAAGCTACAAAGACCAATCCAAAACAAATACTTGTTTTTAGGCAAATAATTAATGCAGAAATTCACCATTACCATCATTAATATTGGATATATGATATATCTTAACTTGATTATGTATTAACATGTCTTGTTTCTTTAGCGCTATCTGCAAAACAAACATTAACAAGATGTAAAAAATTCCCCCCCCCAATGATTTTTCTTGTTCTAACAATAGACCTATCAAGCGCAGCTTGAGCACAGAAAAGACCTATAATATATGGCACAAATCTGTAAAGCATCAGGTTTATGTTGGAATGATGTAGATAAGTGCTGAAGTATATTGCAAGCACAACACATGGCATCAAAAAATAAATGGTTTTAAAACCATGTTTGTTGATCATAGCCATTATAAAAGGTGTGAGCAGATAAAACAACATGGAGGCATGTATATACCATACGCTTAAATCGCCATGTGTAAAAAATGAAATGCATAAAAGACGGTAAACGTCTATAGCGCCAACATGTTGATTTAAAAACAGATAATTCCCTAATATAGCAGAAGGCAAAAAGAAAAAAATAAATTTAAGGCTTAGAATAGGAATTCAATCACAAGAAGCTTTAAAGGATAAAATAAAGGAATTGCCACTAGATAGAATTCCTATAATAAAATATATGGGTACAATTCTCTTAATTCGGTTTGCATAAAAGTCTTTTGGAGAGTGCTTGCTTACAGAAAAGCCACATCCAAAGCCGGAAAGAAAAAAGAAAATGTCTACTCCAATGTCTCCTCTAACTATTATGGGTGAATGATAAAAGCCGAAATGTAGGGCAAAATGATACGCAATGACCATAAGCATGGCCACTCCCATTATTTCAGTACGCTTTTCACTCAAATTATAGAGTGTTGAATTGTTTATTAATTGCATCGCTTATTTCGTTTTCATAACAACACCAAGGACGCTGTCTTGCTGTTTCCATTGCGTTTTTACCTATCTTTTCAAGTTGGTTTCTTTTACTTATCGCATCTCTAATAGCATCTGTCAATGATTCAACAGAACCTGCTTCAACAACCCAACCGTTTTCTCCACTATTTATGATATCAACTGCGCATGTGCGGTTGGTTGCAATAACAGGTGTCCCCTGTGACATGGCTTCTGTTATTACCATTCCGAAACCTTCAAATAATGATGGAAATATAAAAACATCAGCCTTTCTCATTTCTTGTAGCACTTTATCATGTGGCATCGGTCCCAAGTAATTATGCTTCGCCAAGTTAGATTGTAGCACTTTACAGTTTGGATAACTATTGAAACCAATAATAGAAAGTTCTATTTCGTTTTCAAAAAGCTTGACAGCGTCAAATAGATAGCTTAGACCCTTACTTTGACTCAATCGGCCAACAAAAAGAAACTTCAATTTTCTGTTACTGTTGTTCTCATAAATTCGCTTTTCATATACGTTTGGAAAACCGTATGGAATAACTTTTACTGGTGATGACAGTGAGTGAGGGTAATATTTTAATATCGACTCTTTTGTAAATGAACTTGCTACAAATATACAATCAGCCAATTTTAATTCTTCATCTTTCCTCATTAGCTTCTCTTTGCTGTCACCAAAAACCCCTAATGTTTCTGCCCATTCTGGATTTTTCTTAGCTTCATCTGCAAGTAAAGACTGATAGCAACGCCAATGAACAATTGGTAAATCAAAGAAGCATTTTATTCCTTTTTCCTTTGCATAACGAAAAGTTTCAAGAGCTCCATCATCGTATGCATAAACGCCATCTACATTGTGTTTTTTTATGTACTCTTTTACTTTACTATCAATGTGATGATAAACATCGTCTACAGTAACTGTTGGAATAAATTTTATCTTCCTTTTAAGAAGTCGAAGCAGTTCTCTAAACGGATAAGTTTTGATAAACTTTCCTAAACATGCGTCAAACGAACGTTTCTTAAATTCAGAAAGTCCTGGCAGCTTTGACAGTCAGAGCCTCGGCGGCAAGGTGGCTGTGGGAATTTCCAGAAGAGCCATGAAATCGGGAATCCCTGTTATAGTTGTGGCAGGAAGCGTTGCCGACAACGTCAGCGGGCTTTCAGAAGTGGGAATTACAGGCGTATTTCAGACTGACCCCGGCACTTATGACAGCCAGAGCGAGATGTTTGCAAACTGCAGAAAAGACCTGAAAAGGACAATGCTTGAGATACTGGATAAAACAGAATTCTAAGAATTTAACGTAAATGCCTTACATAAAAAACATAAAGATAACGGGACTTCGGAAGTGCTTCTGAAATCCCGTTATTTATTAGGAACACATATCACTATCAGCAAAAGACAATTATATGTGAATATACAAGTTCAGTGTGGTATAATTAAGATATTGTCGATATCTTTATTTTTGA
>OQVT01001378.1_pt1 | contig 15187 bp, 12 predicted proteins | sample 1691561 | NCBI WGS metagenome assembly OQVT01 (sample SAMN03418260, study PRJEB22391) | human gut metagenome | biome: human-gut; feature: organic feature; material: feces | host: Homo sapiens | place: Tanzania | collected 2013-01 | reverse complement strand
GTGCGCGTGCCTGCTGCGCTCCCCCATGCTGGGGCTGCGGAAGGGGGAGAGGCTGCGGTTCGTGCCGGTGCAGCTGCGGCGTGCCGTCCGGCTGGGCGCACCGGTCGCCATTGAGCAGGCGGTCATGTCCAGCGCGCAGGTGGTGACGACGCGGATCATCGCGCCGCTGGGCACCGTCGCCATCGCCGCCAACTCCTTTGCGGTGACGGCGGAGGCGTTGTGCTATATGCCCGGATACGGCGTGCAGAGTGCCGCCGTTACGCTGATCGGACAGAGCGTCGGTGCCAAGCGGAAGGATTTGGTGACGCGGCTGGGCTGGGTGACGGTGCTGCTGGGCATGGGCGTGATGCTGGTGGCCTCCGCGCTGATGTACGCGCTGCCCCCGTGGATCATCGGGATGCTGAGTCCCGACCGGCAGGTGGTGCTGCTGGGCACGCAGGTGCTGCGGATCGTTGTGTTTTCCGAGCCGCTGTTCGGCGCGTCTATTGTGACGGCCGGTGTTTTTCAGGGGGCGGGCAGCTCACTGCTCAGCTCCGTGCTGAACTTTGTCAGTATGTGGGGCGTGCGTATCACGCTGACCTTTGCAGCGTCTCCATCTCCTGCTGTCGATCAACAAATTGCTTCATAAGCTCACCGCCTCCATAAAGTATTATACCGCAAATTATAATAATTTAAATTATAACTTTTCGGATTTTCCATGAAATCTGGCGGCAGCATGAGGGACAGCTTTTCAAGCGATATGGCGAAATGATTCTCGAAGTATTCATCACGATACCATGCCTCATAGCGGTCAATGCCATATTCTTCTTCCAGTACGTCCCTATCTGCCCAATCCTTTACGCAGCCTTCTGCCTGTTCTTCGCGGATGCCCTTCAGCATAGCAAAACGCGCCATATCATAGTCGGCGTACAGCTCTGTAATGCAGCCAGAATCCCAGCTTGTGGTAATGTCATGCGCTACACCAGCAAGCCTATCACCGATTGCACAACAGCATTATCCGTCAGCTCACTGGTTCGGTAAATCTTCTGGCAAAAGGGTTTCAGGCTGAAATCCATGTCTGCCTGCCCTTTATCCAGCAAAATACCCGTTACCGTGAAATGACACGCGGCCTGTGCCGCCTGCAATTCTTGCTGGCAGGCATCGGGCAACTCACATTCGCCATCCGTGATGAAAACCACATCGGCCTTTTCAAAGCCCTCAGTGTCCATCAATTGGATCACTTCACGGATGGGGCGTTCAAAGTTGGTACCGCCACCGAGGAATGTCTCCGCAGCGGACAACTTATCCTCCAGCGTGTATTCACCCGGGCGGAATATGTCCACCTGGCAACTGCTGCTTCCGGCAAAATGGATCAGCGCAAATCTTCTTCGGCTCTCGGCGGCAATCTCCAGCAGGGTCATAGCTACCGCCTTGCCCCAGGCCGCAGCTTCGCCTTCGGTAGAACTGGACTCATCCAGACAGCAGATAATGTCGCCCATACCTTTATAAATAGGTTCGCGCCGACGATACTGTTTGATCTGCTTTTGCTGATACTTCCGCAGGAACAGCGGGATAGTCTCCGGCGTGGCCAGCATGGCAAGCTCCGAGGTCAGCGCACAGGACAAGTTGTTACCAAACTCCAGCGAGTAGGTTTCGCCCCGCCCATAGGCATAGCTATTTTTCTTGGCCTGCGCGAGAAGTTCACGGAAGCGACCCAGATACTTGGAAACATCCCTTAGCACCGGACTCTGCCGTACCTTTTCCAGCAGTGCAAGATTCTCAGGCGTGCGGCGCATATTCAAGGGTTCATCGCTCCATGCGCCGATGATGCTCTGCACCTCCTGTGCCCGCACTGTGGCAGCCTGTACAGCGGTGGATACCGCCAGATCGACCGTATCCGTTTGGCGCAGCATGGTCGTGTCCAACATCTGAGATACAGCCTCCATCTGCCGCTGCTTGCTGTCCAGCCGATTGGCGGCATTTATCAGTGCCTGCTTATCCGGCTCGGTCATTTCTCCTGTAGCTTGGGCATCAAGCAGCTTGGCGAGTTCTTCTGCCGCGGCATCACGCGCCGTTTCCAGCTTTTCAAGAGTATTCAGCGCGCCTTTATCACCACCCAGCTCAGACAACAGTCCGTCCAGCTCTTCGGCGGCTCGATCGGTGAACTCCGCCGCCGCTTCATAGGCGGGTAGACTACGGCCCTCGCAGATATTTTTCAGCGTGGGATAGTCGTCCTGCTGAAGAACATGGTCGAGGATGGGCGCGTTGAATTTCTGCGCCGCAGCGGTGAGCATATCCGCATCGTTTCTGCGCGGAACCAGCGAATACAGGGATTGAAACACATCGCGGGAGAGGGCGGGAAAAGACTTGAGCCTCTGCGCCGCGGCGTTCTCCGTCATATCCATTTCTGTATCATCCTCGCGCAATTCAGCGTATATGTTGTCCTCCAGCTTGCTGGCGCGCATCACCCGGTCGGTTTTCTGTGCCGGTTTTCTCCGAAGTGCCGCAAGCTCCGCAATGGGGGAATGCAGTACATCCGTTATTGTCCGAAAGGCTTTTCGCCTATTGGTATTCATAAAGCATCTCCTATCCGCAGAGGGGAGGTGTGAGCCTCCCCCCTGCTAATTCATTATCCCATAGGATCAAAACGGCAGCTCTTTGTCAGAACTGCCCGCAGCGGATGGGAAATCATCCAGCGGTGGGAAATCCTTAAAAGCGTCTGCCTCACCGTGCCCAGACGATCCTTCGGCCTGCGCCGGACGGGAATCGCCGAAGTAGGCATTATCAGCGTTGATCTCCGCGCTGCGGCGCTTGTTGCCCTCCTTATCCTGCCACTCGCGGATCTGGAGCCGCCCCTCTACCACGACCATGCGGCCTTTGGTAAAATACTTGTTGACAAATTCTCCGGTGGCGCGCCATGCCACCACATCAAAGAAGTCGGTCTCCTTTTCTCCGGACTGCGATTTGAAATCGCGGTCACAGGCAATAGAGAAGCTGCATACCGGCGTACCGCTGCCGGTGCGGCGCAGCTCAGGATCATGGGTCAAGCGGCCCATCACAAAAATCTTGTTCAGCATAAATCGTTCCTCCAAAAATGTAGTTATTGCAGAGCAGCCATCTGCTCCAACGGGATATAGGTGAAATTCACCGCATTGTGGGCGGCCATGCTGATGGTCTCCAGATCGTTCAGGAGCTTGTTCACCATGTCCTTTTCAGTGTCAGACTGTGCGGCGGCACATAGCTCCTGCTGCCGCTTATACAGCTGGAGCAGTTCACCACGCAGCTTCAGCAGTGCCTTGCTGCCAGCCTTAGGATTGCCGCCATCCGCAACAACGGTGTTGAAATCCTCCTGCGCCTCCACCGCCATGGCAAGAATACTGTTTACCTTATCCTGCAAGGGATTGACGCACAGGCGGGTCAGCGTGTTTTCTACCGTGGATCGGTCGCCGGGCGCCTGCCAGAGATAGCACTTGAGGATCAGCAGGTCTTGGGACTCCACCTTGTCATGCCCTTCCAGCCATGCCTTGGCCTGTACCAGCGGGTAGTAGTTGAGATATTTACGGTCTGACACCTCGATTCCGCTGTTCCGCAGTTCACAAAGCACATCGTCAGCCAGTTCGTTGATGGCATCCGGCACAAGGATGGCGGCCACCTCCTGCTGCATGGCGTACAGCTCGGACAGCGAGATCGTGGCATTTACCGATCCATCGCCGCCGCTCTGTTTGCTCTTGAGGACGGCCAGACGCTTATCGCGGTCAGCAATATCCTCTGTCACCACTTTGATCTGCAAACGGTCATACAGCGGCGCGAGGATCTGTTCCTGCGGATCGGCAAAGTTGGGTATCTCGTTGGACGCGGCAAAGAAGGAAATTGCCGGAATGGGATAGGTACGCCCCTCGTTGGTGTATTTGCGCTCGTTGAGTGCTGTCAGCAGAGAGTTCAGCACGCCATCATTGGCCTTGAATATCTCATCCAGAAACACGATGTCCGCCTCCGGTATTTTACCGGCGGTTTGTACCACGGGCTCATTCTGATGCAGCGCGGCCAAGGCCTTTCGGTAGCTGAGCAGCTTATCTGTCGCTTTTTCCAGCGCGGCAAAGGTGTCCGGCGTATCTTTCCTCGCACCGAGATCATCCACCATACATTGAAGATCAAAGCGTAGGTTTTTATGCACGTCATCATTCTGCAGCACAGCATCCGGCACGCTGCCGGGTATCAGGCTGGACAGGTCGATGCGGCCAAAAAGCTGATCCTCATCGGTCTGCTTGGAAAGCAGCCGTTCAAACTGCCGCGCCCCGGTGATCCGCTGGCGGAACAGGTTGATGGACAAACTCTTGGCCTGACCGGGCTTGCCGAGAATGAACAGATTATTCCGCGTCAGCAGCGCGATGGCGATCAGCTCGACCAGTTCTTCACGCTCTGCCACCTGACTGTTGACGTCCTGCATCACGGCCAGCATTTTATCTCGCAATGTCATACGATCTACCCTCCTTACGCGGCTGCCAGGGCCTCATCCTGACGGCACAGCTCTGGTGCATCAAGGGAGATGAACTCCCTGCCACAGAAATCCGCGGGCGCATGAGTAATGCCGTACAGCCTGCGGGGCGTTTTGCAGCTGAGCAGTTCATACTTGAGCTGTGCCAGAATGTGGATACGCAGCACGCCCTTGTCAGGGTCAAAAGTCTCTACTGCCCGAATGAGCCGCAGCGCCAGCTGCTGGTACACTTCCTCGTAGTCCAGACGGGCGGCGCGGATCAACGCGTGATTTTTTCGCATCACGCTGTTGATGCACCAGAGGTGTTCTTCCACGATACGGTTCCTCTCAAGAATGGAGTAAGTATTTTTCATGGTGATGTCCTTTCGTATCTTCGCTGATGGGTTCCCACAAGCGGCAGCAGCCCGTGGTCCAGTCCTCCATCAGCATCGTATGTGTGTATTCTTTCGAGTTATAGACGGGGTTCTTGCAATGCTGCCGCCGTTTTGCTTTCGGGGCAGGACTGCTTGCATCCGTCGTATAAAACGCGTAGGTGCAGGTATCACAGCTTTTCTTGATTTCGTTCAAATAACGTCCTCCTTTTCTTCGTTGCTTCCGCGGCACAGATCAATAAGCTTCTGGCATTGGTGCATCTCAAAACCGCCAATATGCGCCTTCCGTTCGGGAAGGTGCATTTTCTTTGCCAGCCAGCGATATGCCTGTGTTCGGCTCATGCCGCGCTCCGTCCAATAGGCGTCGAAAACCTGATGTGTTTCAATACGCTTGAGACGCAGCACTTCATTGGCCAGATCACCAAGAGGGCGAACCGTCCCCCTGTGACAACCTACTCTGGCATTGCAGTTCTGACATTGATACAGCTTTTCGCCCTTCAGACCCAGCCGCACGGCAGAATCGCCGTAGACGCTTTCTGCCGGCACAAGGCGGACAATACCGCCGCAGTATCGGCAAATATGGGGTATCTCCAACCGCACGCCCCCTTACGCAGCCCTTGCGGCTTTTTTGCGAGCCGACTTTGCTTTCGACGCGGTCATGCGGAGCTGTGTCTGCATATAGAACGCATCCTCCGTGGAGAGCGTCAGCATTCCCGTCTGGGCGATGCCCAGCGTAACGGTGCCGCGCAGTGCCCGCAGGCAGCGTTCCAGCCGATCCACCGCAAAGCAGTAGTCACCGGCAGGTTGTCCCGTCAGAGGAATGACCGTCAATGCCGCGTTGGAGGAACCGACCTCACCGGTGCAGCGAAGGGTCAGCCGATTCCCGTCAAAGTGCAGGATCGTTCTGTTGTCCATGCACGCGGCAGTGGCCACCTGCAATGTGCGGCGCAGTTCCTCGGAATCGCTCAGCACCGTAAATGTGTTTTGTGTCCCCGCAATGAGACTGTCTGTGTCCACATAGCTGCCGTGCATGAGCCGTGCGGCAAACTGAAAACCCTCTTTCACAAAGACGAGCTGCCTGTCAGCCATGCCAACGGAAAATGTATCCTTTTCCTCACAGAGCTGGGCCAGTTTTTCCAGGTTGGCCGCAGGGATAAGAAACGCCTGGTCGCCGGTACATTGCTTATCTCCTTTTGCGGAAACAATGCAGACGCCATCGCTGCCAATGGCACGCAGGCCATCAGCGGTCAGGTGGAGGTTTACGCAGCGCAGCAGGGGCATATTGCCGTTGTTCGGGTCTGTGGCAAACGCCGCACGGCGCACCATGGACGGTACACCGCTGAGCTTCACCACTCCTTCGGGAATGGGGACATTCATGCGCGGGAAACCTTTGCCGCTAGTTACCGACACCTGATAGTACGCATGGTCACTGGATAGTGCCAGCGTATCCTTGTCCCCCTTACAGCACTCCACCGTATTCCCCGGAAGGTTGGCGAGCATAGCGGAGAGCAGCTTGGCATCAATGGCGAATGTGGTATCACCGCCCTCATAGGCCAGCAGCGGTACGTCCTGCCGCAGCGTCACCTCCATATTGGTGGCGGTCATGTGCAGGCAGCGCGTCCCTGTGTCGATCTCCAGCAGCACGCATTTCAACACCTCTAACGGTGATGCGGACGGCACCAACTGTGCGGCACGTTTGGCGGCAGTCAGAAACGCCGCCCTGTCAATGGTAAAATTCAAAATATTCCTCCTTTACGCGGCAGTATCAAACATACTGAGCTGGTCCTCCAGTTCGGTGTGTTTCGGTTTCCTGCCGGTTCTTGATGTTTGCAGCAGACCATCATAGAGCGCCTGCCGCGCTGCGGTATCTGCGGCACGGACACTTTCGGGCTGCGGTACTTCGACCACCCTTTCCTCTTGAATAGTGACCGGCTCCGGAAGCTGCTTTACTGCGCGGTGCGGGTTGATAATAGCCATCTTCTTGAAGGTGGCGGCAATATCCTCCACATTGTCCTTGATGCCCAGCATCAGCTCCTTTGCCATCTGCGAGGTCATGTCCTGCACATCGCTCATGGCTGCCAGTCCTTCCTCGGAGAAAGTCCCCTCGATCAGCCCGGCCACAGCCAGCTTAGAGGCCATCAGCTTCATCGCCTTCGCCTGCATGGTGTCGGCGTAGTAGAGCATATAGACCTCGACTCTCAGCGCTGTCTGGTTGATGCGCCATGACCGGCGTGACGCCTGCCGCAAGGTGAACAGGTTGTAGCCCATGGAGTAGAAGATCAGCGTCGTAAAGGCGTTCAGGTCAAGGCCGGTCTCCACGCATTTGGGATTGGTGATAACGACCTGTGTGCCTGCGGACAGCCTCTTACTGAGCCAATCCTCCCGCTTTTCCGGGACGATCTGGGTACTCAGGATCTCCGTTCGGATACCTTCCTCACGCAGCAGCCCCAGTAGCTTTCGCTGGGTATCTGTCCGTGTCCAACTGGTGTAGATCATTACCCTTTCGCCTGCGGGGATCTTGGCGCGCACGATCTCCAGCACCTTCTCCTCCTTCGGGAGGACGGTCTGGAAGTCTGCCATATTCTCCGGCTTCACGATGGTACAGCCGTTGATGGGGTGGATGATCTCCGGCTGGTCATAGGGCTGATCTGGATACACCGTCAGCAGATTGAGATAGGCGGACAATATCTTATTGGCTGCCTTACGGTCATTTCTCAGGACTGACGTAAGTTCCCGTTCCGCTTCTTTGTATGCCTCTTCGATCGGCTTCGGCATCGTCAGTGGTATGGGAATTTCCTCGTAATCAGGAAGATCCTTGCCCATATCGGACAGCGACAGGAATGCCGTACACTCCAGCAAGAAGCGGGAGAATACCAGCGGAGAAACACCGGGGAGCTGCCGTGAGCGTTTTTTGCTTTTGGCACTGCGGCGGTTGGAGTTATAGTCCGCGTCGGTGATCTCATAGGTGTTTTCCACCACGCCGTATTCCGCATCGAACCGGGAAGGCGCATCGTGGGACTTTCCATCCTTTTGCATCAGTCCGGGGACGATCCGGTACAGAAGGTGGAAAATGCCGGAGCTGTAACCGTTGATCAGCGTTGCGGTCATGCCGATGAATTTCCGGCTGATGCCGTAAAGCTCCGCCATGGCATCGCCCTGTCCACTGTCGTTGTTGTACTCGTGCAGCTCATCACAGAGAAAGCTGCCGATCCGTCCACGGTACTTTTTCTTGAGGTAGGTACTCAGCGGAAAGCGGCGGTGCGCACCCTTGATGCAATACGGGCGTTCCGGATGCTCCACGAGCTGCTGCAGCTGCTCCAGAATGTGCTCGTTTTTCGTGCGGTTAAGGTGCATAGCAGCCTGCGGCCGGAATACCCAGCCATACCCGCCAATTTTTATCCACGGCATTTGACGCCGGTCATTGACCGGCGCCCAAAGCGGTGTGCCGCAATGAGGGCATAGGTGGTTTGCCAGATGCTCCTTCTGGAAGAAAAACTGATCCGAAGGTACCATGTATCTTGTGCCGTCGCTGCTGGTCTCCATCTCAATGAGCTCCAGACAGTCCGGGCAGACAAAGCCGCGCTTTCTGCGGCTCCACAGCACGGCAGGATAACGCATATAACCGTCTCTGGCACGTTCTTTACTAAAAACGGCATATACGTTTTTATCTCCGCGCTGATACAGGTCGAAGAGTCGATCCACGTCGGTGATACTTTTGACCACCATGCCATAGGTATCCGGCAGTGTTTCTGCGATCTCCCGTACCCACTTGCCTGTGACATGAGAAGGGCACATGACAAGGTTGAAGGATTTGCGGGTTCCGAGTCTTTTTAGTGCGTTCAAAGCTCCCGCCGCAGCCGCGCTCAGCTTGGTCTTGCCGCTGCCGCATTCCGCCACAATGAGTGCCATTTTGTGTTGGCAGAGCTGCCGTTTGACAGCCTCCGCCACCGCAAGCTGGGCATCATAGAGGGAATAGCCGGCTTTTTCGTGGATATAATCGTTGACCTCCAGGATTTCTTCCGAAAGCGGCTCCGATGCCGGATCGAACTTGGGAACGAACTGGCTGCGGATACGGTCAGCCACAGTAACACCAAAGGTATTCAGATAGCTGGTTACGCTGTTTACCTCCGCAAAGCCATCTGCTGCATCCATAGCAGCACCAGGAATGGTGATACGCCCATCTTTGAGGCCCTGTTCCAGAATGTCTGTTACGTTTTGATCCTCCGGCAGCAGTGTCAACGACCATGCTTCCATACGCTCTGTGAAGGAAAGCACCTTCATTTGCCGCAGATCGCCGCGGGCAATGAGTGAATCCAGCACATAGTCCTGGAACTCAGGGATCAGCGGTGCGGCGGTTTTCCGGTCTACCTCAGCGAACAGACTCGCACGGTCTCCGGGCGGACAAAAGATATAGCATTTGCGTGGGTTTTCAGGGATGTCCTCATCGCTATCGTCGGCAGTGTTTTCCTCCGTCTGGCTGTCATCGTTGGCCATCAGGGTCGCAACGGCATATATCCCGTCGTGGGACAGCAGCCGTCGGTAACCTTTGGGCCTGCAATCCAGATATAGGGTCGTATCGTCCTGTTTCAGCTCCACCGACGCGCCGCCGTATATGGCGTCCGATAGAGCCCGCACGACTTCGGGATAACCGCCGAAGCGAATGGCGCTGATCGTCTGCTGCGTACCGCTGTCGATGATAACGGTATCTGCGTAGCCGGTCAGTCGGATCTGAAATTTGGGGTCGCTGTAGCTGAGTTCCATCAGCTTACTTCTTATAGGTGCCATTCATTTTGAAATCTCCTTTCTTCCGGACAATGAAAAAAGACCGTAACTGCCCCAAAAGGCAATTACGGTCTTCTTGATGTCCTATATTTTTACATACTTCAAGTCTTAGTCAGAACGAAGAAGGAAAACCTACCTCCTTTCTCGCCCGTGCCTGCTCTGCTCCGTCCTTTATGCTTTCACCTAAAGTACAGGTTTATTGTACCGCGGTGAAAGCAGAGCGTACAGGTGGAAACCGGGTATCACAACGAGGCCTCTCGTCGCTGCGAAGGATTTTCGTCGATTTGTCTTTCATATCCACTGTGGACTGAACCAATGTGCTCAACAACTCCTATTCCATTGAAAGGTTTTCGGATTTACTCGCGAACATTTCAGCAAAGCAGGTCTATTTTGAAAAAAGCACTCACTGCGCTTGGCTTATCGCAGCGTGGGGGCAGTTCTTTCGCAACACACCACATACCGCTGCCTCCCGCCGCTGGCGTAGGGATGGCAGGTCAGCAGCGTCAGCAGGTCGCGGTTCGGTTGAATTTTGATTTTCTCTACCTCGTGGGGCTGGATGATCTGGATGTCGGCCACGGTATAGGTCAGTGTTTCCCACAGGTTTGTCAGCGTAACGGTATCGCCCACCGCCAAACGGTCGATGTGCCGAAAATAATCCGCGCCTTTCCAACCTCGGTGTCCGGCAATGACGCAGTTGGTGTTATCCCCACCGATGGGCGCGGACGTGTTGCCCAGCACCGCCGCGCCTGCGGCAAGGTGAGCGTCGGATGCACCAAGATAGACCGGCATGGTCAACTCCATGGCGGGAATCTCCAGCACACCGATGATCTCATCCTCAATGCCATAGGCGGTCAGGTCGGCGGCGGGTTCTTCGCAGGATTCGAGGTCAACGAGGTTACACTGCTTTTCCGCGTAAAGCTGGCGGTTATATTTCTGTAGGTCTGCCAGCAGTTCGGGGTACTGCTGCTCCGGCTTCCGTTCTTCGAGGAAGTTCTGCACGGCTTTATCTGCGTCGGATTGCAACCTATGTCCTGTGAACATCGGCCATAGCATCACGCAGATGCCCGCCACAGCCAGCAGCGCCGCCAGTACAAGGGATGTCTTACGCATGGCGCTTCCTCCTAATGATGGCATACCCGCCGCCAATCACTGTCGCCGCACCAAGGCCAATGCCAAGGCCTGTGAGGTAGTGCTGCGTCCACGAGGATGCCGCTGGCTTTTCTGCGGCGGCAGCCGCTTCCCGCACTGAGGTATAAGGAACCCGATGCCCACGAACTAAAAGCCGGTGGGTGTTGATTCCGAAAGGCGTACATGTCACCAGCGTGACCAAATCCTTGCCATCCTCAATCTGGAGCAACGACGTATCTGTCGGCAGTACCGTGTTGATGCTGTCCACTTCGTAGGCCAATGTGTCGCCCAAAACGTGGATATAAAAGATGTCACCTTTTTCGAGTTGGTCAATGTCCGAAAACAGTTTGGACGAGGCCATCCCGCTGTGGGCCGACAGTACCGCGTGGGTGTTTTCTCCGCCCACCGGTAGGGATGTACCTGCCACATGGCCGACCGATTTTTCCAGTGTCTCTGCGCCCGTGCCGTGCTGCACCGGCAGATACACACCTATTGGGGGAATATCCACATAGGCCATGACGCCGCCCACGGTGAGCTGATCTGCGTAGGCCAGGGGAGGGGCGGATGCCCCTCCCTCAGAAATGGTCGCATTGGCCAGCATGGCGTTGTACTGCTGCGCCGCCTGCCGCTGGGCGGTCAGCTCGGCGTCGTCGGTATCCTCGATAGCGGCTGTGTAGCTGGTTTCTACGTCCGAATGATATTTTTCGCTCAGAAGTTCTCCCACCAGCGGGTAAAGCAAAAGCCCCAGCGCCACAACGCCGCAAGCCGCCGCCAATAGCCAGCGTTTCACTGCTCACTCTTATGCTTACGGCTGCGGATCACAATGAAAGCCGCCGCACCCAGAAGTAGGACACCACCCACCGTATACATCCAAACACCCCGACCACCAGTCTTGGGCAGATCAAAACCGGGATTGTTAACCACGGTTAGGGGGAGGATCGCATTGCCATCCGTCATGGTAACATCCTTGCCATTGACAGTGGCAGAGGCGGTCAGCAGCTTTGCTCCGCACTTCTCGCACTGGCCGTTCTCGTTGGCCTTAATAATGATTTTGACCGCGTCCTTCAGCAGCACATAGCCCTTGTCTGTGGCAATCTCAGTCAGCGAATAGGCGTCATCCTCCAGCCCCTTGACCACGATGTGACCACTGCTATTGGGAACGAAGGTGGTGGCATCAGCCTTCTTAGCAGCAAAGCCTTTGGCGTAGTACACGCCGTCCTTCTGCTCCGCGATGATATAGCAGTCGTCAGTGTCGTTGTGCAGCCGGAACTTCACATTCCGCAGGTTGCCACCGTTGTCAGAAAACTGCTTGAGGACGTCAACGCCGTAGGTATACACATGGCAGCAGTCCTTGAGGGTGTCAAAGTAGGTCGTGTTGGTACGCTTCCACGTCAGCACGACCTCGTTGGGGTTGTCGGTATCACCCATCTTGGCGTCGGCGGTCAGGGTGGCGGCGTAAGTAATACGCATGGCGCAGTCGGAGTACCCGCGCTTGACGCTGTCGGTATACACGGTGGCCGCCTCGTTGATCTCCGCCAAGCCGGTATCGGTCATGCGGATGGTCATGGTGTTGGCCGCGTCATCGTAACCCACAGTGAATTTTCCGGAGTTCTCCGCCCATGTGGCGATCTTGTCGGTGCAGCCAGCGTCCTTAAAGAACTCGATGACCACATCGTTCTTGTTGTACTTGATGCCCTTAGACATGGTATCAACGTAAGTGTACTCGCTGAGACCGGATGCCTTGGAGGTGATGGTGGGCAGGGTGCTGATGATCTGGTAGTCCACGGTGTCGCCCACGGAAGCAGTAGCGGTATGAGCGTAACCGTCCTTGATGTCGGTCAGAGTACCGGTGTTCTTGCCGGTGGAGTTCTTTGCTTCGCGCACAGTCTTATCCAACGTAGGATTGCCGGTCTGATTCTTGGGGTAAACGGTGACATCGTAGCTCCATGCCGTGCCGTCAATGGTAGTCATGGGCAGGGACACGAAGAAGGGATTGCAGGTGGAGGTCACGTTTTCAGGGACGCGGGTTTCCACCACCAGATAAAGCCCCTGCTCCAACTGATCAGCAGAGGCGTGGCCAGTGGCATCCGTTTCGGGCATAGCCACACCGCCGTTCTTCACAGCCGTTTCCAGCGCATTTTTGACAGTGGTGACGTTGGCAGTCAGCGCAGCGGTCAGCTTGTTGTTGAGCATATCGCTGGTAAAGTAGTTGACGCCGCCCTCGGTCTTGTGTGCGTCTGCGCTGGTCAGACCGATGGCAGACAAAACGGCGGTACTGCGGTCGGAACTGTCGAAGCCATACAGCACACTCACCTTACGCTGGCCATCCACGACCTTATTGTTCATGGTGATGTCAGCAACGCGGAGGTAGGTAAACTCCACGCCCTGAATGGCGTATTTGCTTAGCTTATCCACGACGGCGTTATCATGCAGGCCGGTGGAAATGTAGGACTCGGTATCCCACGCACCCTCTGCGCTGGCCTTGGTGATGTCGTATTTGTAGATGGAAAGGGATGCTTTCTTGCTGGTGTCGATGGTCGGCTCTGCGAACGCTGTGGTGATGAGGCCCAGAGCCATAATAGCGGCCATGAGCATGGCCAATACGCGATGGATCTTTTTCATTTGGTGTTCTCCTTCATTTCGATTTTTTTGCAAAAACAAACACCCGCCATGAGAGCGAGTGCTGCGAACAGAATATAGGTCGTAAATCCCGTGCCGCCCGTGAAGGGCAGGACAAATCCCGCATTGTTGCAGGCAGTGATGGTAATATCGCGGTTGCTGCTGTCCAACGTTCCTGTGAACAGCGGCTCGGTCAGCAGCGTGTACCCTGCTGGGGCCTTGGTCTCCGTCACACGGTACTGTGCGCCGATTTTAAGATTCTCCCACTTGGCAACGCCCGTGCTGTCGGTGGTAATTTTGCCCACCTCCGTCCACGTCTTGCCATCTGCGGAGGTTTCCAGCATCATCTCCGCACCGGCAAGAGGTGCGCCCATAGCATCCACCTTGCGGACGGTGATGCTGCCCTTGGCGGGTGCGTTCTCGCGGGTAACCTTGATATTGAGGTTTGCTGTGGTCAGGCTGAAATCGTATTTGGTCTCGTCCAGCACATAGCCGTCTACGGTGCTAACTTCCTGATAGAAGTATTTGCCAAGTCGCAGGTCGGAGAACGTCACCTTGCCGGTGGCATCGGTCGTGCCATCCGCAACCTTGTTGCCATCGGCGGCGAAAAGACGATACACCACACCGGCCAGCGCCTGCTTGGTTTCTGCGTCCACCTTCAAGACCTCAATACTGCCTTTGACCGGCATATTCTCGCGAGTGACCTTCAGCACCTGCCCGTTTTTATTCAGCACAGCGGAGTACGCCGTGGTATCCAAAACATATCCGTCCGGTGCTTTGAATTCCTTGTAGGTATAGCTGCCCAACCGCAGGTTGGAAAATGTCAGCCTTCCGTTGACATCTGTATAACCCTCCGCGACCTGTTTGTTGGACGCATCATACAGTCGGAAGCCCGCTCCTTGCAGTGGGGTCTTGTTATCAGTGTCCACCTTGACGATCTCGATGCTGGCCTTGGCAGGTGTGTTGGTTCTCTTTTGCGTAATGTTCAGTGCCGTGGCCGTAATGGTGATCTGATACTTGGTGTTGTCCACCGCATAGCCGCTGGGTGCGCTGATCTCCTGATAGCTATACTTGCCCTGCGACAGATCCTTGAACACTGCCTTACCGTCTGCACCGGTGGTCATGTCAGCCACCTTTTTACCATTGGCATCAAATAGCCGATAGGTCACGCCTGCCAGTGCCTTGCCGGTTTCCGCGTCCACCTTATTGATGGTCAGGCTGCCTTTCTCCTCCACAATTTTGACCTTAAAATGAATGTACGCCCACACGGGGTCGGGCAGTGAGGTCAGCGCGGCGCAAGCCTGATAATTGCTGCCATTGCTGGGCTCCAGCAGCACGGACTCCGTGCCCTCCACATCCAGTGCGTAGCCGTAGTCGCTGCTGATATAGCCGTTCAGCTGCGCCGCTGCGTCCTTTGTGGCCGTCACGGTCAGTACATTACGCCGCTGGCTGACGGTTACGCCGCTGATATTGGTTTGGAAATAGTACTGCGACAGCACACCATTGGTATCGGTGGCTGTACCCACATACTGACTGCCGTCCCATGTCAGCGTAATGGCATTGGCGTCCGAAAGCTGATTGCGGTACTTCACAGCAAAGCTGGGGATCACGCCATGACCCATGATGCGGTCAATAAGGATGTCATACGCCTCCTGCACGCCGTCACCGGCGTAGTGGAACAGGTTGGCGCAGGTGGTATCATACAGGGTGTACGGATAGGTCGTACCGCGGTAGCCGCACACGAACTCCCAAATCACTGCCTGCGTCGCCAGCTGCGCGCAGTCGGGATGGATACCATAAAAATCATAGTTGC
>OQVT01001377.1_pt1 | contig 15194 bp, 16 predicted proteins | sample 1691561 | NCBI WGS metagenome assembly OQVT01 (sample SAMN03418260, study PRJEB22391) | human gut metagenome | biome: human-gut; feature: organic feature; material: feces | host: Homo sapiens | place: Tanzania | collected 2013-01 | reverse complement strand
TGATGAACTACATGCGTTTTTTGGGTTTGATGCTAATTATAGTAAAGAAACCGTAAAATTTCAACCCCCGAAGTACAGGAATCGTGTTCTTTTCGCCGTACTTCGGAGGTTTTTCTTTTTTTCGGGTCCTTATTCTCCGATGGTGATGGTGTAGCCTGCCTGGAAGGTTTCACCGGCTTTCAGGTGCTGTTCGCCGTATTTGTCTTTTAATTCGCCGTCAAAGCCGACGTTGTCGCAGCGGCCGATCCATGGCTCGAGGCACACGAACGGGGCATCTGCTTTTGGCTTGGACCATACGCCGACGCTCGGGAAGCCTTTGCAGGTGAGGGTGACGTACGGTTTTCCCTCCACTTCTACGCCGACGCGCTCGACCTGGGTGTTGTCGAAGATCAGGGCGTCCTCGTCGAAGAGGGTTCTGGTGTACGGGATTCTGCCGTCCTGAAGTTTCAGTTTTCTCGGATGTGCGGCATCGACGCCTGCTGTTTCCGGGTCGATCAGGACGTATTCGAGTTCGGTCTCGGTGTGGTTTTCCAGGCCTTTGTTGAAGACGATGTCATACTGTTCCGGAATCATGAATGCAGGATGTCCGCCAACGGAGAAATACATATCATTATCACCGGTGTTTTCTACGTTCCAGGTGATGGTCAGGGTTCTGCCGGAGAGTTCCTGGGTTACGGTGAAGGCGAAATCGAACGGGTAGACTTTTTTGGTTTCTTCGGTCGATACCAGGCGGTGTACGGTTTTGTTTTCGGTGTTTTCGATGCACTCGAATTCGTTGTCGCGGGCGAAACCGTGCTGGCCCATCGGGTATTTGATACCTTTGTGGGTATAGAATCCACCGTTTACTTTTCCGACAAACGGGAACAAAACCGGTGCGTGGCGGTTCCAGAAGGCCGGATCTCCGATCCAGACTGCCTCACGGTCAGCTTCCTTATCGTAGATACTGCAAAGTTCTGCACCGTGATCGCTGATCTGCACACGCAGTTTTTCGTTTTCCATGGTTCTCATACTCTGTTTCCCCCTGTTTTCTTTCATTTTTTGTAACTATTCAGAGCCATGCGAAATTGCATGGCGCTGAATAGTTACCATTTTTAGAATTTATTCCGGATAGACGAGACGGGATTCATCAATTCCGTACAAAACCTCATCCAGGTATTTTTTGCCAAGGTAGTTTGCCATGGACAGATTCATATCCAGATAGTTTCCGCAGTCTTTCGGAGATGCACCCGGGACTTCGCCCTTGAAATCGCGGATAAATTCATACATTTCTATTACGAGTGAAACGATATCTTTCGAGCTGTAATCACCGGCCAGCAGCAGATAAAATCCTGTACGGCAGCCCATTGGACCAAAATATACGGTTTTATCTTTCCATTCTTCGTGATTGCGAAGGAACGTTGCGCCAAGATGCTCAATGGTGTGGACTTCAGCAGTATTCATAACAGGCTCATCGTTTGGAGATGTCATGCGCAGGTCAAAGGTTGTGATAACGCTGTCACCCACATGATCTTTTCTTGAAACGTAGACGCCTGGTTTAAGTTTGATATGGTCGATCGTAAAGCTTGCAATTTTTTCCATGACTGGTATTTTCCTTTCTTTCTGTCCTTTAATAGCTGCGGAGTTCATCATCGGTATCCGCAGTGTTTTCGATGGATTTGATGATGAGATCATAACTATAGGCATCGCTTACTTTTACAGTGACGCGGTCGCCGACTTTATGACCCAGAATGGCTTTTCCTAATGGCGAATCGATACTGACGTATCCTTTGAGAGAATTACCACGAACAGTGGTGACAAGTTTGTAGGTTTCTGTCTCATCATCTTCTTCGATGTAAACCTGGACGGTATTGTTGATGCCGACTTCGTCGTCCTTTGAGGTATCTGAAATAACGTGAGCGGTTTTGATCATTTTTTCCAGATAGCGGATGCGGCTTTCGTTGCGGTTTTTGTCCTGTTTGGCAGCTTTGTATTCAAAGTTTTCGCTGAGATCGCCCTGGGCACGGGCTTCTTTTACAGCCTCGAGTTCTTTTGGACGGACAACCAGTTTGCGGTAGTCGATTTCTTCCTGCATTTTTTTAATATCGTTTTCGGTCAGTTTATCATACATGATTTTTCTACCTCTTTTCTTGTGAGGTTATTTTAGCACAGAATACGGTAAATTGGAAGTAGGAAGACAGCCACGGTAGAATCACTTTCTTACGCACCGGAACAACAAATATTCCGGTGCTGAATGAACTATAACAGTTCACTCAGCCGTGTCGCTTGGTTTTGAAGGCGGAGTTCCTTTGTTGTCGCTGTTATTTGGCATTTTTCCACCTTTGGGATCGCTCATCGTTTTAACAGACCGGGTTCCGGCGGTGGTGATGATGTCCGTGAGGGTGATCTCTTCGTTGTCGGTACCGGCAGCCAGAGTATACGTTGCGTCCAGTTTCATTTCGGGGCAGGTCAAAACGATGCTGGCGTAGGCTTTTTCAGGTGTAACCGTGAAGAGGGCACTTCCATCGCTGTCTGTCAGTGTGATGGTAGTGTCAGCGGACTGGGTTTCCGTACCGTAATAGGTGATAACGGGCTGGGTGGAAGCTTCGTCGAAGCTTTCCGTCATGCCGGCACTGCCGATAGCAGCCAAGGTTCCGCCGGTTGCAATTGCACTGCCGTCGTAATCGAGTGCACTGTCACCATCGCTGGTCGGCCCGTACACGATCGTAGTTCCGCCGGTCACGAGAAGACCGCCGTTGGAATCAAGGCCATCACCATCGGCGGATACGGTCAGGGTTCCGCCGGTAATTTTAATGTAAAGCTCAGAGTTGCCTCCACCACCGGGGCCTCCCTGCATCATCTGTGGAGCATCGCCGTCAGACGGAGCGTTCCCCGGATCGAAGTTCTGCGGCGCATTTCCGCCAGACGGAGCGTTCTCCGGATCGAAATTCTGCGGCGCATTTCCGTCAGACGGAGCGTTCTCCGGATCGAAGTCCTGCGATGGCTGTATATCGCTGCCTTTTTCTGTATCAGGCGGCATTTGCGGAGGTTCCTTTCCGTCTGCCTCGCCGGATATGCTGCCATCATTACCGGAGTTTACGGCAGCACTGCTATCGTTGTTTGAGCTTGCAGCATTGCTGTCATCGTCACCGGAATTTGCAGCATTGACGCCATCGTTGCTGGCATTTACAGTAATGTCACCGCCATTGACCACAACGCGTTTTCCTTCCAGACCTTCGTAGCTTTCTTCAACAAGAATCGTTCCGCCATGGATGACGGTGTCGAGCTCCGCATGGAATCCGTCGTCACCGGAGTTTACGGTGATGGTTCCATCATCGACAACGATGCTGCCGGTTGCATGGAATCCGTCCTGTTCTGCCTTAACTGTAAAAACACCACCGGCAATATAGATATTTCCAAGCCCTGTGTCATCCGTATTCTTCGCTTTGACCGCACTGTTTGCAGCATCAATGTCAAAGCTTCCATCCAGAATTTTAAGCTGATCTTTGGCTGTGATCCCGTTATCTGCAGCAGTGATTTTGTAGGTTCCACCAGTGATAACAAGGTCATCTTTGGATACAATCCCGTGTTTGTAGTCTGCCTCGATGGTCAGACTTCCTGTCCCGTTGCAGACAAGATCTGATTTGGAGAAGATAACGCCGTCTACCGTGTTGTCGTCAATCTGAGTGTACTCGTTTCCACCGCCAAGCGTGTTGCTGCTGTTTTCAGCAAGCGTGATGAAAACTTTGTCCGCTTCGCGAACGTAGATGGCAGCATTCGTCTCACAGTTGATATGGACTCCATCGAGTACGATCTGAACCTTGTCGGAATCGGATGCGTCTACGATAATCTGGCCATCCTCAAGTGTTCCGCTTATGATGTAAACGCCTTCTTCCGTGATGGTAATTGTGCTGCCATCTGCTTTGACTCCGCTGCCGGAGACGGTAGCTGTCGTCTTATTAAGTGTAATTTTTACGGCTTCTGATGCTTGATAGCTTCCGCTCTTCTCACGGTCTGTGAATTCGGTGTCGATAGTGGATTCGGTCAGTTCCAGGTCAAAATTAATATCGGAAGCACTTTCCATTGCATTTTCCGAATCTGTGCTCTCTGATGTGGTATCCGCGTTGTCGGCAGATGTTTCGCCGGTTGACTCTGTACGGGCAGATTCGGCATTTACAGAGCTGGAAGATGTCACTGCTGTGCCGCATCCGCCGAAGGCCAGCGATGATACAAGAAGCAGACTGACGACCGCGCCGGTCTCTTTTTTTCTGTTTTTATTTCTGTTTCGATTCATTATAATTCCTCCCTTCCGGTCTGTGCACGACTGCACAGGATTTCAAGGTTTCCGTTTCTGCAGCGGAGCTGGTCAATCATGTTTTTCTCTTCGCCTTCCTCGCGGAATACGATGCAATACTCCAGCTTGAAAAGACTTCCCATATTCGTGGTTTTTACCTGTACAAGCTCGCAACGGGTCAGATACCTGGCAAAGATATCGTCAAAAACACTGGTATAATCAAGGGACTCCGGAATGGTAATGCGGAGTTCTTTTTCTTTCTCTTTTTTTTCTCCAAAGTTGGTCTGCACGAGAATAAACCATACAGCCTCTACAATAATTGCAAATGCTGCTGCGGTTCCAAGAAAGCCCATACCGGTTGTAAGGCCAACTGCCATAGCAAGAAAGATGCTGCTAATTTCTTTGGCACTTCCCGGTGCAGAACGGAATCTGACGAGAGAGAAGGCTCCGGCAACGGCGACTCCGGTTCCAAGATTTCCATTGACGAGCATGATCACCATCTGCACGATCACAGGCATCAGAACAAGCGTGACAGCAAAGCTTTTGGTGCATTCGCTTTTGTACCTGTAAACAGCAGCGATCAACAGTCCCAGAATCAGAGACACTGCTGTGCAGGCAAGGAACTGACCAAAAGTGAAGGCGGCGGTTGTTTCCGTAAAAATGGAACTGAATATTGTGTTAAGCATAGCAAATTCCTCCCAGAATTTTTTTATTTTCTTGTCTATTCAGAGCCCCATCTCGATTCCGCTTACGCTACATCTCGATGTTGCTTCTCGCCATATGAAATTCCAGAAAAACCGCTCATTCATGCAAGCATGATTCGCGATTTTTCTTCTATTTTGCATGGCTCTGAATAGTTACATTTTCTTTTTTTGTGAAGCAGATTATGTTTGAAAAAGGCTTTTCGCAATGGCCGCAGAGGACTTACCTGATTCAGCTAACGGAATGCTGTTTTTGATACGGTTTGCCGGATATCTGTGAATGGTATGAAAGCTTTTTCTTCTGATGCTTTCTGATTTTCGATCTGATAGGCAAAGCCGTATTTAGAAAATGATGCCGGATAGATTGCAAGATCATCCAGAATTTTGCTGAACCATAGGGGCACAGCTCCTGGTGTTTTCACCTCCATGAGATACCAGTCTGGTTCTAAAAGCCTGGTTCCTTCCGTTGGACCGTCAAGACACAGATTGTCGGTACGCCATCGGATATTGGTGTCGAAGGTAACACGAAAGTTCCTGTCTTCCGTGCCGAAGCAGGCGATGCGGTCGTAGGCGATGTACATAGCGGGAGCAAGCCCCCGGTAGTAGTTGCGAAACCAGGTGATTTCGTGGAGAATCTGGCTGTCGAAGCCCGGTTCTGATTTTCCCGCAAGATAGGGAACCGCTTCTGATAATCTCATGCGCTCGCGGCGTTTGTAGACGATTCCTTCATATTTTTTCTTTAGTTCTACGTATATGGGGCTGGTCTCTTTGGCCGGACCATAACTGCGGAGTCGCAGTTTTTCTTTATAGACGGGTTTTTCCAGCGAACGGCGAATGAGCTGGTGATCCGGGGTATCGTAATAGAGGCTGCAGATGGTATCAAGGCCGTATTCATCCATCTGCAGATGACCCGGAAGGCTCTTGCGAAGCTTGCGGGCCATGATCGGGGAAAGCATGTATTTTGTTTCATACCGTTGGAAGGTCATGGGAATCTGTTGGCTTTGCATCATAATCGATTGATCCTTTCGTTTGATTTGCTTCCGGAAATGTTTTTTACATTTTTAAGTATAATGAGGAAACTTTAAAGGAACCTTAAAGAATGGACGGAAAATGTGAAAGGTTTGTGAAAAGACGGACCTCTGTAATCCAGATCGCTTTTTGAATGCCATATAAAAAAAGAAAGAGCCCGTTTCCGGACAAATTCGTTGGAAGCGGATTTGTTCGAAACGGACTCTTGTAGCCGATATGCAAAGTCATGAAACATATAAAATAGGAAAAGCGTCAAAAATCATCTTGGCCAGCGCTCTTTTCTGGACATGAGTGGCGCGAATGGTACATGAGGATGCGTCTGGTACCAGTAAGCTGTGGTAGCGACATCATCCTGACGTTCAAAGAGACCTCCATGACTGACGCCAATCTGCTGAAGGGTTACCTTAAGATCCTTCTCAAAAAGGATAGGATCAAGAAGGTGCCAGCGGTAGAAGCTGCGCTGTGGCATCTGATCATCATTGTGGTAATCATTATGAAGGAAGGTATCGTGGGTAGAGTAGTAAGGATATCCAAGATACGGAGTGCAGTACTGATTTTCAACGGTTTGGCCATTTTGCTGTGTTGCAAAGCTCCAGGCACCGCCGAAGTAATCTTCTGTTCCGGTTCCGCAAATGGTTGGATAATCCTTGTCTCCATCGATGTAGAATTTCATCTCACCTTCTCCGTACCAGTAGCGTTCGAGGCTGGTAAGTGCAAGATAAGTTCCAACGTACTGGCCTTTCCCTTTGATGTTGTCGAGGACAACGTAGTCTTTTGCCTTTTCCGTTATGCGCTGACGACGCCACTGGGCATGGAAATAGGCAGCATCCTCCGGAACCGTTGTCAGGCAATAGTCGATCTGATAAAAGAAGGCCGGAATCGGCTCATCACACTGATTTTCAATGGTAATACGGGCGTTTTTACGGAACGGCATCGGGAAATAGCTGTTGAAACCGCGGGTCGGGTTGACTGCAATCGGGACGGAATTTACCTGATAGGAAACACCGAAACCGCAGCAGAAGAAATCGCCAAGCGGACATTCTACGGATGGATCTTCTTCGTCATCCCAGTACATACGGAGAACAAGATCCCGCAGAACATAGCGGTTGCGTTCACTGGTACGGTCTGTGACGGTGATCCAGATGTGCTGAATGATGCCTTCTCCCTGGATCTCACCAAGTGTTACGGTCTCTCCTGCTTCTATTTTCGGGATGCACGGGGAACCTTTTCTGGACGGGCCAAGATCGCTGGATGCCATGCCGCCTTTTCCTTTTTCTCCCTTCCGGTTTTCCCAGTTGATGGAACGGGACTGTCCATTTTTCAGCCGGAAAATGTTCTGTAAACCACAATCAAACATCATATATTCCTCCTTTTGTTTTCTTTTGTTGTTTTCTTTTGTTGTTTTCTTTTATTTTTTTCTCTTGAAAGCTTTCAATTTCTGTTTTTTTGTGTATCGGCCTTTCCTGTCCTGCTGTCATTTTTGCCATTTTCCGGAATTATGTTTTTTTCATCCTTTTGCCGGAAAGACTGCTCGAAAACAGATGCCATCGCGTGTCCGCTCCGCGGTGATTTTTCCCTTATGTGCCTTTACAATTGCAGCTGCCACGGAAAGGCCGATGCCATAGCCGCCGCTTTCCCTGGCCCGCGACGCATCCGCACGGTAGAAGCGGTCAAAGAAGCGGTTGAGATCACCTTCCGGCAGGGTATCGCAGGTATTCTGCACCGAAAATTCTGCTTTTTTGCCGTTTTTTCGCCAGAAAATGTGGATTTTTCCACCCTCCGGAGTGTATTTAACGGCATTATCCACAAGAATAGAAACGAGCTGGTGGATTCTTGCGGCATCCCCTTCTATCTGGACTTCTTCTGCAATATCGCTCTGCAGCGCGATCTGTTTCGTGACCGCAGGGGCTTCAAACGATGTTACGGCATCCACAATGGTTTCTGACGCATTCCATGTTTTCAGCTCCAGTTCTCCGCCACCTTCCTCCATTTTTGCAATCGTCAGAAGCTGTGTTACAAGACTGTTCAGACGCTCAATCTGGTGATGAATGCTCTCCGTCCACTCGCTTTCTCCCTCGCACATTTCAATCACCTCCGTGTTGGCAGAGATGATCGCGATCGGTGTTTTCAGTTCATGGCCTGCATCCGTAATGAACTGTTTCTGTTTTTCCATGCTCTCGATGACCGGACGGATGGCTTTCCTGGAGCAGAAAATCACGAGAATCAGAACCAGAAGATAGCAGCCTGCAGCAACGGAACAGGAAATGCCTGCGATGCTCTCGACGTTCTGCGTATCATGGGAACAGTCTACAAAAACAATCAGCAGTTTTTCCTTTGTCTGCCTCATCCGATATCGGAATATACCTGTTTTTCCTTCTGTTTTTCCTTTCTCTGCTGCTTTTGCGGCATACGCTTCTGCCTCACGCTCTGTAGCCGAGGCGATGTGGGATACGTCGGTTGTCCAGGTCTTGCCTCCATCGGTTGTGGATGCAGAGAAGTAACGTGTCTCAAACGGAGTTTCTGCTGAAAATCGGAAATTGTTCCAGATAGACTGCCTCTTTTCCGGGAACTGCAGCTGATCTCCCCCCGGCGCTCTGTCTTCCGGCAAATGCTCCTGTTTTCCCTGGGTGTCGGGGCTATTCTCCGGAAATGTTCCGTCATTGTCCAACAGCATATTTAGCAGGACATCCGTTTCCTGTTTTGTCTGCCAGTAATTGATTCCATTAACGGTTCCCACCAGTCCGCCAAGGACCAAAAACAGCACCAATGCAACAATCAGAATGAACTTTTTCTGAAGTTTTCGAACCATACGCTTTATGCCTCATTCATCTTTTTTCCTGCCAGTCACATCTTTTTCAGACACGCTCCAGTTTATATCCAAGTCCGCGTACAGCACGAATGGCAACCGGCGCCTGCAACGCTTGCAGTTTTTTGCGCAGATAGGAAAGATAGACCCACACAACATTCATCTCCACGTCTGTATCATAGCCCCATATTTTGTCCATAAACTGTTCTGCCGAAATCAGCGTTCCCGGGTTTGCCATCAGCATTTCCATCATCTGGTATTCACGGTTGCCAAGATGAATTCTCTCGTTCTGATATCCTAAATCAAAGGTCTCTCTTTTTAAAGTGAGTCCTCCAAATTCCAGTGTATTGGAGGATACCTCACCTTTCCGCCGCGTCATCGCGCGGATGCGGGCGAGAAGCTCTTTCATAGCAAATGGTTTTGTAAGGTAATCATCCGCTCCGAGATCGAGTCCCGTCACACGATCCTCAATTTCCCCTTTTGCAGTCAGAAGAAGTACGGGCACATGGTTTCCCTTTTTGCGCAGCTCGCTTAAGACCTCCAGCCCGCTTTTCCCCGGCATCATGACGTCCAGGATCATGCCATCATAGTTTCCGCTCTCCGCCCAGTCGGCAGCGTCAATTCCGTTATAAACAACATCTATGGAATAATGGTTGTGCGTAAACACTGCCTCCAGTGCATGGGCCATCTCTTTTTCATCTTCTGCCAGCAGCAGTCTCATATCGGTTCTCCTTATTTGGGTAAACAGGTTACCATACGCTCTGTGTATTTTGCCCACATAACCAAAAACATCCGGCCGGCACTTTTGCATAGGTGCTCGCAGCCGGATGTTCGGTTTGCATTCATTTCCTTTTTTTCTCTGCCCGTCTCCGCAGCAGCTCTTTTGCGCCTGCGTACAACAGAAAATATACAGTCAGAATCATGACAACTACAATCCTGTTATCTTTCAGGCTGAAAAAAGAGGTCACATTGACTGCCGCCAGAAACAGCAGCAGTGACACACTGAGATCAATTTTTTCTTTTCTGTCGGCCAGCACCATTCCTGCGGCCGCCAGAACCAGAAGAACGGCAATTCTTGCAATCAGATTTGCCATTTTGACGCCTCCTTACTGTTTCCGGAAGGTAATTTCCCCGGTTTTATCATCCATACCGTCGACGATGGCAAGAGATTCCAGATGAATGCCGCGGTCACGCAGCAGTTTTCCTCCGATCTGGAACCCTTTTTCGATGACAACGCCGGCTCCGACAAGCTCTGCGCCGGAATCCTGAACGAGTGTTGCCAGTCCTTCCAGAGCTTTTCCGTTTGCCAGGAAGTCGTCGATTAAAAGCACTTTGTCGCCTTTCCCAAGAAATTCTTTGGAAACAATAATATCATAAACTCTTCCATGCGTGAAAGATTCTACTTTTGTCGTGTAAACATCGCCGGCAATATTTTTTGTCTGTGTTTTCTTGGCAAAAACAACCGGTACATTGAAAATTTCAGCTGCAACACAGGCAATTCCGATTCCGGATGCCTCTATGGTCAAGATTTTCGTGATTTCTTCTCCCGCAAAACGACGCTGAAACTCTTTTCCGATCTCCCGGAACAGATTCACGTCCATCTGATGATTCAAAAAGCTGTCCACCTTCAGGACATTTCCCTCGCGTACTTTTCCGTCTTTACGGATTCTGTCTTCCAATAACTGCATTTTCTCGAAGCCTCCCGAATTTTTCTATGTATGTTCGGAGTCTTTCCATGCTTGATTTTACGAGCTGTTTTTCACAAGTGCAGAAAAATCCCGAGTGTACATTTATGATACCCATTTTACTTACTTCCTGATAGAAATGCAAGCCTAAATCCATCAATTTTTATCGAAGATCCTCTTTTCGATCCAGATCTTTCAGTTCCTGCTCATCCTCAATCGGAAACGGAATCAGGGATTTCAAATGCTGCTTCAACACCTTTTTTCCCCCGTAGTCACCGGAAAGGTGTTCTAGTTCCGAAAAATACGGTTTCGAAAACCATGCCGGATTTCCGCTTTCTCCGCCGCAAAATACGCAGCCAAGCGCAGCATTCGCATTCTCCATATATTTCAGGAAGTCCTCTGCCGTCTTTTCCTTCAGATACGGCTGATCGGCAACGAAAAAGGCACATTTTTCTGCTTTCTGCGCCTCTGCCGCCTCAATTCCGGCTCGAATTGTATAGGAAATTCCTTTTTCGCTGTCCGGTGAATATACGATCTGCAGTCTGCCTTCTTTCACAAGTGGCAGGAGCTGCTCCAGAATTCCGGTATGCTGTGTCACCACCAGCAGACTCCAGTTCTCATGCTTTCCAACAATCCGGATCAGCCGGTCGAGCAGATGGCGGTACATCGCTGTTCCATCCAGCGGATAAAGAAGCTTATTTTCCCCGAACCGTCTGCTGTTTCCGGCTGCCAGATAAAGAACTGTTACCTGCATTCTTTTTCTGCGATTCCCATCGCAATCTGCTCACTTGTAATTGGCAGTTCGCGGAACCATAACCCGGTCGCATTGTAGATCGCATGAGCCAGTGCCGGTGCCGGAGTGTTGATAACGATTTCACCGATCGATTTTGCACCAAACGGACCGGTCGGCTCATAGCTACTACGGAATTCCACACGCAGTTTTCCCATATCAAGGCGGGTCGGTACTTTATACTGCATCAAAGAATTGTTGATCATCTGTCCTTTGTCCGTATACTGGATATTTTCAAACAGCGTCATGCCGATTCCCTGTACCAGACCGCCCTCGACCTGTACCCGCGCAAGATTCGGGTTAATCACGGTTCCGCAGTCGACAACAGCCGCATAATCAAGAATCCGAACCTCTCCCGTCTCTTGATCGAGTTCAATTTCCACAGCACCTGCCATATAAGGCGGCGGCGATACCGGGGAACTGTTGCTCTCGGTTGCCTCAAGCGCAATCGTATTGTCGCACATTGCCTTCGTTGCAATCTCTTCCATTGTGACAGCTTTGCCGCTCGGCACATGCGTTACCTGTTTTCCTTCGAAATCGACCTCATCCTCCGGCACGTCCATCATCAGCGCCGCAAGTGCGCAGATGCGTCCCCGAAGAGCGATGCTTGCTTTTTCGACGGCTTTTCCGGTGACATACGTTGTACTCGAAGCATAGGAACCCGAATCGTACGGAGATGTATCGGTGTCGGCACCGACTACGGTGATGTCATCCACATCACATTCGAGACACTCGGCTGCCATCTGGGCCAGAATGGTGTCACAGGCAGTACCCATATCAGCTGCGGCAATTGACATAGTGTAACCGCCATCGTCATTGACCTTGATTGTCGCAGATCCAACATCCACATGGGAAATACAGGAACCCTGCATCGCCATTGCAATACCGACACTGCGAACCTTTCCATTTCCCATATCACGGCACGGATATTTCTCATTCCAGCCGATCATTTCTTTTGCGCGCTCCACGCACTGGTCAAGCGCGCAGCTGTTTGCCGTCTCGCCGTAGTACGCCGGCATAAACTGTCCCTCGCGCACCATATTTTTCTCGCGAAGCACAATCGGATCCATTCCAAGCCGCGATGCCATCTCATTAACCGCAGATTCCACGGCAAAAATACCCTGCGTCGCACCATATCCACGGTACGCACCTGCCGACATCACATTCGAGTAAACAACATCGTAGCTAAAACGATATGCATCGAGAGAACCATACATCGGAATTGATTTGTGTCCGGAAAGACCAACCGTTGTTGGTCCATGCTCGCCATAGGCACCGGTATTGGACAAGGTATACAGGTCAATCGCGCGGATCCGGCCATCCTTCATCGCACCGAGACGGATCGTGACCTCCATTTCATGACGCGGTGTTGAAGCAATCTGGGATTCCTCTCTGGTGAAAATCATCTTCGACGGTTTTCCGGTCATCCAGGTAACAAATGCCGGGAAAATTTCAGCAACTACCGTCTGCTTTGCACCAAATCCGCCGCCGATTCTCGGTTTGGAAACACGGATCTTTGATTTCGGAATTCCAAGCGCATTGGACAGAATGCGGCGCACATGATAAACAATCTGGGTAGAACTCAGTACGTTCAGTCTGCCGTAGGTATCCATATAGCAACAGGTACGGAAGGTTTCCATCATCGCCTGCTGGGCAGCGCGTACATGATACGTGTGCTCCACGATCTCATCGCACTCCGCGAGAACGGCATCTACATCCCCATCATGATCCTCTGCACTTGCACAGAGATTTCTTTTGTTATCCGCGCCTACCGGACAAAGTGATTTCCAGGAATCTTCCGGGTGAACGAGAAGCTCATTGTCCTTTGACTGATGAAAGTCCAGCAGTGCCGGAAGCACTTCATATTCTACCTTTAGCAGCTTTCTCGCACGGTCAACACATTTTTCGTCCTTTCCGGCAATAATTGCCACCGGATCGCCCACATAGCGCACGTGCCGGTCGAGAATCAGACGGTCATACGGACTTGGTTCCGGGTAAGTCTGTCCCGCCATGGTAAACCGCTGCTTCGGCACATCCTCCCACGTATAAATTGCCTCAATACCAGGCACCCGCTCCGCTGCCGTCTTTTTGATGGATTTTACAATTGCGTTGGCATGCGGGCTTCGAAGTACTTTTACAATCAGGCAGTCCTTCGGCGCCAGATCATCCATGTAAACCGGCTTTCCTGTCACCAGTGCCAGCGCGTCCTTTTTGATGACCGGCTGGTTGACTCTCTCCATCTCGTTGATGCGTCCCTTCCAGTCGGACTGATAGCGATGTTCTTCTCTGCTCATGAAGCACCTCCCTGCTGTTTCTGTTTCTTCCATTCCAGGAAATTTAAAATGCCGCGAAGCTGACCCTCATAGCCTGAGCAGCGACAAAGATTTCCTGCCAGATATTCCTTGATTTCTTCCTCCGTCGGCTCCGGATTTTCGCGGAACAGCGCAATCGCATTCATGATCATGCCCGGATTGCAGAATCCGCACTGCTCTGCTCCCTGTCCGGCGATAAACGTTCCAAACTCTTTTGCTTCCTCCTGAAGACCTTCCAGCGTATCCACCTTACATCCATTTGCCCGTGCCGCAAGTACGGAACACGACAGCACCGGTTTTCCCTCCAGAAACACCGTACAAAGCCCGCAGTTTGATGTTTCACAGCCACGTTTCACGCTATAGCAGCCCTGGCTTCTCACAAAATCAAGCAGGAGCATATCTGCATCTATCTCCGCTTCCGTCTTTTTTCCATTTAAGATCATCGAAATCTTCATTTTTGCTCCTCCTTCTTCTGAATTTCTTCCATACATCTGCGCAGCAGTACCTGTCCCAGATGATGACGGTACTTTGCACTTCCGCGCATGTTGCTGCCATAGGTAAACTGATCGGAGATTGTAAGCGCCGCTTCACGCAGCTCCTCTGCCGATGCACTGCCAACCGAAAGCTTTTCCGAAAGTCTTTCCGAAAGCTCCACTCTCGTCGCTTTCGCAGGCCGCGCACCCAGAACAGCACATCCCCTTCCGTTTTCCACACGCACCGCACACGTCAACACTGGAAAATCTGTTCGGGAGTTTCGATGGCTCTGATAAACACAATGTCCCGCATGCTTCTTCACAATCAGCCGCACCAGCACATCACGGTCTCTCTTCGAACAGGCAAATTCTGCAAGCGGCATCTTTCCCGCATGAAACAGTTCCACCTCCGTATCCAGCGCCAGAAACAGCGTCAGCACATCCGAAAAGCCAAATCTTCCGAAAATGCTTCCGCCCACCGTAGCCAGGTTCCGAAACTGCACTCCGACAATACTCCGCACGCACTCCCGTGCAGCGCCGTCCGTATACACGTTCAGCCCCTCATGCTCCTCCATCTGCCGCAGCGTCACCATACATCCGATGGAAAACTCCTCTTCCGACTCTTCAATCTGATCCAGTCCGAGTCCGGAAAGATCAATCGCTGTCTGCACCTGTCGCTCTCCCATCTTCGTCCAGAGCATTCCGCCTAAAATACAGGCGCTTCTCTTCTGATTCAGCTCATACGCCTCTTCCAGCGACCCCGCACGGATATAATCCTTAATTTTAATCATAGTTACCCTATACCCTCCATTTTCAGGTTGTTTATTTCTCAATATAGAAGCCCATATATATCATATTATACCTGACCCGCTCCCCCCTTTCAACTTTTTTCTCATTTTTTCAAAAAAACACTTGCATTTTTGCTCCACATCCAGTATAATCAATCAATGTCGGAAGTCATTCTGACACAAAACAAAATACATGGACGGATTCCCGAGTGGCCAAAGGGGACAGACTGTAAATCTGCTGCAAATTGCTTCGATGGTTCGAATCCATCTCCGTCCATATGCCGCAGTGGCGGAACTGGCAGACGCCCGGGACTTAAAATCCCGTGGGTAGTGATACCCG
>OQVT01001376.1_pt1 | contig 15206 bp, 15 predicted proteins | sample 1691561 | NCBI WGS metagenome assembly OQVT01 (sample SAMN03418260, study PRJEB22391) | human gut metagenome | biome: human-gut; feature: organic feature; material: feces | host: Homo sapiens | place: Tanzania | collected 2013-01 | reverse complement strand
GGCGCAAAATGAATTTCAAGACACTGGAATCCGAGAAACCATTCCGAAGGCGTATGCTGCTGCAGTTCTTGATGGGAGGAAGTAATTTGAATTTAAAGGATCTGTTTTTGGGTCTTCAGCATGTAGGGCTTCCAACGGATCGGTATGAAGAAACAATCAGCTTCTATCATCGAATTGGATTTGAGACGTATGATACGGAGATAAATGGCGCAAGCCGTGTCTGTTTTCTACGCCTGAATGATCTCATTTTAGAGGTATATGAATGCAGCGCATGCACCCAGCAGACTGGTGCATGGGATCACATTGCAATCAATGTTCGCGACATCGATGCTGCGTTTGAGTATGTAACATCGGAAATGCCGTTGCAGCCAACTTGCGTGCAGAAGCTTCCGTTCTTTGAACGGGGGGTGCGTTTTTTCGTGATTACTGGTCCCAATGGGGAACGTGTGGAATTTAATCAATATTTATAAATGGGAAAATAATATGTTTGACATCGTTGCACTCGGAGAATTGTTAATTGACTTCACAGACAGTGGTTTTTCACCAAATGGGATGAAGCTGTTTGAACGGAATGCTGGGGGAGCACCTGGTAATATGCTTGTTGCTGCAGCACGATTCGGACGTTCTGTGGCATTCCTCGGTAAGGTTGGAGATGATATGCATGGCCGCTTTTTAAAGGAGGTTCTTGTTTCTGAGGGTATCTGTACCGATGGCATGTTGCTGGACCCAAGTGTGTTTACAACACTCGCGTTTGTTTCACTGGATGAGTTTGGGGAACGAACATTCTCCTTTGCCCGCAAGCCAGGTGCCGATACCTGCCTTCGACAGGAAGAGCTCTCCGTCGAACTTCTCCATAATTGCCGGGTGTTCCATTTTGGCTCAATCTCTTTAACCAGCGATCCAGTCCGTTCGGCTACGCTTTCAGCGTTGAAAACTGCAAAGGCCGCAGGAGCGGTGATTTCTTATGATCCTAATTTCCGTGAAAACCTTTGGCCGGATACAGAAACGGCTCGTATGATGATTCGTTCTGTTTTACAATCGGTCGATTTCGTTAAAGTCTCGGAAGAGGAGCTTGAAATTGTGACTGGAGAGACTGATGCTGAAAAAGCTTGTGTATTTCTGCATAAGAAGGGAATTACATGTGTCGTTGTTACGCTTGGTGAAAAAGGCGCATATATCAGCCTCAAGGGAAAGGGCGTTTGCCAATCCGCCGGCTTGAATCTCGGACCAATTGTGGACAAGACTGGCGCGGGAGATGCTTTCTGGGGAACGTTTATCGCGGAGTTTACAGAAGAGAAGATTCCTCTTTCAAAACTGAAATTAGATGATGTGCGCCGCTACGCAGACTGCGCAAATATCGCTGCGGCACTTAGTATTACCCGGCGTGGTGGGATTCCGTCTATGCCTCGACGCGAAGAAATAGTTAGGACAATTCTACAAATGAAAGGAAATAAAAGATTATATGAAGCGTAGTGATTTTATGCTCGCTGGACAGCAGGATCGTGAACAGTATATCGTCCGGCCTGAGAAGCAAATTCCCTTGACAATGCTGGTACCAGGTTCTGAAAGTCATCTTGTTTCTACAAAAGATTTGGCTCAAAAGATTATTGTAAATCTGGTTAATTAAAACGGGATTTATTAGGAGTGTATATGAAATTAAAAGACTGCAAAGTTAAGAGCACCGTTCGTGTAACGGCAATCGGTGGTGAAGGCGCGTTGAAAAGACGCATTATGGACATGGGAATTACAAAAGGTTGTGAACTTTACATCAGAAAAGTTGCTCCTCTTGGTGACCCGGTTGAAGTCACAGTCCGCGGATTTGAACTTTCGCTTCGTAAAGATGACGCAAACATTCTTGACGTAGAAATTGTTGGATAAATTAAGTGAGGAAAAAATGAAAGAAATAAAAATTGCTCTTGCAGGAAATCCAAACTGCGGAAAAACTACACTTTTCAATTCGCTTACAGGATCAAATCAGTATGTTGGTAACTGGCCTGGCGTTACTGTAGAAAAAAAAGAAGGAAAATTCAAGGAAGACAAAAATGTAATTATTCAGGATTTGCCTGGAATCTATTCTCTTTCTCCGTACACACCAGAAGAAATTGTTACGCGAAATTATCTTGTAGAAGACAAACCCGATGCAATTTTAAATATTGTAGACGGAACAAATATCGAGCGCAATCTTTATCTTACAACCCAGCTTTTGGAAACAGGAATTCCTCTTGTTATGGCAGTCAACATGATTGATGTCGTCAACAAAAACGGAGACAAAATAAATTTTGCTGAACTTTCAAAAGCTCTCGGCTGCAAAGTAATTCCAATCAGCGCTCTTAAAGGAAACTCAACTGTAGATGCTGCAAGACTTTCTGTTCTTGCTGCAAGTGAAAAAAATCAAGTTGAACAGCCTCACGTATTCAAAGGTTCTGTTGAACACGCACTTGCCCATATCGAAGAATCAATTCAGGGTAAGGTCGACAAAAATCAGATAAGATGGTTTGCAGTAAAGGTATTTGAACGCGATGAAAAAGTTCTTGAAAAACTGAATCTTTCTGCAGAAGAAAAATCGCATATCGAAGAACATATAAAAGACTGCGAAAAAGAACTTGATGATGATTCAGAATCAATTATCACAAACCAGCGTTATGAATATATTCAAAAGCTTGTTGCAAAAACAGTTGTAAAAAAGAACAAAGAAAAATTAACACTTTCTGATAAAATTGACCGCGTTGTTACAAACAGAATCTTAGGTCTTCCGATTTTCCTTGCTGTAATGTGGCTCGTTTACTGGTGTTCAACCGGTGCCGGTTTTGGAACAATGGGAACAGACTGGGTAAATGATGTTTTGTTCGGTGAATGGATTTTGGGCGGAACTCAGACTGCGCTTGAAAATGCCGGAGCAAATCCTGTTTTGATTGATTGTCTTGTTAACGGAGTTCTGGGCGGACTTGGTGCAGTGCTTGGATTTTTGCCGCAGATGGCTGTTTTGTTTCTGCTGCTTTCAATTCTTGAAGACTGCGGATACATGGTTCGCATTGCATTCGTAATGGATAGAATTTTCCGCCGTTTTGGTTTGTCAGGAAAATCATTTATTCCGCTTTTGATTTCTTCGGGTTGCGGAATTCCTGGTATTATGGCGAGCCGCACTATCGAAAATGAAAACGACCGCCGCATGACAATTATGACAACAACGTGGATTCCGTGCGGAGCAAAACTTCCTGTAATTGCACTTATGGCTGCTGTAATCGGAAGCCGTCTTACAAACACAAGTGCTTCGTGGCTGGCTCCTGTTATGTACATTACCGGAGTTGCTGCAGTTTTGCTTGCGGCTGTTATGCTCAAAAAGACAAAGGCCTTTCACGGTCCGGCTGCTCCTTTTGTTATGGAACTTCCGCAGTATCACTTCCCTGAGCCAAAAACTGTTTTGCTTCACACTTGGGAACGCCTCAGAGGATTCCTTGTTAAAGCCGGAACAATTTTGTTTGTTGCATGTCTTGTAATGTGGTTCCTTTCGAGCTACGGAATTTCTGACGGTCACTTTGGACTAGTGGACGCAGGCGATTCAATTCTTGCAAAAATCGGCGGCGTTCTTCGTTACATATTTATTCCGCTTGGATTCGGCGGAGCAGAAGGCGGTTGGCAGGCAGCCGCAGCTTCACTTTCGGGATTCAGCGCAAAAGAAGCTATCGTTACAACAATGGGCGTTCTTGCAAATGTTTCAGAAGAGCTTGTAGAAGACGGAAATGCGGTTGGACTTGCAGTTTCTGAATGGTTCCCGACAGCAATCGCAGCATTCAGCTTTTTGCTCTTCAATCTTTTGGACAGTCCGTGTCTTGCCGCAATCGCAACAATGAAAAGCGAACTCAACAGCCGCAAGTGGTTCTGGTTTGCAATTTTGTTCCAGAATATTTTTGCGTATGTTGTAACACTGATTGTGTACCAGCTCGGAATGCTTTTTGTACACGGCGCATTCGGAGTCGGAACGGTATTTGCATTTATTTTCCTGGCGGTAATTTTGTATGCCGTTTTCAGAAAAAATCCGTATAAGGAAATGAATGTTTAAATAAACAAGAGATTCTGGACAACTACTGTCACCCTGATGTTGCCCAGAATCTCTTTTCTGGAATTTTGATAAACTAAACACTTATAAAAATCCAGATACAGTTAAAAAAGTCAAAAATAAAAAGGCGAGAGTTTGGAAGTGAGTATAAAAAGATAATGGAGGAATAAAAATGATTGCGACAATAATTTGTATTTTGATTTTGACAATTTGGCTTTCACTTTCTGTTACTCTTTTTGTGAGAAGAAAAATTAGCGCCAAGAAAAATGGAACGCCTGCATGCTGTTGCGGTTGTTCGGGATGCAGTGAAAAAAGCAAGTGTTCCTCAAAAATGTAATGAAAATAAAACAATAATTACGCTTACTTAAGGGAGGTATTATGTCTGTCGAAGTGTTACAAGGTATATTGCTCCCATTTGTAGGAACAACTCTCGGTTCTGCTTGTGTACTTTTTATGAAGCGCAATTTGAGTTTATCAGTTCAGAGAGCATTAACAGGTTTTGCGGCAGGAGTAATGGTTGCAGCATCTATCTGGAGTCTTTTAATTCCTGCAATTGAACAGTCTGATTTTATGGGATCATGGTCGTTTATTCCTGCAATAATCGGATTTTGGAGCGGAATTTTATTTCTGCTCGTTCTTGATAAAACTATTCCTCATTTGCATTTGGGAAGTGATGAACCTGAAGGCGTTAGAACGAAGTTAAAAAAAACAACTATGTTAGTTTTAGCTGTAACACTTCATAATATACCCGAAGGAATGGCAGTTGGAATTTTGTTTGCCGGCAGATTATCAGGAGTTAGTTCTATTACTTTGGCAAGTGCATTTGCACTTTCTATTGGAATGGCCATACAGAATTTTCCTGAAGGTGCTATTATTTCAATGCCACTTCATTCTGAAGGAATGAAAAAGGGAAAAGCATTTATATTTGGAACTTTGTCGGGTATTGTAGAACCAATTGCTGCTATTATTACAATTTTAGCAGCTCAGTTTTTTATACCGATTCTTCCATATTTATTAAGTTTTGCGGCAGGTGCGATGATTTACGTAGTTGTTGAAGAACTTATTCCGGAAATGTCAGCGGGAAAACATTCAAATTTAGGAACAATTTTTTTTGCGCTTGGTTTTACTGTTATGTTAATCCTTGATGTAGCATTAGGTTAAAAAAAAAATTGAAAAAAAAGAATAAATTGTTAAATAAAGTTAGCGTATGCTAACTATAATTATAAAAAACTAATAGGAAGGTATAAAATGAATCTTTCAAAAAAAATCGTTACTGTAGTTGCAGTAACTTCGGCTTGTGTATTTTCTGCTTTTACAAATGAAAATACTCCTTCACTTACATTTTCAAATGAAATTGGAAGTGATATCGTAAACGTTTCTAAAGATTCTTCAACATTTGCAGGCGCATACAATGAAGTAAAAGCAGAATTTTCTTCGGAAAAAGTAGATGCCGGAATTGATGCCAAAATAGTTCTTGCAACTGATGAAGATGGTTTACCACAGTCATTGTTGTTTTCTTCAGAAGATTTTGACTGGTACACAGTATTCAGACCAATAAACGGATTTTCAGTTGGTTTTAGTGCAGACACATTTGCTACAGGTTCTTATCTATTTGTAGAAGATGACAATATTGCTTCAGGAAATCTTGGCAGCGACGGAGTTACTTTTTCATTCGACGGAGTTGAAAATCTGACTCTCGCAGTTACTGTTCCGTTTTCAGAAACAGAAGCAAATTTTTTCTCTAAAACAGATTCAGAAACAGATGAAAAAACTTTATTCAATTTTGGTATAGGTGCTGAGTATAATCTTTTTGATAAAGCAACTATTGCTGCAACATTAAAAAATCCATTAAATTCTGATTCACTTGGATTTGGATTTTATGCGTCAGTAACTCCGTTGGATGGTTTACAGATTTTTGCAGGTTATTCAAGCAATGAAGAAGAAGGACTTTGTGATGTAGCAGGAAAAAATCTTTTTAATGCAAGTATTGTTTACGAAAATGATAACTTTGCAGTAGGATTTGATTATATAACAACAGATAGTGATTTTTATTCAGGCATTTTGTTTGGAATGAACGCAACCGATAATATTGCAGCAGAACTTGGAGTAACATTAAATTCATCTTATAAAGATAATTCAAATATAAAATATGTTTTTAAACCTGCAGTAAGTTATACAGTTGAAAACTTAGGAGAGTTTAAAGCCGAAGTTGATATTGGTTTTAATGATTCAGGTTTTGAAAGTGTTTGCTTTCCTGTGTACTGGAGTTATTCTTTGTAAATTAAAGATAGTGTAAAATAAAGTTCGCAATTTGGTTGCGGAAGGTAATTGAAAAGAGCCATATAATACTCCAAAATAGGTTTTACCACAAAACTAAAACAGGAGAATTAAATGGCTCAAAATAAAGATACAACAGATTACGAGAAATTGCTATATGGTGCGCAGGCTGCAGAAGAACGCAAAGGCTATCTTTCTGGAACACGCGAAAGACGTTTTGACACAAGACTTGGAACAATAAATCTTGAAATTCCAACTGATAAATCATACATCAGGCTGGTTACAGCTTACCTGATTGGAATATACAGAAAATTGGCTTGAAGGAAGCTGTTACGTCAAAGCCGATTTGCTCAAGCAGCAAAATGAAGGTTTGGCAAAAGCCGCGTAGGAGTTTTTAATCCAAATGGCTCTAAGAAATTGCGAACAATTCTTGGCACAATCTTTTTTTTTAAGTTATAATTAAAAACAATAAATCATTTCGGAGTTACTTCATGTCTACAAAAATCGTACAGATTCACGATGTTCATAAAATTTATTCTGCAAATCAAAAATCAAAACGCTCTTCAAAAAGTGAGGCTGCACCGGATGTAATTGCACTTGACGGCGTTACAGCAGATATTGAACGCGGAGAATTTACTGCAATCGCAGGACCTTCTGGTTCGGGAAAAACTACACTTTTAAACTTAATAGGCTGTCTTGACACAATTACATCGGGAAAAATTTTTGTAGACGGAGAAGATATTTCTGTAATGAACGCAATGCAGAAAACGCTTGTGCGCCGCGAAAAAATCGGATTTATTTTTCAAAGTTATAATCTTATTCCGGTTCTTACCGCGCAGGAAAATGTCGAAATGGCACTGCAGCTTTTGAATAAATTTTCCAAAGAAGAAGTGCAGGAGCGCTCATTCAAAATTCTAGAAGAAGTCGGACTTGGCGGAATGCAGAACAGAAAACCAATGCAGCTTTCGGGCGGTCAGCAGCAGCGTATTTCTATTGCACGCGCACTCGTAAAAGAACCTGCAGTAATTCTTGCCGATGAACCGACTGCAAACCTTGACTCAAAAAACAGCCAGATGATTATTGAGCTTATGAAAAAACTGAACGCCGACCACGGAATTACATGTATTTTTTCTACACACGACAAAATGGTTATGGAAAACGTACGCCGCATAATCCGCATCCGCGACGGAAAAATCGTTGCAGGAGAAAATTAATGCTCATTTCTATAGCTTTTAAAAATATGCTGCGTTACAAACGACGTACACTTGTTACGTCATGTGCAGTTGCGTTCGGAGTCATGTTCAGCATTGTGTTCAACGGATTTCTGACAGGAATGAATAACGAAAGTATCCGTAACTTAATCGACTACGAAACTTCGGGCGCAAAATTTTTTGCAGACGGATATTTTAAAGAACGCGACACTCTTCCGCTTGACTATTTAATAGAAGAAAATTCTGCAAAAGAAATCGGAACTTTTCTTGATTCAAAAAATATTTCCTACACGCCCGAAATTTTACTTCCTTGCGAAGTTTATTTTAGCGAAGAATATTTTGAAACTTCAGGAAGTATAACAGGTGTTCTGTGCGCACTTGATCCAAAAAAGTCAGAAAAAGTTTTTAAAACAGCTTCACAAATCGAAAGCGGATCGTGGCTTCAAAAAGAAGAAGGCGAAGAATACTGTACCGGAGCGGTAATCGGTAGCTGGATTGCAGATGATATGAAAGCCCAGCCCGGCTGGTATGTTACAATTCAGTGCAAAGGACGCGGCGGCTTTATGCAGACAATCGATGTTCCTATTACGGGAATTGTTCACTGTCCTGATGTGCCTGTAAACGCGGGATATATTTTTATGGACATTGCTTACATCAACGAAATGCTTGAGATGGAAGGGGCAGTTACTGCAATCGACACAAATCTAGGTGGAATGAGCACTGTAAATTTCAATGTAAAAAAACTTAAAAAAGATTTTTCAGAAATTCAAAATGATTCAAAAGTTAAACTTTACTCCTGGAACGAAATTGCAGAAGATATTGTTTCAGTGCAAAAAATGTATGAAGGTATTTCAAGTCTGATTATGCTTTTTCTTTTTATCGTTGCAGCCGTCGGAATAAGCAACACAATGCTTATGTCTGTTCTGGTACGCAAAAACGAAATTGCAATGCTCAAAGCGATGGGTTACACTCCGTTTTATATAAAAAGTCTTTTTATGACAGAAGGCATTTTAATCGGATGTACAGGTTGTATAATCGGAATGGTTGCAGGCTGCCTTATCAATATTCCGCTTGTGAATGTGGGAATTGATTTTACACAAATGCTGAGCGAAATTGACATCGGTTACAGAATTTCAGGGCTTATCCGTTCAGACTGGAATTTTACAGGCTTTGCAAAAATAATTTTTGGTGCACTTTTGATTGCGGCTTTTGCTTCGTATTTTCCATCCCGTTCAATTTCAAAAAAAGAAATTGCCGAAATTTTCAGAAAGAATTAAAAGGGCTGTGTCATGCTGAACTTGTTTTAGCATCTCGTGACTTATGCAGGAGAAATAATTTTATGAAAAAACAAATGCCTTTAATCATATCAATGGCGTGGCGAAACATACAAAGAAACAAGCGAAGAACAATTCTTTCTGGCGGAGCAATTTTTCTTGTTTCAGTTTTTATCTGTTTTATGATGTCGCTTGAATATGGTTCAATGGACGACATGAAATACAATATTGTTCACCACGAAACGGGAGCCGTAAGAATACGAAATCCGCGTTACACAGAAAACGAACGCATTACACCGCTGAACTTTTTTATTCCTGAAACAAATTCTGTTTTGCAGAAAACTCTCCTTGCCGAAGGAGTGACAGCAGCGCGTGCAAGAATACGCACACCGATTGCAGTTTACAAAAATGAAGAAACAGAAGCCGCAAATCTTATTGCAGTAAACTTTCCTGACAAATATTATTTTTCTGACAAAGACAATGTTTTACTCGAAGGCTCGCTTAATTTTATGAATGAAAGCGCAGAAGAAAACAAACGCAAAGTTCTTGTTACAGACAAATTTGCACAAAGTTTTAATCTTCACGCAAACGACAAATTTACATTTATTGCACGCACGGCAAACGGTGGAACAAACGGCTGCACAGTAACTGTAAGCGCTGTAATGCGTTTTTCTGACGGTGACTTAAACGGAAAATTCGTTTTTATGAATCTTGATGCCGCTTCAAAACTTCTTCGTATGAAAGGAAACGCAACAGAAATTCTTCTTTTTTCTGACAACTGGGATGACAAAAATTATGTAGAAAATCTTGCGCAAAAAATTTCTGGAATTCCTGAACTCTCCGGACTTGAAATTGTTCCGTGGACAAAAGGCACAACCTGGTATGCAATGATAGAAATGAGTGATTTTATGTATTTTATTTATGCACTTATATTTTTTATTCTTGCATCGACAGTAATTTTCAACAGCACTATGATGAGCGTAATGGAGCGAAAAAAAGAAATCGGCTCGCTTCTTTCTCTTGGAATGACACCAAAAAGCGTACGCGGAATGTTTTTGCTCGAAACGGCATTTATTTCAGGAATTTCTGCTTTTGCAGGCTGTCTTTTAGGCGGAATAATTGTAAGCATTTTTAATAAAACAGGAATCAATTTGGCAGGTTCCGGTTATGAAATGATGGGCGGTTTTAATATAAAACTTATGCTTTATCCGTCGCTTTCGTTCGGCCGCTATGTTGAATTCTTTTTGACAGGATTTTTAACAGCATTCATTGCGTGCTTGATTCCGTCAAGAATGGCATTGAAAGTCCAGCCGGCAGAAGCTTTGCGGGCAGAAAATTAAGAAGGTTTGCCACACGGATTTGCTCAAACCTTCTTAATTACTAATCAACTCAGTGCCGTAAGTTATTTTTAGTTGATTTAAAAAAAATAAAAAAGGTGAAAAACCTCTTTCAAGATCTTTCACCTTTTCAATTATCTTCCTGTAAAGATTTTATTTTAGTTTCCGCAACCGCCACAGCCGTCTTCACCGCAACCACCGTCACAGCTGCAGCCTCCGCCACAACCTCCACCGCAACAGCATCCCTGTGAAGCAGAAAGTTCTTCTTCTGTAGGCTCTCTTACATCAAGAATCTCTATCTCAAAGTGAAGATTTTTTCCGGCCATTTCATTGTTTGCATCTACAGTGATTGTTTTTTCAGAAACCTTTGTTACGCGCACAATCTGAACTCCGGCGGCAGTCTGTGCCTGAAAAGCCATTCCGACTTCAATGGGAACGCTTGTGTCAAACTGTTCAACAGGAATCTCTGAAATCAAAGCAGGATTGTATTCACCGTAACCGTCAGCTGCACAAAGATCCACGTTAAATTTGTCCCCGGGATTTTTTCCAGTAATCTGCTCTTCGAGTTTTTGAAGAAGATATCCGTTTCCGTGAATATAATCGAGTGGTGCCGAATTTATCGAAGTGTCTACAATGTTTCCTTCGTCATCCTTTAAAGTATAATTGATTGATACAAATTTATTCTGTTCTACTGTCATATTTTCTCCAAATAGAATAGTCTGAATTTTATTTTACTGTTCCTGCACTACTTCTGAAATTTCAGGGCAGGTTTCCTTAAGGTAACGCTCAATACCCATCTTAAGAGTCATAACTGCCATTGGACAGGAACCACATGCTCCCGTAAGACGAAGATGTACCTTATTTTCTTCATCAATATTAATGAATTCCATATCACCACCGTCTGCATTAAGCTGCGGTCTAAAAGCGTCCAAAGTTTCCTTAACCTTTGCAATAAGCGCTTCGTCTGCCATAGTTTTCCTCCAAAAAAGTATAGGACATCTCTAAAAAATTCAATTTCAGAGTCTCCCACTATTAATAGGATATTAAATTTTTCTTCTTTTGACCATAGGAATTTTAGAAAATAATGTTAACCAAGACTTTCTATCTTTCTATGAAGTTCAATTATTCTTGTATGAAGATAGTGGTCGACTGCAAATTTTTCCATCATTCCCTGGGGAATTCCGCCTGCATCTACAATCGGAATATATTCCGTGTCTGCATCAGAAAACTGCTTGTAAACAGAAGGAAGCAAATCTGACGGTGAACATGTTGGGCCGGGTTTGTCCATTATGTCGATTGCCAGCATATTTTCTGCAAAGTCGCCGATCATAAGCGTTTCCTTAAGGTGTTCCAGAGTAATTATTCCGCAGAGCTTACCTGTCTCTGAAGATTTTACCGCAAATGACTGGTTGTGATGCGTTTCAAAACAATCCAGAATATTGCGTATTCTGTCTATGTCATGAACAATTGCATGGCTGTCGGGTGTACAGATTTTTTCGTTTCCCCATGTAACGTCGCTTACCTTTGCAGTCTTTAAAATATCGTCTTCGGTAATATCAAGTCCTGCTTCTCCAGCTTTTTGAACCCCGTGCTTTACGCAAACAGGTCCCACAAGCTGAACAATAAAAGTCGTAGCGGTAATTATAAGAATAATCTGCGGCCCTATGGAATCTGCCATGTCGTTACTTGCCGCAATACTCAGTCCTATTGCAACTCCGGCCTGGCTCAAAAGACACCACGGAAGATATTTTCTTACGGCTTCGGGAGCCTTCGTAATTCTTGCACCAAGTCTTGCACCGATTGTTTTTCCCAAAGAACGGCCAAGAACGTATACTACCGCAAGAAGTCCAAGAACAGGTGTTACAATCCAGATATTCAGTTTTGCACCTACAAGAACAAAGAACAGAACATAAATCGGTGGCGTAAATTTGTCTACAAGTGAAAAAACAGGTCGAGTCTTTGCCGGTGCAAAATTCACCATAAAAAAACCGATGGACATTGCCGCAAGAATATTGTCCAGATTCAAAAGATTGCAGATACCGGTAGAAAGAAGAAGTCCTCCGAGCGCAAATGTAAGTACACGGTCCTCGTTCTGCATAAGATTACGTATAACAAGGGTAATCATAAAGCCGAACGCACTTCCTACTGCAATAGAACCGAATATATCGCGCGCAATATTCAACAACTGCTTTGCAAACGGAACCGACTGACCACCCAAAAGAGGAGCCGCGATTGTTGAAGCGATGGCATAAAGTATAAGGGCAACGGCATCATCCATGGCCACAATTCCAAGAACAGTCGTTGTAAGAGGACCACGCGTGCGGTATTCCTTAAGAACATCAGTCGTGGCAGCCGGGGCAGTTGCAGAACAGATTGCGCCGAGTACAAGACCAAGTGCAAGCGAAGTTTTTGCATTTTTTGTAAAAATAAATGCAACTGCGGTTACAAGAATTCCAACAACAAAAAAAGGTGTAACCGACTCGCCTATAAGAATGCCGATAAACTGCCTGCCGTACTTTCTGAGAACACTAAGTTTAAGTTCTGCTCCAATCAAAAAGCCAATCAGTGAAAGTGCAATCGTATTAACCGGATTAAGCGCAATAATTGTATCAAGACGCAGAATCTGGAATCCGGAAGAACCGATAATGATTCCGATAACGATATAACCTACTACCTGCGGAATTCTGAGTCTCTGGAAAAGACGTCCGCCTACCGCGCCAAAAAACATAATCAAACCAATAAGAAGAACAAACTGTGCCCCCTGAAGATGCGCAAAGTGAAGCACCTGGGGCAAAACCTGAGCTAAAGGATCGCTCATATTTCCTCCGACCAATGAATTTTTGTGTTAAACTAGAATAGTATATATAAGTAGAAAGAACAAGACAAAATGAGAGAAAATTTTCCCTACTCACCCAGTATTTCTGTAATAACCAAGGCGCATGGTTTTGAGTAGTAAAGTGTTCCGTACATTGCTGCGGCAGACAGAACCTTGCGGCCGTAACCGCGTGTTTCTGCAAAAGGCAGGGCTTCCAGAAACAAATCCTTGGGAAGTTCGTTTACACCAAATTCCAGGTTGGCGCTTTTTACCCATGAACGCACGCGTGAAATTCCGCCGTTATATGCAAACAGTGCAAGGATAGAAGAGCCGTCAAGCCGCCGCCTCATTTCTTCAAGATAGTAAGCACCAAACCTTATGTTTGTATCGCTGTCGTTAAGGTCAAACTGGGCAACCTTAAGTTTTCTTGCAACATCTGCGGCTGTAGATTCCATAAGCTGCGTAAGTCCAACGGCACCGGCATGACTCACAATCTGCGGGTTAAAAAAACTTTCTGTTCGTATAAGTGCATAAAGCAGATACTGCGGAAGCCTGAATGTTTCGCACCAGGTTTGTACAGAGTTTCTGAAGTTCTGCGGATATACGAGTTTTAAAAGCTCAACGTCAAGCGGCTGTTCAGGATAGTTTGCTTTTTTTGCAGCAATGCGAAGACTCTGCGAATAGTATTCGTTTGTTTCAGCGGCGCAGCTGTTCAAAAAGAGGGAAATCTTTTTTGCGCAGTCAGTTCCAATGCGGTTACCGAACCTGAGCCATTCATCGTAAATAAGTTCGGGAAGACCAAAATCTGCATAGCCGCACAAAAGCCTCTCAACGTCACTGTCAAAAACTGCATTTGTCTTTGCACCGAATTCGACCACGGTCTTCTGCGTTTCTTCATCTGTAAGATTAAGCCTGTACGCTGCCAGAAGTTTGTAATACATTTCTGTTCCCGAAGAAAGCGCTCTTTTAAAAAGTCGCTCTGTTTCTGACTGGTCAAGTTTTATGAATCCTGTCTGTGCAAGCCGTGCAGAAATATAACTGAATTTTGCACACGTTTCGTCGCTTGCCTTTTCGTCAATAAGAAGTGCCGTTTTGTAAAAGTCGTCCCACAAATGCTGCGAAAGTAAACGTACAGAAAGTGTTTCAAAAAAATCATCAAAGTAATATGGATCGTTCCATGTTCCGCCGAATTTTTCTACTGCTTCGATTGCGGCTGTTATTGAAGTTTTAAGACTTGTGTTAAGATAATACCAGAGTGCGTTGTCATAATTGTTTTCTGAAGGTGCATTTTCCATTGCTGAGCGAAATCTGTTTAACGCGCGCGTACGGTAAGAGTCGGCCCTGTCGTAAAGCCGTCCTGCATAAAAGTCTGCATAAAAAAGTGAAGACGCGCTCATGCTGCCTTTTATTGAGTCAAGATAAAATGCCGAAGACAGACTGTTTGAAGAACCGTAAAGAAGCGCTTTTCCTGCATCGCTCATTAACTGCGGAATATGGTTTGCAGGATCGTCAAGAATTTTTTTTGCCCTGTCTGCAAGAGCCGCATAGTTCTGATTGTAGACATCTGCGCGGAATTCTATTGTTCCGGTTGAATCAGAAAATTCGAAATACTTGCAGATAATCATCATTGCCGATGATTCAAAATTTGTATATGATACTGAGAATAGTTCTACTCCTATTGAGATGAATGATCTAGTATCTTAATATACACACTGAAAATCTTTTTAATAAGGAGACTCAACAAATGAATGTAAACGATCTAAATCGTACTGATAATCAGAGAGTGGTTATTACTCAGCCTGGTGTGACTCCTAATAATGCCACTCAGAATATCAGTATCTCTGCTGTGCAGCAGGAAAATGCTCCTATCTCTATTAATGCTTCTAATGGTGCAGGAGTTGCTGAAGCTGATAATGGAAATCGTCCTGTGATTCGCATTAATCCGAATCGTAAGAAGGGTCATCGTAGTGTTGCTGCTAATGAGCCGATTGAAACTGTGAATCCTGATGATTATGTTCAGACTACTACTAAGAAAATAGACCCTAAGTTCTTCAATGAGTTATTTTCTAAGCAGGAAGTAAAGGATATATTTTATTCAAAACAGCTGAATAAAACATTGTGGACGATTTTAAGAGGAACAGTTATGGACGCTTTTAACAGACATTCCTTAAAACCTGTTATCCTCCCTTTTGTTTTATAGGAGTTGGAATATTAAAAAAATGCCCTGCCGGAGAC
>OQVT01001373.1_pt1 | contig 15227 bp, 11 predicted proteins | sample 1691561 | NCBI WGS metagenome assembly OQVT01 (sample SAMN03418260, study PRJEB22391) | human gut metagenome | biome: human-gut; feature: organic feature; material: feces | host: Homo sapiens | place: Tanzania | collected 2013-01 | reverse complement strand
AGACACAGCCTGCTTGAGGGCAGCGTCCAAGCCCACTTTGTTGATGAGACGCAGACCCGCTGCGCTAATTTTGAGGCTAATCCAGCAACCTTCCTCTACATAGTAGAACTTCTTGCTGAACAAGTTCACATCGAAAGAACGCTTTGTGCGGTGCTTTGAGTGTGATACGTTGTTACCTATCTGGGCTTTCTTTCCCGTAATCTGACAAATTTTCGACATTTCTATCTGCTTTTTTGTATTCGTTTTTTGATACCTATTCCAAACAGGGTGCAAAATTAGCTACTTTTTCTGAGAATACAAAACATTCGCATAAATAATGTTACTTATTTAATGTTTTTTTTGTTTTCAACAGCATCCGAATGTCCACCACCCCTTATCCTGTTACTATTCTGCGACAGGGATTACAGGCATCTTACCCTCACTCTTTACCTTAGGAGCGTGTTCCTTAAGGAAGCCTATAAACATCTGGAGAGCCTTGCTCGTAGCAATGGCAAGGTTGATGTCACGACCGTAATCCTCTGTAAGCTTCAACGTTTCGATGTTCTCTGCATTGCCACATGCAATCCAGATTGTACCAACGGGGATTTCAGCTGTACCGCCACCAGGACCGGCAGTGCCTGTTGTAGCAATTGCAAAATCAACGCCAAGAGTCTTTATAGCTCCCTGCACCATTGCCTTTGCCACTTCCTCACAAACAGCAGTCTTCTCCTCAAGAAGCTGACGGTCAACGCCAAGCAGGTTTTCCTTCACCTCATTGGTGTATGAGATTACACCACCCTTGAAATAGTTTGAAGCACCTGGTACGGCAATAATAGCTTCGGCAATACGACCGCCTGTGCAGCTCTCGGCTGTACCTACAGTAAGGCCCGACTCATATAAATACTGCTGGATTTCACGGCTAAGTACTTTCTTTTCAAATTCCATTTTCTATATTTTTTTTATGAATGTTTCGTGTGTAGTCAAGATGTCTGTCCGACACAATTTACTTGAACGTTACCTTGCTGAATGCCGGCTTGTCGATTGAGCAGAAGTCCTTGTCAAGGAACTTGTAGTAGCCAGTTATGCCAATCATTGCAGCATTATCGGTAGTGTAGCTGAACTTCGGAATATAGATAGTCCAACCATAACGCTTAGCGTGATCGTGGAAAGCGTTGCGCAGTCCGTTGTTGGCCGAAACACCACCAGCCACAGCCACATGCTTTATGCCTGTCTGTTTAACGGCAAGGCGCAGCTTCTTCATCAATATGTCGACAATAGTGTGCTCAAGACTTGCTGCAAGGTCATTCTTGTGATGCTCTACAAAGTCAGGGTCGTCTTGAATCCACTTGCGCAGACTATAAAGGAACGAGGTCTTCAGTCCGCTGAAACTATAGTCGAGACCAGGGATGTGCGGTTCGGCAAACTTATAGGCGAGCGGGTTGCCCTGACGTGCCAAGCGGTCGATAATAGGGCCACCAGGATAGCCCAGTCCCATAACCTTCGAGCACTTGTCAATGGCCTCGCCAGCTGCGTCGTCAATAGTCTGTCCGAGCACCTCCATATCGTTATAGGCATTCACCTTGACTATCTGCGAATTACCGCCCGAAACGAGCAGACAGAGGAACGGGAACGGAGGTGTAGTATCCTCTGGTTTCTCCTTGATGAAATGCGCCATCACATGACCCTGCAAGTGGTTCACGTCAATCATAGGAATGCCCAGACTGCGGGCAAATCCCTTGGTGAAGCTCACACCTACAAGCAATGAACCCATAAGACCCGGACCACGTGTAAAAGCCACAGCCGACAACTGTTCCTTGGTAATGCCAGCACGCTTTAGCGCAGCACTCACCACGGGCACAATATTCTGTTGATGGGCACGCGACGCAAGTTCAGGTACTACGCCACCGTATTCAAAGTGAACGTCCTGCGAGGCCGTCACGTTGCTCAGCAATATATTATCCTGGAGCACTGCTGCACTCGTGTCGTCGCAGCTACTCTCAATACCCAATATGTACATTTCTTTAATTAATAAGTTAACACTTCAACGCCGTGCTCTGTCATTACGAGGGTGTGCTCCCACTGTGCGCTCGGCTTCTCGTCGCCAGTGATTACCTCCCATCCGTATTCGTCGTCGGCATCAATAAACACCTTCCATGTACCCATGTTCACCATAGGTTCGATAGTGAACACCATGCCAGGTACGAGCAGCATACCTGTACCCTTATGGCCGTAGTGCATAACGTCGGGCTTTTCGTGGAACTTCAATCCTACACCATGTCCGCAAAGGTCGCGCACAATGCCGTAGTGATACTTGTCCGCATGCTTCTGAATGGCGTGACCAATGTCACCTACAAAGCTGTAAGGCTTGGCAGCCTCCATACCAATCTCCAGACACTCCTTTGCCACGCGCACCAGCTGCTCCTTCTCCGGAGTAGTCTTGCCGATGATGAACATACGTGAAGCGTCAGCATAATAGCCATCGAGAATTGTGGTGAAGTCGACATTCACGATGTCGCCCTCTTCCAGAATGTCGTCCTCCTTAGGAATACCATGGCATACCACCTCATTGATACTTGTACACACACTCTTCGGGAAACCCTCATAATTTAGGCAAGCCGGTATAGCACCATGCGATGTACAGTAGTCGTAGCAAATCTTGTCGATTTCAAGAGTGCTCATTCCGGCACGAATGTTCTTTGCCACCTCGTCGAGCACACCAGTATTCACCACACCGCTGCGGCGAATGCCTTCTATCTGTTCGGGAGTCTTGATAAGATCGCGCGACGGCACCTCCTTACCCTTGTTTTCCCAGTACATTACTTTCTTGTCAAGTTCAGTTGGCTCCTGACCAGGAAGACAGTGCCAAACTCTCTTTTTTCTGAATACCATAATAATATAGATATTTTAAAACAATTCCAACTTATTCTTTCTTGCTTCGTCGAGCGACGAGAGCTTCTGCTGATGAGCAGCATATTCTTCGCGCAGCTTGGCGTAGCGTTCTTTCAGTTCCGCCTCAAACACAAAGCGCTCTTCAGGGTTCATGAGTCGCTGTGCAATCATAGGATTCTGAGCAGCATCCTTCACCCACACCACTATTCCACTATAGATAGGGGCTATTTTCAATGCCACGTGCATCTCAGACGTTGTAGCGCCGCCCACCATGATAGGAATTTGCAGTCCTGCGTGTTCAAACTCAGTAGCCACATTGACCATCTCCTCAAGACTCGGTGTGATAAGACCGCTCAGTCCAACCATGTCAACATTCTCTTCAATGGCCTTCTTCAGTATCTGCTCGGCGGGCACCATCACTCCGAGGTCAATCACCTCGTAGTTGTTGCACGACATCACCACATCAACAATATTCTTGCCTATGTCGTGAACGTCGCCTTTCACAGTTGCCATAAGCACCTTGCCCGACGATGAGCCGCCCTCCTTCTTGTCTGCCTCTATGTATGGTTGCAGTATTGCTACAGCCTTCTTCATAGTGCGAGCCGTCTTCACCACCTGAGGCAAGAACATCTTGCCGCAACCGAACAGCTCGCCCACCTTGTTCATACCGTCCATCAGCGGACCCTCGATGATGTCCACCGCCTTAGGATAGACAGCAAGAGCTTCCTTGATGTCCTCCTCCATATAGTCGGCAATTCCCTTTTGCAGAGCTGTAGCAAGACGCGTGGCAACGTCGGCTTTACGCCATTCGGGTTCGGCAGCAGCCTGTGTTGCGCCATTACCTGTCGCAGTTCCGTTCTTCAGAGCCTCCTGCTTTTGCTTTATCTCGTCGGCAAGCTCCACAAGACGTTCCGAAGCATCCTTCTTTCGGTTGAGCACTACGTCTTCAATAATCTCCAGCTGATCTGCAGGTATTTCGTCGTAGGTAACCTTTGTTGCGGGGTTTACAATGCCGAAGTCCATTCCCTTGCCAATGGCGTGATAGAGAAAAACCGAGTGCATTGCTTCGCGAATATAATTGTTGCCACGGAACGAGAACGAGAGGTTGCTCACGCCACCGCTCACATGCGCTCCTGGCAGATTTGTCTTAATCCATTCGACAGCCCTAATGAAGTCTACAGCATAATTGTCGTGCTCTTCCATACCTGTAGCTATGGCGAGCACGTTAGGGTCGAATATTATATCGAGCGGGTTCATACCCACCTTCTCTGTGAGGAGCTTGTAGGCACGTCCGGCTATTTCAATGCGTCGTTCGTAAGTAGTGGCCTGTCCTATTTCGTCGAAACACATCACCACTACAGCAGCACCATAGCGCATCACGTCGCGAGCGTGACTCAAGAACACCTCTTCGCCTTCTTTCAGCGAGATAGAGTTGACGATACACTTGCCCTGTACACATTGCAGTCCGGCAGTTATCACGTCCCATTTAGACGAGTCAATCATCACAGGCACCTTGGCAATGTCGGGTTCCGAAGCTATGATATTTAGGAAGGTGCGCATTTCCTCACGTGCGTCAAGCAGTCCGTCGTCCATGTTAACGTCAATCACAAGCGCTCCATCTGCCACCTGCTTGCGTGCTATGCTCACAGCCTCGTCGTAGCTCTTCTCCTTGATAAGTCGAAGGAATTTGCGCGAACCAGCCACATTGCATCGCTCGCCCACATTGACAAAGCGCACGTCGGGCGTAACGTCGAGCAGTTCCAGTCCGCTCAGCCACATAGTCTGCGGCTTGGGTTGCGGCACGTGCGGCTTCTTGCCTTCGGCTATTGGCACATACTTGGCAATGAATTTCTCGGTAGTACCGCAGCATCCGCCTATTATGTTCACCAGTCCTTCGTCAATGAATTCCTGTATCTGCAGAGCCATCGACTCCGGAGTCTCGTCGTATGCGCCCAGACTGTTGGGCAGTCCGGCGTTGGGATAGGCGCTTATATAATAAGGTGCGCGATGAGCCAGCTGCTTCAAGAAAGGCTTCATCTGGTCGGCACCAAACGAACAGTTGAGTCCGATAGAGAAAATCGGGTAGCTGCTCACACTCGCCAGCACAGCATCGAGCGTCTGTCCGCTCAGAGTGCGTCCGGCAAGGTCGCTCACGGTGATGCTCAGCATTATTGGCAGGTCTTTGCCAGTACGTCGACCCACCTCCATTGTTGCATCAATAGCAGCCTTTGCATTGAGCGTGTCAAAGACAGTCTCAATCAGTATTGCGTCAGCTCCACCCTCTTCCAGCGCCTCAATCTGCTCCACATAATCAGTATAGAGCGTCATGTAGTCGAGGTCGCGTGCAGCAGGATTGCTCACGTCAGGACTCATTGAGCATGTCTTGTTGGTAGGGCCAACCGAGCCTGCCACAAAGCGTGGACGTTCCTCTGTCGAGAATTCGTCGGCAGCCTTGCGTGCCAGTCGTGCTCCTTCCAGCGCCATTGTCCTTGCCGAATCCTCCAGATGATAGTCGGCCTGACTGATGCGCTGTGAGCTGAATGTGTTTGTGGTGATGATGTCAGCACCAGCCTCAAGATATTTTCTATGAATGTCGCTTATCACGTCGGGACGTGTGATATTGAGCATATCGTTGTTGCCCTTCATCATACCCGGAGTCTTGCGGTAGCGGTATCCTCGGAAGTCTTCCTCCTCAAGTCCGTACTGCTGAATCATGGTGCCCATCGCACCGTCGAGTATTATTATCCTGTCTTTAGCAACTTCCCTTAAAGTCTTCTTCATTTAATAATATTTAGCCGCACCTTATTCTTAATAATGCTTCATCATTCTTAATAATGCTTCATCGCCCTGTCCATCTCTCTTCTGTCTTCCTTCTCCTTCAGCGTCTGTCGCTTGTCGTATTCCTTCTTGCCTCGACAGAGTGCTATGTCCACCTTGGCACGTCCATGCTCATCGATGAACACGAGAGTTGGCACTATGGTGTAGCCAGGCTGCTTGGTAGCGTCCTCAAGCTTGTATATTTCGCGCTTGTTGAGCAACAGCTTGCGGTCGCGTCGTGCTTCATGGTTGCTGAACGAACCGTAGAAGTAGGGCGAGATGTTCATGCCCTTCACCCATACCTCGTGATTGTTTATATAGCAGAAAGTGTCGACAAGACTCGCCTTTCCGAGTCTTATCGACTTTATCTCGGTGCCGGTAAGCACAATGCCTGCCGTATATGTCTCCACAAAGAAGTACTCAAACGAGGCCTTCTTGTTCTTTATGCTCACCGGACTTTTCTTTCTCTTCAGTTCCTGTTCCTTATTCATTGTCTTTACTATTGAAGTCGTGTGGAGTTATTGCTTATTCCTCCACCACCACAAATTCCTCTATATGCTCGTCTACATAGTGAGCCACACCTGATGTCCACGCCTCCTCGTTTTCCACAAACTCGTCGTCGTAGTCGTCAAACTCAGAGAATTGCTCAAACATTGCCATAAACTCCTCGTCAGAGCAGTCGCGCTGTATCTTCGGTCCATACTCCTTGTAGAGTTTGCGCACCGAAAAGAGCATCTTGGCAAGGTCGCGCAACCCCCAGTCGCGCAGCACCTTGGCAAAGGGGTTGTCAAATATAAAACCGCCATAGCCGTTGTAGATGAGCTGTACAAAGCCGCCGTCCATCACCTCCTCGTGCAGGATGTCGTAGGCAAGCAATGTTATCTGCGACACACTCAACTGCTGCATATTCTCAGCATTAAGCTCGCCGCCAATGGCCTCCTTCGTGGCGTCGATAAACACCTTGAGGAAAGCATCCATATCTTGCATAGCCGCCTCACGAAGGGCAGCGTCTTTCACTTTTACCTGTATCATAGCCTGCAAAGTTAGTGGAAATCGAAGACAATACAAAATAAATACATTTATTTTTAATCTTCACCTCCTTATGATTTACTGCATTTTGCCTCGCAACACCACTTTTTTCACTATTGGCGTAGTGTAGGCATAGGGAATGAAGTCTACTGATGGCAGCGGATGGGTAATGAAGAAATTTGCCACCTTGCCCTTGGCTATGCTTCCGTATCCGGCACTCTCCCCCATGGCACAGGCTCCGTTTATGGTAGCTGCGTTCAATGCCTCGCTTGGCTGCAGGCGCAGTTTTATACATGCCAATGAAACCACAAACTTCATGTCGCCGGAAGGTGTAGAACCCGGATTGTAGTCGCTCGCCACCGCAACGCCAAGTCCAGCATCTATCATCTTTCGGGCTTTGCCGTAAGGCATGTTCAGGAAAAACGATGTGCCTGGCAGCACGGTAGGCATTGTGTCGCTCTGGCGCAACAATTCTATTTCCCCTACGGTCATACTCTCCAGATGGTCTACCGACAAGGCTCCGTGCCTTACGCCCACCTCTACTCCACCCGACGATGCCAGTTCGTCGGCATGTATCTTCGGGCGCATTCCCCATGCGGCAGCAGCGTCAAGAATACGTGCTGTCTCTTCGGGCGTGAAGAATCCGCGATCGCAAAACACATCAACAAAGTCGGCAAGATGCTGGCGTCCCACCTCGGGAATCATCTCGTCGATGATAAGCCTTACGTAGTCTGCCTGCGTCATTCCACGCGCCACGGCATGTGCTCCGAGGAATGTCGACACAATCCGTGCATCCGAAGTCTCCTTCATTCGCCTTATCACTCGCAGCATCTTCAGCTCGTCTTCCATATTGAGTCCGTAGCCGCTCTTTATCTCTATGCAGCCAGTTCCCTTCCGTACCACCTCGTCCAGCCGACACATCGCCTGACTGTAGAGTTCGTCTTCCGAAGTATTGTGCAGAAGGTCAGTAGAGTTGAGAATTCCTCCGCCACGACTGGCAATCTCCTCATAACTCAGTCCGTTGATTTTGTCTACAAACTCGCGTTCACGGCTGCCGGCAAATACAATGTGCGTGTGCGAATCGCACCACGACGGCAGCACCATTCCGCCCTCTGCGTCAATGGTTTCGTCTATGTCGGCTAATGCCGGCATACCGTCTGCCACACTGCCAAACTCGGCAAACCTTCCGTCTTCCACCAGGAGCCACGCATCGTCAATAGTGCAATATTGTGCCATCTCCTCACCCTTCAGCCGGAGTTTAGGCTCGTATTCTACGCCAGCGAGACAGCGAATATTTTTAACAAGTTGTTTCATAACTTTTCTCCCCTCAAAAACTCTACCGACTTCGCAATATGCGGATACATCACTTCGTCGTCGACGATGAAGGGCACCACCTTTCGGTAGCTATCGTGCAGCGCCTCTACTGCTGGCGACGACTTCAACGGACGACGGAAGTCGAGTGCCTGTGCAGCATTGAACAGCTCTATGGCAAGCACACGCTCCGTGTTGAGCACTACCTTGTAGAGTTTTATGGCAGCATTGGCACCCATACTCACGTGGTCTTCCTGTCCTTGGCTCGACGGGATGCTGTCTACCGACGAAGGAGTCGACAGCGTCTTGTTCAAGCTTACTACCGAGGCAGCCGTGTATTGCGTTATCATGAATCCGCTGTTCACACCTGGATTTGCCACAAGGAAGCTGGGCAGTCCGCGCGTACCGCTCACAAGCTTGTAGATGCGACGCTCCGAGATGTTTGCCAATTCGCACAAGGCTATTGACAGGAAGTCCATCGGCATTGCTATCGGCTCGCCATGAAAATTGCCGGCAGAAATGATGAGGTCGTCGTCGGGACAAACGGTAGGATTGTCCGTAGCCGAGTTCACCTCTACGTCAACTGCCGATGCCACATAGTCGATAGTGTCCTTAACCGTACCGTGCACCTGCGGAATACATCTGAACGAATACGGGTCTTGCACATACTGCTTCGGCTTCTCCACAATCTCGCTGCCCTCAAGCAGTTGTCGCATGCGTGCCGCCGTAGCAATCTGTCCCTTGTGTGGACGCACCTGATGAACGGCATCTATGAAAGGAGCCGTCAGTCCGTAGTAAGCATCGAGCGACATTGCTGCAATCCTGTCTGCCCATTCGCTCAGCCTGTGCGACTGCAGCAGCGCCCATACGGCAAAGGCACTCATGTTCTGCGTACCGTTGAGCAGCGCCAGTCCCTCTTTCGAGGCAAGCTGTATTGGCTGCCACTCCAGTTTCTGCAACATCTCGGCTCCTGTGATTATCTCGCCCTGGTATTCCACCTCACCAAGTCCTACGAGCGGAAGCGTGAGATGAGCCAGCGGTACCAAGTCGCCCGAAGCTCCGAGCGAGCCTTGCATGTACACCACCGGATAGACATCATTATTGAAGAAGTCGATGAGTCGGTTGACGGTAGCGAGCTGACAGCCCGAGAATCCGTAGCTCAGCGACTGAATCTTGAGCAGCAGCATTATCTTCACGATGTCGTTGGGCACACGGTCGCCCGTACCGCATGCGTGCGACATCATAAGGTTTATCTGCAACTGTGCCAGATAGTCGGGACCGATGCTCACGTTGCAGAGCGATCCGAATCCGGTAGTCACGCCATAGATGGGCGATGTGGTCTCCTCTATCTTTCGGTCAAGATATTTTCTGCATTCCACTATGCGCTTCTGTGCGTCGTAGCTTAATTGTATCTGGTAGCCGCCATATACTATTTCACCTATACGTTCTATTGAAAGGTGCTCGGCTGAAATCTTGTGTATCTTCATATTGCTTGAGTTGATAGATTGTAGTGTTGACAGGTTGATGAATGTTAAGGGTTGGCGTATTTGCTGATGATTTCGTCGTCAACGATGTTCGGCATAGTCACCTGCAATCCGTGCGAACGCTGCATCTCGCGCTCTATGCTGTGTATTGAGCCTTCGTTGCGGGCCCATGCTCGGCGTGCTATTCCATTGTTCACGTCCCAGAAGAGCATTTCGCGTATGTGGCGGTCGCTCTCCTCGCTGCCGTCAATCACCATACCGAAACCTCCGTTTATCACTTCGCCCCAGCCTACTCCGCCGCCGTTGTGCAGCGACACCCATGTAGCGCCGCGGAACGAGTCGCCTATCACGTTCTGTACAGCCATGTCGGCACAGAACTGCGAACCGTCGTATATGTTGCTTGTCTCACGGAATGGCGAGTCTGTGCCCGACACATCGTGATGGTCGCGTCCCAGCACCACAGGGCGTGTTATCTCACCTCTCTTTATTGCCTCGTTGAAAGCCTGGGCAATCTTCGAGCGACCCTCAGCGTCGGCATACAGGATGCGTGCCTGCGAGCCTACCACGAGGTTGTTGCGGCTTGCCTCGCAAATCCAGTGGATATTGTCAGCCATCTGCCCCTTGATTTCGTCGGGCGCATTCTGCATTATTTCCTCCAGCACACGTGCCGCAATCTCGTCGGTCTTGGCAAGGTCAGCAGGTGAGCCCGATGTGCACACCCATCTGAACGGACCGAAACCATAGTCGAAGAACATCGGACCCATAATGTCCTGCACGTACGACGGATAGCGGAACTTGCCATTCTCCTGACAGATGTCGGCTCCTGCACGTTTCGACTGCAGCAGGAAGGCGTTGCCATAGTCGAAGAAGTACATACCACGCTCGGCAAGGCGGTTTATGGCAGCCACCTGTCGGCGCAACGACGCCTGCACATGCTTGCGGAACTCGTCGGGATTCTCAGCCATCATCTGCTTCGATTCCTCCAGCGTCAGGTCGGCAGGATAGTAGCCGCCAGCCCACGGATTGTGTAGCGAAGTCTGGTCGCTGCCTATGTCCACGTGCACTCCCTCATCAGCGAGTCGTTCCCACAGGTCTACCACGTTGCCCACGTATGCCATCGACACCGTACGCTTCTCGTCCACGCTCTTTCGTATAGCTGGTATCAGTTCGTCGAGGTTGTCGTGCAGCTCGTCTACCCATCCCTGGTCATAGCGCTTCTTGGCTGCCAAAGGATTGATTTCAGCCACCACGCTCACCACACCGGCTATGTTGCCTGCCTTGGGCTGTGCGCCCGACATGCCGCCCAATCCCGACGACACAAAAAGCATTCCGCTGATGTCGTGGGCCTTGCCCTTGGCGCTGAGCTGCTTGCGACAGGCGTTCAGCACGGTTATGGTAGTGCCGTGCACGATGCCCTGCGGACCGATGTACATGTATGAGCCAGCCGTCATCTGTCCATACTGGCTCACGCCAAGAGCGTTCATGCGCTCCCAGTCGTCGGGCTTGGAGTAGTTTGGTATCACCATACCGTTGGTCACCACCACACGCGGAGCGTTTCTGTGCGACGGAAACAGGCCGAGCGGATGTCCCGAGTACATCACAAGCGTCTGCTCGTCGGTCATCTCGCTCAGATACTTCATCGTGAGCCTGTACTGTGCCCAGTTCTGGAATATGGCTCCGTTGCCGCCGTACACTATCAGTTCGTGCGGATGCTGCGCCACCTCGGGGTCGAGATTGTTCTGAATCATCAGCATTATAGCGGCAGCCTGCTCCGAATGGTGCGGATATTCGTCGATGGGTCGGGCGTACATCTCATAACTCGGACGGTAGCGATACATATATATGCGACCATACTTGTCCAACTCTTCGATAAACTCGGGCGCCAGTTCCGCATGCAGATGCTTGGGGAAGTAGCGCAGAGCGTTGCGCAGAGCAAGCTGTCGCTCCTCATGTGTCAGTATCTCCTTGCGCTTAGGCGCATGATTTATATTGTTGTCGTGGGGCTTCTGCTCGGGTAAGTAGTCAGGAATGCCCAATCTTATTTCGTCTGAGAATGTCATAGCTTTTCCTCCACCATCTTTGTTATTTCCTCTTCCTCCTTATTCGCCTTAGCTATCAGCTCGTTGGCCTCGCCTATGAGTGCTTCCGCCTTTGTGCGGTCCTTCAGCGACCCGGCATTGATCTTAACGTTCATGCCGGCACCAAGCACGGCAGCACGTGCAGCCAACGCTCCCACTCCGGCATCCGACACGCTGTTGGGATTGCCCTTCTCCACCATCTTACGGCAAACGGCAAACACCTCGTACGAAGCCTTCATTGTCTCCAGCGGCACCTCTGTAGCAAACAGCGTGGCTGTCTGTATTGCCTCCGTGCGTGCAGCCTTCTCCTCGGGCGTGTTCTTTGGCATTCCGAAAGCAGCCATGATGCGGTTGAACGCCTCGGTGTCCTCGTCGACAAGATGCAGCAGACGCTCCTGTAGAGCCATGCCTTCCTCTGCCACATGGGCAAACTCGCTCCACTGCTCGTCCCATCCAGGCTTGTGGCTCGACAGATTTGCCACCATCGTTGCCAATGATGCGCCAAGCGCTCCCATATAGGCCGACACCGAACCTCCGCCAGGAGCCGGACTCTCGCGCGACGTTTCCTCAGCAAATCCCTTCACCGTCAGGTCTACCAGCTGGCGCTGTTTCTCGTCGCCCTCAGCCATTACATATTCTATTATCTTCTCCTCGGGCTTGAACTCCTTGAGGTCAGACAGTCCGAGCGACTTGATGGCAATGTTCAGAATGTCCTTCTTCGGAATGCCAGCCGAGCGCTGCTGTTTGGCAAGGAAGTAGCGTCCTGCCTCCAGCAGGGTGCGCTCAGGCACCAGTCCCACAATCTCCGTTCCCGTAACGCGTACGCCACGGTTCTGGGCACAGCGGCACACCTCGTCAAAAGCTTTGTGCAGCGGCGTAACGTTGATGTTGGTGATGTTCATCGACACCTGGGCGATGCCATACTCGTCGATATACCATCCTATGGCCTTGGTACACTTCAGTGTGCCCGGCTTCATGATTGGCGTACCGTCGGCATAGAGCAGTTTCTTGCCGATGATAGGGTTGCCCTCGCGCATAGGTCGTCCCTTCTCTCTCACGTCAAACGCGATGGCGTTGGCGCGGCGTGTCGAGGTAGTGTTCAGGTTGAAGTTCACCGCAATAAGGAAGTCGCGTGCTCCAACCACGGTGCAACCCGTCCGTGCCACCTGTTCGTCGTACGGGCGACGGCCGAAGTCGGGTGCCTCAGCGTCGTCGTCGATACGCTCGGCAATGCCCTCATATTCGCCCTTGCGGCACACGGCAAGGTTTCTGCGTTCGGGGGTGAATGCCGCAGCCTCGTAGCAATAGCAGGGAATATTGAGTTCGTCGGCAATGCGCTTGGCGAGTTGGCGCGAAATCTCGGCACACTCCTCAAGCGTAATTCCGCTCACGGGTACAATGGGCAGCACATCGGTAGCGCCTATGCGCGGATGAGCGCCGTGCTGCTGGCGCATATCAATAAGTTGTGCGGCCTTGCCCACAGCTCTGAAGGCAGCCTCCACCACGTCGTCGGGCTCGCCCACGAAGGTTACGACAGTACGGTTGGTAGCCTCGCCGGGGTCGACGTCGAGCAACTTCACACCCTTGACGCTCTCTACTGCGTCCGTTATCTGACGGATTACGCCCATGTCGCGGCCTTCGCTGAAATTAGGCACACACTCTACAATCTGCTTCATTTTTGCCATAGTGTAAGGTATTATGTTAGTAGTATAAAAAAATCAAATAGCAGAAGTATCAATGATACGTTGCAAATTTAGTAAAAAAGAATATTTAATGCAAGAAAATAGCAATAAACATTACTCTATAAAAGTTACTATGCGTCATATAATATTGTCACCCAACGTTATTTATTATATAACATTGAGTGACACTTTGATTGTGATTGCATTACAGCAACTGCGCTACACTATCGTCAGCACTACGCCCTTGTGGCGCTTCATGTTTTTATCAATACGATTGTAAAGGCGCTCGAACGTTTGCGCCGACTTTATCACCAGTCCCGGGATGTATTCCTTGCCTACTATTATGCTTCCGTCCTTCAGCGTGAAGGGGCCGTTGCCGGGTCTAATAACAGCGCCGCTTGGCGTGGCGGGCAACCTGCGGCAGAGTTTCCTGTCTATCTCCAGCTCCAATGGATAGGAGCCGGCAGGGAGATAATTACGGGGATGTTCTAAGGTGGCGCAAATAGTGCGACCGTTTATTATGAGTTTACCGTCTACGCCATATGGCGAATAGCGGTAGCGTTTGATTTCTATCAGCATATTATTGAATTAGGAGTTTTGAATTAGGAGTTTTGAATTTTGAGTTTTGAATTTTGAGTTTTGAATTTTGAGTTTTGAGTTATTCTCGGCTACGCCTGCGATTGAGAATTTTTCAGTTGTGAATTGATAATTCAAAACTCAAAAACTCAAAATGCGCGTAGCGCACAATTCAAAACTCACAATTCAAAACTCATAATTCGGATGGCGGGAGCCACCCGTTTTTATTCTTTCTGCAAGCTGTTGCGATACATTGTCGGTGTCATGCCGCAAACCGACTTGAAGATCTTTGTCATTGACGGTGCGTCGGTAAAACCTACGCGATTGGCAATGGTATTGAAGTTCTGTGAAGGCTCTTCTTCGATGATGCGCTTCACCTCCTTCACCTTAAGCTCGTTTAGCCAGGCGTTGAAGTTCTGGTTCAGCACGTTGTTGAGGTACTGCGAGAAGAGGCGCTTGTTAAGACACATTTGCTCTGCCACCTTGTTAACGGTGAGTCCATCAGCAAGGTATGGGCGGTCGCCTCTGTTCACCCAGCGGTCGATGATGACCGAGATGGGGTCGCCTTCGTTGCTTTCCGTGGCTGGTTCTTCTCCGTCAGCGGCACCGTCAGTCTGCTGCGTCTCGCTGTTGACGTAGGCGTTGCCGAACGCCGGACCCAGATTCAGATAGATTTCCTGAATGTTCAGCGTGCTAATGGTGATGATGATGGAGAGCACAAACTGTGTCCACAGCGACGTTACGTTAAACTCAGGTGTGGTTACGAGGATGGTGACGCAGCAGAGAATGTAAAAGACAATGAGCGACCACACGAGGGTATGAATCCACGTGCACTTGCTGCATACCTCGCCGTCATGATAATGGCGGATGTGGGAGAGGAAGCGCACCTTCGATACGACTAAAAAATAGATGCCAATGGACGATATGGTCACTACGTAGGCGGTAAGCAGAGCGTCGAGCACCCGCGACGTGGCACACTCAAGATAGGCATCATAGGAAGCTGTGAGATTGTTGCTGTCTACGATGGCGTGGATGCCGGGGATGAAGAATATGGCGTAATGGATGAGGGCTATGACCACTATCGGCAGCGACATATATACGCCAAGCTTATACGACACGTTCACCTTAGAATAGAGGAAGGTCTGAAGGCCCGCATAGATGACGATTATCTGGATGAAGAAGATGGTGGGTATGACAAACTCGTACATGTTCTGATAGTCATAACCGAGGACGATGGTTATGAACATCAGGAGGTGTACGAAGCCTTCCATGAGGATGCCGGTGGCAATGAGGTTCTTGCCCTTGATGTACGACTTGTTGTTGGAGAGCGGCGTCTTGATGCCCTTTGTGAGATAGAGCACCGACGACAACGCGAAACACGT
>OQVT01001371.1_pt1 | contig 15242 bp, 11 predicted proteins | sample 1691561 | NCBI WGS metagenome assembly OQVT01 (sample SAMN03418260, study PRJEB22391) | human gut metagenome | biome: human-gut; feature: organic feature; material: feces | host: Homo sapiens | place: Tanzania | collected 2013-01 | reverse complement strand
GTCCTTTTTTATAAACAAGACCTGAAGCGTTGTTTTCCAGCCGCCGTCATAAACGACGGTAGCCTCAGCCGAGAGTGAAAGTATAAAAACAATCAGCAGTACAATTACCGCAAGTATAATTAAAAATACCTTCATTTACTCCTCCTTTTCCGATGCGAGAAGAGCAATTTCTTTATCTTGTTGCAAACTCGCGCCCGATTTTCCTTGAAATTTCTGCAAATCCTCAGGCAAAAAAGATTCTTGAACCATGCGAATTTGATGAATCAGCCGTTCCAGAAAACATTTCTGTCTCAGAAGAGGAAAAAAAATACTGCTTCCAGCTAAAACTTACTGACCGCGGAACAATCAAGCAGATTCTGCTAAAAGCGCTGTGGCCGATAAAAGATGAGATTCAGCTTAAAAACGGCGAGCCTCTGGATTTTCACCTGCTGAAAACAACAAAAGCCGGAAAAACTTTCCAAATACGAAACTATCAGAACGAAGCCGCAAACGCCCTTGTCGGAAACCGCGGACCAGGAACTGGCTTCGGAACTGTTGTTCTGCCTTGCGGCGCAGGAAAAACAATTGTTGGAATGAATGTAATGAACCTTCTGAAAACCAGCACTCTGATTATCACCACAAATATTTCAGCGGTTCATCAGTGGATTCAGGAGCTTTTAGACAAGACAAACCTTTTGCCGGAACAAATCGCCGAATACACAGGCGAAAACAAAACTCTTGCGCCTGTAACTGTCGCAACTTACCAGATTCTTACATGGCGTCCGGAAAAAGACGGGCCATATCCTCATTTTTCAATTTTCCGCAAAAGAAACTGGGGGCTTATAATTTATGATGAAGTCCACATGCTACCAGCTCCGGTTTTTCGTGTAGTCGCAGAACTCCAGGCTGTGCGCAGAATTGGTCTTACTGCAACCCTAGTCCGCGAAGACGGCTGCGAAGGATACGTTTTTAGCCTGGTCGGACCAAAACGCTACGATGTTCCATGGAAAGAACTTGAAAAAAGCCACTGGATTGCAAAAGCAGAATGTATTGAAGTCCGCCTTGATTAACCGGAATCAGAAGAAATTGAATACGCGGTTGCGCCGGCACGCACAAAACATCGGCTCGCAAGCGAAAATCCTGTAAAAACGGAAGTTACAAAAGGAATAATCTCGCGCTTCCCGGAAGACAAAATTCTTGTAATCGGGCAATACCTTGAACAGCTGGAAATTCTTTCAAAAGAACTAAAAACTCCTATAATCACAGGAAAAACTCCAAACGCAGAGCGCGACAAGATTTATCAGGACTTCCGAGAAGGCAAAATACACGTTCTGGTTGTTTCAAAAGTTGCAAATTTCGCTATTGACCTTCCGGATGCCTCGCTTGCAATTCAGGTAAGCGGAACATTCGGAAGCCGGCAGGAAGAAGCGCAAAGGCTCGGAAGGATTCTTCGTCCAAAAGAACGAACCAGCCGTTTTTTTACGTTAATCACAAGAAATACAGTTGAAGAGGAATTTGGCTCAAACCGCCAGAAATTTCTTGCAGAACAGGGTTATTCATACAGAATAATACGCTATGCACAGAAAAGCGATTTGGACGAACTAAACAGCGAACTGCCGGAGACTTTATGAACGCACATGAACTAAATCCAAAAACACAGCGAATAATCCGCTGGCGAGAAACTTTGTCAACAATGGAAGACGAACGTTTTTTTGAAATAATGCGGATTTACCTTGGTGAAATTCATACACCGTTCAATAAAGACAAGCTGATTGAACAACTGAGCTCCATTTTTCGCAAGGAAGAAAACAAAAACACAATCATTTCGTATCTTTCTGAATTCGATAAAAAAATCATAACTGCAATTTCGTTTATTGATAAATGCACACAGCAAAAACTGATTGATTTTTTTAAATCAGAATATTTTCTTTCCGACATCTATTCCGAACTGATAAATTTAAATGAACGGCTGATTATTTATTCATACAAAGATTCCGACACAGGCGAAACCTTCATCGCGCTTAATCCAATTCTGGAAGACCATCTTGCTTGCGCCGCAGAACTGAGCCTGCTTTTTCCAGCGCCTTCATTTATTCAAAAAAACTTTAATCCGCAGTTTTCAATTTCCCCTTCTTTTATAGCGGCGTTTTATTCCTACCTTCTTGAAAATCCGGGAATGTGCAAAAACAATACAGAAATAAAAAAACGCGATGCGGAGCGGCTTTCAGAAATTTTTACAGGACACTATGACTGCGTTCAGCTGCTTCTAGCGTCATTTTTTAATCTTGGACTTATAAAATTCGGCGAAAAAGACATTTTTGCAGATACAAAAAAGTTCGAAAAATTTGCCCAGCTTGAAGAAATAAAACAGTACGCATACATCGCGCTCCGCTTGCGTCCCACGGAAAACAGCCATCACGCGAACCTGTATTGGCTCATCTGCTTTCTCGGTCGGCAAACGCTTGGGGACAAACAACTTGACCCCATACAATCCTGACGTATCGAGCTTTCTAAAGAACATCGCATCATGGCTATAGATCTCAACCTCCCGCTGTACAGGAACCGCATTCAGGGTTGTCGTAGTCGTCGTGCCCGAGTACGACCCATGTCCATGCGACGTGCTAACAGTTCCATGCGAATATGAACTTGAATACGATGGCAGAAACATGACGGACGTGTACTGTTTCGTCTGCTTGTATCTGATATCCAAAAGAGCCAATGACGCTCCGTGCTTCTCCGCCGTGTCCACGGCCAACGACATCGGCGTATACGGGCCTGTAAAGGAACTGTACCCAATGGAAGCATATCCATCCTCAATCAAATTGAGTACGTCCTCTTCTGTTGTCGCAATCTTTAGTTCTACAGACTGAACGCCCGGCGCAGGGGCCGTTTTCACCTGTCCTACGGTATCGACGTAATACTGCTCATAGTAGTTGGTCAGACACCCACAAATTGGCAATGCAACAACGAAACGCAACAATCGAACGATTTTCATTCAACACTCACTTTCTGTGAAAGTTACATTAGGAACTTTTTCACACCCTCGCCTTCAGCCCGGCGATTTCGCCCGCGTCGAGTTTCGTGAAGGCGAAGCACTTCTTGCCGAGGTCTTTCAGAGACGCCCCGATCAGGTAAATCTCCCCGTCGTCAAGGATGAGGAAGCGGTCATGGAACTTTTCGCTGTACCGCACCGTGAGGGATGGGTACTGCGCATTGAACTTCGCAATGTCCGTTTCCGCAAGCGTGGGACGCGGCTGGCCCCGACGGTCTTTATGTTCGGACGTGACGACCGTCACCGACACGCCCTTGCGCTTCTTCGCGAGCAAGTCGAGCGTTTCCACTCCCACCCAGTTGTCGATCAGCAGAATCGACGCCCTCGCCCGCGCCACCAGCCTCTCCACGAGCGAGCAGGCGTCCCACAGCTGCCCATCGTAGAACACGCCCTGAATCGGCGGCTGGGCGGTCTGTAACACGAGTTTGATCTGTTCGTCATGCGTGAAAACTTTTCGTTCCAACCGCTCAATCCGTTCATTGATGGCATATCCTCGCAAGATGTACTCCTTCAGGATCTTGTTCGCCCATTGCCGAAATCTTGTGCCGATAACGGATTTCACGCGATAGCCAACGGAAATGATCACGTCCAAGCTGTACAAAGTAACAGGACGATCCGAATTTGCAATTTGCAAAAAATGCAAATTGCTTTCCTTCTCTAGTTCACCTTCCGCGAAGATGTTCTTTATGTGACGGCTTATAACCGATACGTCGCGCCTGAACAGCTCACACAATTGCGCCTGTGTCAGCCACACCGTCTCGTTCTCAAGCCGCACATCCAACCGTATGGTCTCGTTCGGCTGATAGACGACGATCTCGTTCTTCTGTGGTGTCATAAGTCCCCCTGCGCTCTTTCGTTCTCCTTGGGCTACCGACCGATTGGTTTCATGTCCGCATTATACCAAACTCACCAGTCGGCGATACGGCTGGACGCGCCGCGCCCGGACGTCAGGGCATCCAGCATCGCCGTGAACTTGGGACGGCGCTTGTATTCCGTTCGGAGTTCGGTGACGCGGGCCTTCCAGTCATCCCCCTTGCCAAGCCGGACCATCACGGGGCGCATCTTCTCCAGCGCCTTGCAGATGGTCTGGTAGCAGGACTCGTACGCGGACGCCACGTTCGCGCGAATCTGCCCGTCCCAGATCTTCAGCGCCTCCTCCGGCAGCTCTTTCGCGACGGCATCCGCCACGCGCCATCCGAAGGCATCGCCCGAATACCCGTAGCCGCCCGCCGCACCTTTCGCCTCCCGACGCAGCTGCTCGTAAAGAGCCCAGGCATCCGTGCCGCGCTTCTCCTCCAGCGCGATCTCCAGGAGCGCGGGCACGTTCGGCTTCGCACCCTTCGGCGGCGGCAGACCCGTCCGCGGCAACGGCCAGCGCGCCTTCGCCTCGACCGAGGCGCATCCCGTCTCCAGGAACGACAGGACGAACGCCCGCACGCGCGGCCAGCACCGCGCCTTCCCGCAGGAGGCCTTGAGCGTCTTGTAGTCGCCGATGTAGGGGTTCGACAGATAGGCGTCGAGATCGGATGCCGCGACCGCCTTCCAGTCCTTGTCGAGGACAAGCAGTTCGCGCAGCTTCGTCCGAACGGCGTTGACCCCATACGTGTCCGATGATTTCGCGCGAGCGGCAAGCCCCCTTCGGCATTCGTCTTCAGCTTCCACCCGACGGTTCAGGCGGCAGAGCAGGTCTGCCAGCTCGACGCACGCGCCCGCATCGTCCGCCGCCGCCCTCTTCAGGCAGGCGACGGCCTCCTCGGCGCGTCCCGCACGCTCCAGCGCCTCGCAGAGGCGCGTGCGGTCTGCGCGGGACTTCCAGTCTGCATCGTCCTTCGCGGACGCCCGTTTCATCAGGTCGTCGGCGATGATGCCCCACGTCTTCCTGTTCGCCTTGAGCGACGTCCGGTAGGAGACCTCCATGCCGTCAAGCATGCAGGAGTCGTCGCCCGCGTGGAGGGCGTCCTCCCACTTGATCTTTTCGAGGACGTCCATGTCGCTGGACATCACCGTCTCCGCCACGATGTCCATGCACGCCGCGACCTGGTCGCCGATCTCGCCGTCCTCGTCGTTCGAGCGCTCCTCCTGGTCAAGCGCCCGGCGCTTCAGCAGGTCGCCCAGCTCCATCAGCGCGCGGACGTCGCCCGCGTCCCTGAGCCGGCCAAAGTATTCCCGCACAAGCGAATAGTCTGGGACCTCGTCGTGTCCGTAGCGGCGGTCCCAGTGGTCGTAGTAGCCGTACGTGGCGTCCTCGATCGCCTGCCGCGCACGGCGGACGAGATCCGCCGTCGAGGCGCGCGCCATCTCCAGCTTGTGCTTCAGGTAGGGCCGCACGTCGGGGCACGCCGACAGCAGCTCGTCCGCGAGCGCGCGCAATCCGGTCTCGTCCAGGGACGCCAGATGGTCGGCCACGATGTCCGTCCGCTTCCGTACGTCCGCCGCACGTCCGCCAACGCTCCCTGCGGACGCAGACGCCGCCCTCGTGTCGCTTTGCGCTTCGGCATCTTCGTCCTCCCACTCGTCGTCGAGGTCGTCCTCGCAATCGAAATCACCGTCAGGATCCGCAAGCTCCTCCGCCGCGCGCTTCCAGCGGCGCGAAACGAGATCGGCTTCGGGGAAGTCGTCGCCCGCCTTCAGCCGCTTCGCCGCCGTGAGCGCGAGGGCGACGCAGTGCTTGCAGCGGACGCCGACGGGGCAGGTGCAGACGCCCTCCAGTCGGCCGGACGCATCGACCCGCAGCTTCGCGTAGTAGTCATCCGAACCGTGGACCTCGGCGACGAGTCCGCCGTCCGGGAACAGAACGGGCGGCTCGACGCGCGACAGGTAGCCCCTGCCGCGCTCGACCGACCGCGCATCCGACCATTCGCGCAATTCGTCCCACGTCAGGGCCAGAAGGCGCTTCTTCAGTTTCGCTTCCATATCGCTCCCTCAATTTTCCGCGAATTATACCAAATCCCCGCCCGGCGCGGCATCTTGCGCCTGATATGCAGCGAGAAAACGGGCGCGACCCGACATGCGCTTCGAGATCGGGCTCTCGCCGCAATCCGCCTTGTACGCGGCACGACCGTGCCCATCTCGCCCGGAAAGTAGAAGCATACGCCGACAAAGCGCACAAGGAATTCGTACACGCCGAAGAGCGTCCTGCTGCGAAAGTGGGTTGTGTGCGCACCGCGCCGCATCAGGCCAGGAACATCCACGTCATCGTCATTGCCGACGATGTACACGCCTCCGCCCACGGCGCGAAACGATGGGCACCGCCGCCCCCAAGACGCGGGACAGGAAGTTGGTCGCCTCGAACGCGGCGAAAGCCGCCGTACCGGGCGCGCCGTCCGCAAGCACGGCCTCCATGCGTCCCGGCTCGAAGACAACCGTGCTCCCGCCCCACGCCCCGAGGCTGCGCTGCTACCCTCGCATTTATATAAATGCGAGGGTAGCAATGACCACGTGAGTCGCGTCACGACGGCAATGGCGTACCACCACCGATGAACGCCAGCGTTTCGTCCAGGCGGGCGCAGACATCTTCCGCCAGCAGGCGGACGACGCGGTAGCCGTTCCGCTGAAGGAGCCAGTCCTCGCGCCGTGCCCGGCGATACGCATCGAGATCGGACAACTCGGCAGACACGTCCAGCATGACCGCCAGCTTGTGCATGGCATCCAGGAGATCGTACATCCGTGCGCAGACGGCGACATTCACGTCCACGTAGTCGTAGATGCGCACCTCGCGCTTGCCGTCGTGCAGACGGTGGAGCCGTCCGGCAAACTGCGTCAACCGTCCCTTCCACGAAATCGGCGAAGCAAGGAAAAGCGTATCAAGGCGGGCATCGTCGAAGCCCTCGCCGAGGAAAGAGCCCGTCGCCAAGATGACGCGCGGTTCCGAATCCGGAATTGCCAGAAGCCGTTCACGCACATCCTTAAGCTGCCGTCGCCCCATGCCACCCAGAAGGAGGACCACGTGCCGGACCTTTCCCTTCAGTGCTTCCGCGAAGCCCTCGACCTGTTCGCGACGGTCGCTCAGGACAACGGGCGAACGCCCCTCATCCACGGAAGAAAGCACATCCTGTACGATCTGCCGATTACGTGCCGCATCGGCAACCAAGGCCCTGCACAAGTCGGAATAATCCACACGTCCGTCTTCGCCAACTTCCCCGACCGGCATCCGAAAGGCCGTCGGGCGCACGTAGACGAGATGGTCAAACGGCTCACGATTCGCCAAGGTCCTGGGATCGACGCGATGGCGAACGGGTCCGCACTGCATCATGATCAGCGGATGCCGTCCGTCCTTGCGATCAACCGTCGCCGACAATCCCAGCACGTATTTCGCGGGCACGGCATCGACGGCGGCCTCAAACGTCTCCGATGCAACGGCATGACATTCGTCCACGACGATCTGCCCGTAGTCCTTCACGCGGGGATCGACCACGCCCTTGCGCGAAAGCGACTGGAGAAGCGCCACGTCCAGCCTTCCCGTCCATCGATCCGAACCTCCGCCGATGCGTCCAATCTCTCGTTCAGGAATTCCCAGGAATTCCGCGAGACGAGCAATCCACTGCAACTGCAGCTGACGGCGATTGACGAGAACCAACGTGTTGACCTTCCGTTCGGCAATCATGTAGGCGGCGACAACCGTCTTGCCGAACGCCGTTCCCGCCGCCAGAATACCGCTGTCGAACTTCTTCAGTTCCATGGCGGCCGCTTTCTGCTCCAATCGAAGCGCGCCTTGGAACGCCAGCTCGATCGGAGCGCCGCCAAAACGTTTGTCCTCCACGACGGGGTTCATCCCCTCCGCCTTCAAGGTCCGCAAGGCCTCCTCAAGGCAACCGCGCGGCAACTGGAGGAAGCGATCGCCGTTCAAGGCCCGCGAGATGACCCGTGGCGTCCCGTAGACGGAATACTTCATCCGCTGTCGTTTGCAGAACTCTGGATTGACGAACGACGCCAATCCGATCAGCAGGCTTCGGAGTCTCGGCGTCAATTCCCGTTGTTCAATGTAGACGCGGTTTGCAAGGACGACCTTCACGTCTGCGACGCAGGCCCGTTCCGAGGTTGCCGCCGGTCTCTCGCCCGTTGACCACAACGGCAGAAAGAATTCCCACGGACGTTCCGAATCGGCGACGGTCTGTGGTTGTGGTAACAAGAGCCGATGTTCGCCACGTGCCTTTCGCAAAAGACTTTCAAGCGCTGCGAGATCGACTTTCGCGACAGATGACAGATAGGCCCATTGATCCGCATAGGGCACCCAGTCATCGTCGACAAAGACGCTGTTGTCAATCTTGCGCGGCTCCGCCTGCAGCGGCAAGGCCACCAAGCTGCCGAAGCCACCCTTCGGCAAGGTGTCCTGATTGGGGACGATACGGTCATACGAATCAAGCCCGACCTCCGGGTGTTCCTCCAGGACAAGCGTCAGCACATACGTCAACGCTTCGCGAACACCTTTGGCCGGAACAGGCGATTGGAAGAACAGCCACAGATGGGCTCCACGGCCCGAACGGGATTTCTCGAGGGCGACCGGAAGCCCCATCGCCCGCATCTTTCGCGCGACAAGAAGCGCATCGCGGCGCCAGGCCGATGCGTCAAAGTCGACGACCGCCAGACGCACGGTCTCATCCGCCGACATCGGATAGACGCCCATGACGAACGGCTTCATCGCGTTGTCCCGTCCACGCAGGTGCCAGCGCACCACCTCGTCCGAGACCGGCACATGTTCCCGCGCCGGACATTCCCCGCACTTCTTATGCTGCTTCAGCACACATCCGGATCCCCACTGGTTACGACAGCAGGGAGAATAGCCGGACGTCCCCTTCTTCGGGTTCTCGTAGCGGCGCGCGAAGACATCCTCGCGTCCGGCAAAGAGCGAGCGGAAGAACCGGATCTTCTCGGCGTTCGATGCGTTTCGGTCAATCATGCGACGCGATCCCTTCTTGCGGAAATCTTGTCAACAGGGGCCGCGCATGACACACCCTATCACAATCTTTTGCAGCGGCAATTACCGCCCCAGCGCAACCCGTTGTGTTTGGTTGAGTCAACAGCATACCCAGCTCTTGTCAAACGACTTCTGCTTTGGACATGATCCATTCACCTCGATGTCGGCCATCCACCCTCGCATTTATATAAATGCGAGGGTGGATTACTCAAGCGAAGACAAGAAAGCGGAAGCAAGCGAATTTCTCGGACGGGGCAATCCATAGGCGCCTGACTTTGCATCGCGAACGACGATCCCAGCCTTGGCCAGGATGTCCAGATGCCGGAGAAACGATGCTTCGCTGAACCCAACGCGGCGGAGAAGTTCGGAGTAGCGAATCGGCTGATGCCGACAGAGCGTCCGAACAATCTCCTCTCGACGCGGATTGGCATAACCCTTCACGAGCGGAAGCAGACGAGCCGTCCAATCCTTCGGAAGCGCCTTGCGTGAAAAGAGACGCCGAAAGGCCTCCTGAATGGCGATGGCAGCTGGAAGCGAACGGTCGGACTTGGTTCCGTAATAGACGAACGACGCCACGCGAACGACGCTGATCAGCCCACGGGCATTGAGCGCGCGCAGGTATGTGCTGGCCGTCGGGACGGGAAGTCCCGCCTCGCCGGCCAATTCAACCACGCCCTTCTCGCCCTTCGCGTTTGCGACAAGGTACATCAGGTTCAGTCGGTCCGGGTTGGCCAAGGCCCGCGCCGTCCGCCAAAGCGTTGGTTTGAGTTGATCCTTCTCCATGTCAGATATGATACCAAATTCCGCCTACCCTCGCATTTATATAAATGCGAGGGTAGGCGGACGCTACGCAAAGGCGTGTTCCGCCCACATCTTCGCGAAACCGAGAAGTTTCGCCACCATTCGGGATGGACACACTTATCCCGTCCGCAGTCGTAAAGGTTTTGCGGACTGACGCGCGCGGGCGGCGATCATCGCGAAGAACGGAATCATGATGAATCGGTAGCGCGTCGAGGTGATCGGGCCAATCACAAGCGCCAGCAAGACAAGGCAAAGAATGGGGCAAAGGCAAACCAGTCCGTTGAAAAACCTGTCCTCGCGGCAGGCACCCACAAAACGAAAGCCATTCCACAAACCCATCAGGACAAGGCCGTATCCGCCCGCCAAAATCAACCACGAAACGATTTGGACGCTCGCCCCAATCGCTTTCTCCTCACTCGTATAAGGGCAGTCCTCGTGGACAGCGTTTCCGCGAGACAGGCCGGAACCCCACAGGACATCAAGGCAATTGCAGATCCGTTCAAGGCCGAGATACCTGAACAAGGCAACCGTGCCCGTGCCACCATACAGGCGCGGATGGCGCTTGAGCGTGAAAAGCCCGTACTGGGGAAAATGGGCGAGGATGCGCTCTTTCGCATATGCCCCCTTTTTCTGTGACTGCAACATCAAGTCGTCCGCCTGAATCGACGTTTCAAATCTCTTCATGGACTCCTGTTCCTTCGCTTTCTCTGCGGACGGCAGCTGTTCGACCAGACGCCCCCAGTTGCACGCATAAAGGTTCGTGCCCGAAAAGGAGTTCCTGTGCGAGCACCAATGCGCCAAGATCGACCACGAAGGCCAAACCACCCACAACGACATAGCGCAGGAACTCTCCCGCAAGCGTTGCCCATCTGTCTTTTGTCATTCGCCTACTTTTCTTCACTGCCGCGACCTTCAGCACGACCACCTTGCGGCAGGAAAAGAAAGTGGCGTGTTCCAACGTCATCACGTCTTAGGATAGGCATCGCCAAACGCCCGAGTAAAAACATGAATGATGAAACACGCCACGTGTGGATACACACGCAGCGCAATCATCGTATTCCGCTTTTACTCTAATCTTTGGCGAAGTTTATCCTAAAGTGTCATACGCTGATTCGCGTACGCTGCACGGGTTAGGTTGCCCACCCCGCACATCTCCCGCTCCTCGGTCGCGGACGCGACAAGCGCGTCCCTCCCGAATGGGGAGCCGACCACCCATCGGATCTAAAGGAATCTGATGGAATCCTTGGGGCGGTCGATCAGCGCTTGTGGGTAGTGGTGATTCTCGGTGAAGATGACGCGCGAGCCCGGCCCGGCAACGACAAAGGGCCGGCGGAAATAGCCAAAGGAGAGACGCGCCTCTCTCGGCTTACGGTAGGGTTCCGGCCCCGGATTCGAGACGAGAGGACCCGGATACGTGTAATGCCCTTCTTTCGGCAAGGCACCCCACGTCCCATTGCGTTCTCGTTCCATGTCCTCCATCCGGATCACACATCGTTGGTTGGCGTCTACGGGCAACGCTTCCCATTTCGGGCGGCAGCAGGCGAAGATGCCGACGGCGGGCGAGACGCCCTTCCCCTGCATCTGCCCAGACGCGGCGAAGCCGGGCGTACCAAGTACGCGGTCGATGCCACCCGCGCGCGTCGGATTGCCGCGTCCGAAGCCGTGGACGAAACAGGAAAGCGCACCGTCCGAGAAGTGGGCAATGCCGATGTCGGCGGGCGCACCGTCCGGTTCCGCAGCCGCGTTCCGCTACTGGTCTTCCGTCACGCGGCGGATCTCCGCCACGCTCGTCACGCCCTTGAAGACCTTCGCCCAGCCGTCCTCGCGCAGCGTCTTCATGCCCTTCGAGAGGGAGATGTGCTGGATCTGCGTGGCGTTCTCGCGCTTGATGATGGCGCTCTCGATGTCCTCGTCCACCTCCAGCACCTCGAAGAGCGCGCGACGGCCCTTGTAGCCCGTACGGCTGCAGGCATCGCACCCACCTTCGGCGGGCTCGAAGACGGTGTCGCGCGCGGGCGGGTCGGCGAGGTCGTACCACTTGCGGTCGAGCGGAACCTCCCGGCGGCACGTCGGGCAGAGGCGGCGGCAGAGGCGCTGGCCCATCACGCCCGCGACGGCGGAGGCGATGAGGAACGGCTCCACGCCCATGTCGATCATGCGCGGGAAGGCGCCGGCCGCGGTGTTCGTGTGGAGGGTGGAGAACACCATGTGGCCGGTGAGGGAGGCGTTGATGGCGATCTCGGCCGTCTCGCGGTCGCGGATTTCGCCGACCATGATCTTGTCGGGGTCCTGGCGGAGGAAGGCGCGCAGCGTGCGGGCGAAGTCGAGGCCGATGTCCTTGTTCATCTGCACCTGGATGATGCCGTCCATCTGGTATTCGATCGGGTCCTCCGCCGTGAGGATGCGCACGTCCATCGTGTTCACCTCGTGGAGGAAGGAGTAGAGCGACGTCGACTTGCCCGAGCCCGTCGGACCCGTCACGAGGAAAATGCCGTTCGGGCGGCGGATGATCTTGTCCACCACCCGGAAATCGCGCTCGTTGAACCCGAGGTCGGCCATCTTCACGAAGCTGCCGCTCTTCGCGAGAAGGCGCAGGGAAATCGATTCGCCCCAGGCGCCGGGCATCGTCGAGACGCGGATGTCGATGTCCTCGCCGCCGAGGCGGATGCCGATGCGCCCGTCCATCGGGAGGCGCTTCTCGGCGATGTCGAGGTTCGCCATCACCTTGATGCGCGAGATGATCGCCGACTTGAGGCGGTTCAGCTGCGGCGGCACATCCACCTTGTGGAGCATGCCGTCGATGCGGTAGCGGATCCGGAGCTCCGTCTCCTGCGGCTCGATGTGGATGTCCGTCGCGCCCTGGCGGTCGGCCTCGGCGATGATGCGGTTGACGAACTTGACGATGCTCGCCTCTTCCCCCTCGGCGCCCACGTCGATCTTGGAGATCGAACCGTCCTCGTCGTCCACGGCATAGCGGCCGTCCTCGATCATCTTCTCGATCGCGTCCGCGCCTACGCCGTAAAACTTCTTCACGGCCTTGTCGATCTCCTCGCGCGGGGCGAGGGCGATCGTCACGGGGCAGCCCGCCGCAAGGCGCAGGCCGTCCCGGGCGACAGTGGAAAACGGATCGCTCGCGACGACCGTCAGCACGCCGTCCGCAAACCGGAGCGGCAGCACGTTGTACTGGTAGACCGCGCTCGCGGGCAGCTTCTGCAGGACATCCGGGCGCGGCTGGGCCTTCTCAAGCTCCACGTAGTCGAAGCCGAGCAGTTCGCCCATCCTGCGCAGGAACTCGGCCTCGCGCACGCCGCCGAATTTCAGGACCGCCTCGACGAGACCCATCTCGGGGTTCTTCGCGCGCTCCTCCCCGATGCGCGCCAGGGCCTCGTCGGAGTAGAGCCCCGTCGCCCGCAGCACGTTCTGCACCGTTCTGGATGTTTCTGCCATGACGTGGGATTATACCATAAAACCGGGCACACGGGGAATTGACGGACGGAAACGCATCTGCTATACTTTGCCCCGTTTCCCACCCGTGCGGGCGTAGCTCAATGGCAGAGCGTCGGCCTTCCAAGCCGATGACGAGGGTTCGATTCCCTTCGCCCGCTCCATTTTCTGCCGGAGTGGCGTAATGGCAGCCGCAGCAGACTCAAAATCTGCCGCAGGAAACTGCGTGAGGGTTCGAGTCCCTCCTCCGGCACCATCTCCCCTACCTCAGCGAATCGTGTAGCGCGTCGTGCGCATGAACGCCTTCCAGAGATCGGCGGGCGTCGTGGCGGCAAGGAGCGCGTCCCGGTTCTCCTCCTTCGCGAACGCCTCCATCAGCCCGGCCATCAGGCGCAGGTAGAACGCGCTCACCGCGACGGGGATCACGCTGAAGAAGACAAGATGCACGACTTCGCCGGACGCATCCCACGCGAAGCCCTTCTTCGAGATGCCGAGCGCGAGCGTAAGGCCGCCCCCTTCCACGCCGCGCACGTGCGGAAAGGCAAGGCCGTTGCCGATCGCCGTCGAGAGCACGCTCTCGCGCTCCATCGCCGCCGCGACGAGCGCGCCGGGATTCGATACGAACTTGTTCGTCGTCATCGCGTCCGCCAGCTCGCGCACCGCATCCTCGGGCTTCGTGGCCTTCAAGTCGCACACCATGAGCTCTTCCGCGCTGAAGCGGCTGATGCCCGTCTTGCGGGGCTCGCCGCGAGCCGGCTTCTCCGCGACGGAACGCGGCGCGTCCTCCTCCTCGTCGTAGATGATGCGTCCGCAGCTGGAACACGCCTGGAGCGTCTTCGCGAGACGCACCTGCTGCACCTGCGAAATCGGCAGACGCATCCCGCAGACCGCGCAGCACCCGTTCACCATCGGCGCCATCACCACGTGGTCCTTCTTGTAGAGGCGCTGGTAGAACACCTTGGCCTGCGGACCGAGCTTTCCGACGAGCGCGTCGATGGAGGCGTCCAGGGCCTCCATGTGCGACCCGTCGCCGGTCTGGTGGTGTTCATCGCGCGTGAGGACGAGTTCCTGGAGCTGGTTGAGGAGATTGAGCTGGCTCTTCATGGTGGGAAACCGGGGATTGGGGGTGTTGGGGAGCGGGGATCAGTGCTGCACGTAGGTGCCGTTGATTTCGTCCCAGGTGCGGGTGGTGAAGAATTCGGAAATCGCCGCGTCGTACTGGGCCGTGTGCGTGAACGCCTTCTTCATCAGCTTGAAGCGGGTGTCGAGGCCGATCGTGCCGCCGTGGTCCGCCAGTTCCGTCGCGAGGCCCGGATAGTCGAGCGGATCCGTCACGGAGGCGACGCGCAGATAGTTCTTGGCCGACGCGCGCACCATGCACGGGCCGCCGATGTCGATGTTCGTGCGCGCCATCTCGGGCGTCACCCCCGCCTGGGCGACCGTCTGCCGGAACGGGTAGAGGTTCACCACCACCATGTCGATCGGCTGGGCGTCGAGGCGCTTCAGGTCAGCCTGGTGTGCGGCATTGTACGTCTCGCTCAGGAGGCCGAGGTAGATCTTGAAGTCGAGCGTTTTCACGAGGCCACCCTGCATCTCCGGCTGGCCCGTGTAGGCGCTCACCGCGACGAGCGTATCCGCCGCCGCCGCTCCGAGGATGTCCTTCACCTTCGCATAGGTGCCGCCCGTCGAATAGATCTTCACGCCCGGGCATGCCTTCACGAGCGCCGGCACGAACGTGTCGAGCCCGGTCTTGTCGGATACGCTCATCAGCACGTGCCTGACGGCGACGCGCGCGTCAATGTCCTTCACAATGTTCAACGCCATATAAGACTCCTTGGGAAACTGAGGTGCGGATATTCTACCATAAACGACATCTGTACGGCACGGACGGCACTTCTATTTCTTCAATCCCATCCACGGGGCGAGGCGCACGTTGCGCGCCTCGGACAGCAGCACGCGGCCGCGCAGCAGACCCTGCTCGCGCGCCTCTCGTCCCTGGAGATGGGCATGCCGGGCACCACGAACCAATAGATCTTCACGCCCGGGCATGCC
>OQVT01001369.1_pt1 | contig 15248 bp, 14 predicted proteins | sample 1691561 | NCBI WGS metagenome assembly OQVT01 (sample SAMN03418260, study PRJEB22391) | human gut metagenome | biome: human-gut; feature: organic feature; material: feces | host: Homo sapiens | place: Tanzania | collected 2013-01 | reverse complement strand
TCTACACTCTTTCCCTACACGACGCTCTTCCGATCTATTTAGGGATTTTCGCCTTTGTATGAGATAAAGAAGCAAACCATCATGATGAACAACACCGAGAGGAACATCCCTTATTATGGGAAATTCATGCGGAATTTCCAATATATGGGAGAAGCGGCTTTGGTCCTTCATCTTCCATTTGCTTGCATCAGTCTATATGCCAATGGATATAGTTATCCTAAGAAGAACTTCAATTTAGGACTGAACATCGGTTATCTATTATTCAATCCGAAACTTATCGACTAACCGGAGAAAGGAAAAGGCGGTGCGTCAAATGATTGTCTGACTCACCGCCCTTTTATTTTACTTTGTCACATTGGACAATTATTACACCAACTACTTCTTCGGCTGACTGCCTAATGAATAATCCAAAGTTCCCGCATTCACAAGCTCCTGGTGGGAAATAGTAAATCCTTTCCACGTCTTTCCTCCCACTTGCAGATTCTGGATATAAATCGCATCCGGATTATTGCGGTTCGAAGTTATGACCAAATCCCCTTTCGGATAAAACTTCTTGTCAAGATGGATAGTCACCTTGTCGAATACCGGGGAAGTCAACACATAATCCGCATCTCCCGGACAGGCCGGATAGAATCCCATCATGGAAAAGATTGCCCAAGCCGACATTGTCCCGGTATCTTCATTGCCAGGCACACCGTTTGGCGCATTGTGATAGCCCGACTTCAAAGCCTTGTGGACCTCCTTTTGTGTCCGCCATTCTTCTCCTTTGAAATAGCTGAATAGATATGGATAAGCGATATCCGGTTCATTTGCCGGGTCATAATTCCCATCATCAAACACACCTTGCAGCTTCGACACGAACTTCTTGTCTCCTCCCATCAACTTTGCCAAGCCTTTGATGTCATGGGGAACATAAAAAGTATAGTTCCATGCATTTCCCTCGTGGAATCCAGGAGAAGGCTCAAAGTTCTCGCCTTGTTTGGGGTCAAAAGGAGAGTAGAAAGAGCCGTCCGGCATGATTGGCCGCAAAGTCCCAAACTCCTTGCAATAATAATGCTTATAGCCCAAAGATCGTCCATAGAACAATTTGGCATCCTCTTTCTTGCCCAATGCCTCTGCGAATTTGCCCAAGCTCCAGTCTGCCAAATAATATTCCAAAGCATGGGAAACCGAATTGTCGAACTGGCTGATCATCGGACAATAACCCAAAGAGTAATAGTCATTCGCATCCGGACGAAGCAAGTTATATTCTCCCGGAGTAGTCGCTCCTTTGCGCATCGCCTCATAAGCAGTATTCACGTCAAAGTCACGCAATCCTTTCATCCATGCATCCACGATATAAGGGATGGAAGGGTCGCCCTCCATCGTGAAAGTCTCCCGTCCATACAACTCCCACTTCGGCAGCCAGCCATTCTCTTTATACATATCAATCATCGTGTGGATGATTTGCAACTGGCGGTCGGGATAAAGCAGTGTCATCAGTGAGCTGACATTGCGATAAGTGTCCCACAACGAGAAGACAGTATAACGATTCTCCGAGGTCTTGCCCACTTCAAGGCTCTCCATCTTCGGATATTCGCCATTGACATCCTGCAAAATGTTCGGATGGATCAGCAAGTGATATAATCCAGTATAAAAGATAGTCTTTTCATCTTTTGTGCCTCCCTCGACAGTGATGCGGGACAAATCCTTGTTCCATGCTTCACGGGCAGCCTGGGCTGTCTGGTCAAAGGCGAATCCGGGTTGTTCCTTGCCCAGGTTCTCACGCGCATTCGCAATGCTGACAAAAGAGACACCTATTTTCACTTGGATTTGCTCTTCTGCTTCCACGTCGTATTTAAACCAAACACCGACATCGTCTCCGCTCATTTCACGAGTATATTTCGGATAGAGCTTATACTTTCCGGCATCGCTGTCCCATTCTGCCTCGGCAGTCATCTCCCGCTGCTTTTTCCAATAACCTTTTTCTTTCGGTGCTTTGTCAATCTTCATGACAAAATAGATTGGAAATACTGCTTGCGCATTATAACAGAATGTTCCCATCAGCTTGGATCCTTCAATTTCCGTGTCACTGACAAAGCGGACAGTTGCACCGGATTCATTGGTCAAGCCTTCGCCCAGGTTCAGCAAGATATTCCCCTCGCCTTTCGGGAAAGTGAACCGAGCCAAGCCCGTGCGCGGAGTTGCCGTCACCTCCGTCTTGATGTTGTACTTCGTCAGCAAATTACTATAATAACCCGGATGGGAGACCTCTTTCTCATAATGGCTGCCATACTCCTTATAATCCACCTTCAATTCGCCCGCAGTCGGCATCAAGAGCAAACTTCCCAACTCAGGACATCCCACGCCACTCAGGTTGACATGCGCATATCCCGTGAAATAATCATTGTCGGAAGAATAAGGTGTAGACCACCATCTGCTGTCTTTGTCAAAAGTATTTGTCTCGGAACCCATCACATTAAACGGGGTGACGCTCATCATGCCTTGAGGGCAGACCGCCCCCGGATTGGTTGTCCCGAAATTGCTCGTCCCGATAAACGGATTCACATAATCGACCGGTTGTTGCGCATACGCCATTCCGCTGCACAACAACAATGCCAGTAATTGTTTCTTCATTATTCTTATCATTTAGTTTGTTTTTACCAAATCACTATCTCATCCACAAATATAAAGCCGCCGTTAGGGACTCCGTTCTTCGCCTTCAAGCGGACATAACGGGCTTTCCAATCGCCTTTGAATGCATAATCTTGGAACGTCAACTCCGGATTGTCAAGGGAGACAGTCGTCGGGATGACTCCGCAAGATTGGAACTCCTCGCCATCTTCCGACAACAACAGTTCCACATTGGAGGGCTGATAAACCCACGGACCTTTCAACTGCATCCAATTGGAAGTCACGGAGTGGATATCCGTCACCTCGCCCATGTCCACGACACAATCCAAGTCATTCAAATAGCCTTGCCAGTATTTGTCCAAATAGGTCAATCCTCCGCGGACACCATCCAAAAGGGCCTGATTGCCTCCTGCCATATAGCCCGGATAGAGGCGGCTGTTGTATTGGATGGACTTGCCGATGCCACGGTGATAATCAACCCGCTTTTCCGAAGGCTGCCCCATCAGCTTGCCCCCTTCGAAGATTGCGGCACTGATATTTGCCGAGTCCTTCACGACAATCTCACCAGTGTAGAGCGGAGAAGAGGCTGTGGGCGTAGTTCCATCCGTTGTGTAGCGGATTTCGGCAGGATGTCTTTCCGCATCCAAGGAAACTTTTATCTGTTTTGTGATCGTATCGACTTCTGAATGGAAATCTATTTCATAAGACAACGTGAACGGATGCAAGCCCATTCGCTCCAATATTGGGATATGGGCATTCAAGCGCGGCTTAAAGCCTTTCCAATCCCGCTTTTCTTGCGGAGTCCATCCGATTTCCGCCACTGCCAAAGCACGGGGGAACATCATATATTCCAAATGTTCGGGAGTCGGGATATATTCCGTCCAAGTGTTTGCCTGCACTCCCAAGAAATGGCGGCTCTCCTCTGCGGTGAGTGAATCCTTCGGAATAGGATTATAGCTATACACCTTCTTGACCGGAGTATAACCTCCGATTGCATAAGGCTGCTTGCGGGGATCAGCTTGGTAGAAGTCGAAATACATATATTCTCCCGGCGTCATAATCACATCGTGCCCCATGCGGGCAGACTTGAATCCAGCCCCTTCGCCTCTCCACGACATGACAATGGCTTCCGGAGCCAATCCGCCTTCCAAGATTTCATCCCAGCCAATCATCTTCCTGCCTTTTGAGAGGAGGAACTTCTCAGCCTGGCGGATCATATAACTTTGCAACTCATCGACATCCTTCAGGTTCTCTTTCTTCATCAACGCTTGGCACTTCGGGCACTTTTTCCAGTTGCCTTTCCCTGCCTCGTCGCCACCGATATGGATATATTCGGAAGGGAAGAGATCTATGATTTCCGTTAAAACATCCTCCATGAATTGGAAAGTCTTTGGATTGCCGATACAGAAATCGCTGCTGGTGTAAGTTTTCCCTTGGCAACACAGTTCGGGATAAGCGGCAAACACTTCGTCCGAATGTCCGGGGAACTCCACTTCCGGAATAATATTGATATGCTTTTGCGCCGCATAAGAGACCATCTCACGGATATCCTCCTTCGTGTAATAGCCGCCATACGCACCTTCAGTCCCCTCTTTCAAGTATTTGCGGTCTTGCCCGTCCCACCAATCGCGCCAATCGGACTGTGTACGGAAAGCCGCATCGGTCGTCAGCTTGGGATATTTGTCTATCTGGATTCTCCAGCCTCCGCCATCGGTCAAGTGGAAATGCAGCGTGTTGAACTTATAAAATGCCATCGCATCCAGCAATTTGAACACCTCTTCTTTGTCGAAGAAATGGCGGGAGACATCCAAATGCAATCCTCGATAAGGGAAACGGGGCGAATCTTCTATCTTCACACAAGGGAGTCCTTGCGGGGTAATCAGCTGCATCAAGGTCTGCTTGCCATAGAACAATCCGGTTTCCGTCTGTGCCACCAACGACACGCCCGACTTATTCACCTCCAAGCGATAACCTTCCAATCCCAAGTCCGAAGCAGAGGAATCGACGGTGTATTTGACAGAGCTGTTCCCGCCACCGAACAACCCGGTGCTGTCAATCGGGAAATAGCCGGACTGGACTACCATTTCAGCTGGTTCGGGAATAAGGTTTATTTGTGTTTCATGTGCCTGGTCACAAGATGTCCATGTCCAGGGAAGAGCTATCAGGCAAGTTCCTATGAATGCTTTGCCTGCTTGTTTAGGTATCAGCATACGTTATAATTTTTTAGTGAGTATTTCTATTTCATTCCTATTTAAAGTCAATATTCCGCTTTCTTGAATATCCTGAATTGACGAATCAGGACGACTGCCGTCACCATCGTTGCTACAAAATCAGAGATGGGCAGACTGACCCAAACACCGAAAGTGCCCCAAATCTTCGGCAAGAGAAGCAAGAGGGGGACTAAAAAGAGCATCTGCCGCGTCAAGGACAAAAAGATGGCTTTCCGGGAGAGCCCCACAGACATGAAGAAGTTGGTAGAGACCATTTGGAACCCGACCATCGGGAAAACAGCAAACACTATCCGTAATCCATAAATCGAGGCGGACATCAATTCGCTGTCATTCGTGAACAGCCCCACAATGACCGATGGAACCAATTCACATATCAAAAAACCCGTGGAAGCCACACCAATCGCCCAATAGGTGGTCAAGCGGGTCACTTCCAACACACGAGGGAAAAGGCGCGCTCCGAAGTTATATCCGGCTATCGGCTGCATCCCTTGGTTGAATCCCATGATAATCATCACAAAGAGGAAGGAGATGCGGTTGACGATGCCATAAGCTCCAATCGCCATGTCTCCTCCATGCTCCTTCAAACCCAAATTGATGAGAAGGACCACCAGGCAAGAGCACATATTCATCAGGAACGGGGACATTCCAATGGAGAAGATGCCCCGCACAATCTCACCGCGCAACCGGTAAATCCCTTTACGGAAATGAAGCAACTGCGATGGACGGGCAAAATGAATCAATTGTCCGGACAAGGAAATGCCCTGGGAAAGCACGGTCGCCCAGGCTGCACCCTTGATTCCCCAGCCCAAGACAAAGATGAAGAGCGGGTTCAAGACGCAGTTGATTACGACGGAGAGCAGCGTCGCACTCATCGCCATCTGCGGGAAACCGGAAGAACGGAGCACCGCGTTCAAGCCCAAATACATGTGGGTTATCACATTGCCGCAGAGGATGACCTCCATATATTCTTTTGCGTATGGCAATGTCTGTTCGCTTGCCCCGAAGAAATAGAGTATCGGCTTCAAGAGAATCAGAAAGACGACGGAGAAGGCAATACCCATTATCAGGTTCAAAGTAAACACATTCCCCAATACATGGTTCGCCCCATCATAATCCTTCTGCCCCAATTTGACGGAGACCAAGGTGGATGCTCCCACGCCCACCAACGACCCGAAGGCTGCCGCCAAGTTCATCAACGGGAAGGTCAATGCCAATCCTGCTATACCCAATGGTCCCACACCGTGGCCGATGAATATGCTGTCCGTCATGTTATACAGCGACGAGGCAGTCATGGCAATGATGGAAGGGATGGCGAATTTGGTTAATAACTTTCCAATGGGTTCTGTTCCTAAAATTAAAGGTGAATGTTTTATCGACATATACTATTTTTCTTATTTTGGAACAAAATTACTACGTTTTAACGGCTTTTTAAAATGATACGCTATAATGATTGTGAATTTCCCCGCTTTACCGACCCCCAAACAAAAGCAACGAAGCAGTTTGCAATTATACCACTTTACCCTTAAGGTGCGTCAGAATTAGTAAAATGCGAGGTGCTGAGGACGAGACCGACAGGAGTTTACTGGTGTAAATGACTGAGGTCGAGTTCCGATAGCAACGAAGCAGTTTGCAATTATGACGCACCGTCTTTCTCGAAGAGGAAGCGCCAATCCGACCCCGCCGGACAACAATAAGTCCGAATCCCCAACTGCTCCGCTACACTGCAATTCGCAACCGAATCGTCAATGAAGAAAGTCTCTTCCGGTGCAATCCCGGCATCCTCCAATACATATTTGAATATCTCCTTATCGGGTTTCTGCATGTGCAATTCAAAAGAGAGATAAATCCTGTCAAAGAAATCTTCCACTTCCAGCCCCTTGTAACGGAAGCGGTTCCGCACCGCCCATTGCCAATGGATGCTGTTCGTGTTGCTCAGCAGCATGATGTGGTAACGGTGCTTCAACTCCAGGAGGCTGTCCAGTTTGTAGGATGGGATATCCGCCAACATGGAGTTCCACGCATCATCTATCTGCGCATCTGTCAGGGATTGTTCGGACAGACGGCGCATGCCGGCCCGGAAGGCGGCGGTGGAAATGTTGCCCGACTCCAACTGCATAAACAGCTCCTTTTGCCGGTAGTCGTCAAGGACACTCTCGTGAATGCTCTCAATTCCCAACTGCTCAAATGCCATGCGGCAAGCGTTCCGGTCGAGGTTGATCAACACACCCCCGAAATCGAAAATCAGATTCTTAATTCCATCCATAGTACTTCCTCCTTATCTATGTTTATATTTTCGCCTGCGATGCCTGCTTTTTTTATGCTGGTATGCCTTGTACCGGCGATAGACCGTCCAAACGAAGAGGGCACCGAACACGGCAAAGATAAAAACAACCAGGCTACTATTCAAATTGTCGCCCTTTACATGGCTCCACATTTCCAAAACATACTCCGTGTCGCTGCCGAAATCACGAATCATTGCACAGCGTTCCACTACTTTCTTGTCGGGATATTGGACGGGATTGATATGGATGCTGTCTGCCCCCATGCCTTCACCGAAGAAGTAGCTGAGGTCGATAGCCTCCCTTATCGCATCGTCCGATTTGGCTTCAATAATCTCCGGTGTGGCAACAGCACTGACATACCCGATTGCATCCATGTTGCGCATGGCGATATCCGGGCGGCAAAGGTAGTTGATGAAATAGCTGGCAGCCTTCACATTGCGTGCATATTTGGGGATGACCCAGCCGTCATACCAGATGTTGCTTCCCTCTTTGGGGACAATATAATCGAGCTGGACACCGACGGCTTCCGCCTCTTCCATCGCCCAGACCGCATCACCGCTCCAAGTAAGGTTAATCCAAGCCTTCCCTTTCGTCATGATTTCCTTCCCGAAGTCCGTTTCCCAACCGGCAATGTTGGGTTTCAACTCCTTCAAATATCTCTCTGCCAAGTCCACCGCCTCATGGGAATTGTCGTTCATCAACTCCTCCACGGTGACCTTGCCCGCCTCCAACTCGGCTGCATGGGCATAGATGACAGCTGTCCCGAAAGCGTCACGGTAACTGTCCTTCATCAGGATGCGGTTGCGGAACTTGGAATCCCACAGGCAATGCCAGCTCTCGACATCTTCCCGCTTCACATCCTTCGTGTTGTACAACAGACCTGCCGTCCCCCACATATAGGCAGCCGCATAGTCGGTTGTCTTCATGCCCGGCAAGCTCATTTTGTCCAACTGGTTCCGGATATAGGGAGAGAGGTTGCCCAAATAGTCGGGAGTCTTCCCGAAGTTACGGTCGATGGGCTGCAACAGCCTCTTCTTCATCATTCGCTCGATGATATATTCCGAAGGGCACACCACGTCAAAATCCTCGTGCCCCCGCTCTATCTTCGTCAACATGATTTCATTGATGTCGAACACTTGGTACACTATCCTCACCTCTTCCCCGGTCTGCTCTTTATACCAGGCAGGGAACTCCTGCAACACATCCTCGTCGATATAGTCTGCCCAGTTATATATTTTCAGGACTTTGCACCGCTCCTCGTTGCTGTCCTTGCACGAAGCAAAGGCAAACAGGGCGGCAACCAACGCCATCCATGCGATTATATGATATTTCATCCTTTCCATCTCCTATTTATTGGCAAACTTGTTTTCAGAACGTTTATTAATAATCAACAGCAACACCAACACGGTCACGAAAATGATGGTGGAGAGAGGACGCAGTTCGGGCGTCAACCCGCCTTTGCGGGCATCAGCATAGATAAAGGTGGACAAAGTCTCCAATCCTTGGTTGCCGATGGTGAAAATCGTCACCGCAAAATCATCTATGGACAATGTGAACGACAATATGAAACCGCTTATCATGCCGGGACGAATCTCCGGGAATAGCACCTTACGCAAGGCTTGCATCGGGGTCGCTCCCAAATCAAGGGCGGCTTCGTAGATGTTCGGGTTCATCTGGCGCAAATGGGGAAGCACGCTCAACACGACATAGGGCGTGCAAAAGGTAATATGCGCCAACACCACCGTGGTGAAGCCTTGTGACACGCCCAAGCTGACAAACAGCAGGAAGAGGGAGATACCGGTGATGATGTCAGAATTCATCATCGGGATGCTATTCATGAAGCTCACCGTCTGGCGCGCCTTGTTCCTCAAATTGAATATCCCGATGGCGGCGATGCTGCCCAAAAAGGTGGATATGGCTGAAGCAATCAGGGCAATGGCAAAAGTGTTTCCTATCGCACCGACCAACGAATGTTGCACGTTCCCGGCAAAGAGGGAGCTATACAACTTCAAGGAAAAGCCGGTCCAGTTGCCTAACACCTTCGCTTCCGTAAACGAGAAGAATATGATAATGGCTATCGGCAAATAGAGGAGAGCCAACAGGAACCATAAATAGATTTTAGAAATGTATCTCATCATATCAATCCTCCTTCGTTAGAGTTATTGTCGTCATCACCTCCCAACAGGCAGGTGATGCCCATCAACAACAACATGATTAATGACAACGCCGCCCCATAGTTCCACATCCCGTTATTGATGTTCTCCTGGATGGTCGAGCCAAACAGCTTGATATTGTTCATCGTCAGCAGTTCAGCAATGGCGAATGTCGAGATGGTCGGCATAAACACCATGATCACGCCACTCATGATGCCGGGCATGGACAATGGCAATATCACTTTCCAAAACACCTGCGACGGGGTCGCTCCCAAGTCTTGTGCGGCCTCAATCAGGCTCTTGTCCATCTTTTGCAGGGTGTTGTATATCGGATAAAGCATAAAAGGCAAAAAGTTGTATATCATGCCGAAAATCAACGCTCCTTCCCCCAATGGCATGTCCAAGAAGTCAAAGAGTGCGACCGTTGCCAAGGTGCGGATAAGAATGTTTACCCACATGGGCAGGATAAAAAGCATGACGACTGTGCGTGATGTCCGGCTCTCCGACCGGCTCAATATCCATGCCGCAGGATAACTCAGCACCAAGCACGCAAGGGTCGTGATCAAAGCTATGCCGACCGAATAGACAAATGTGTTGACTGCCTCGGGGTGAATCATGAACTTGCGGAAGTTCACCGTCGAGAACGCGCCTCCTGCATCGGTGAAAGCGTAGTATACAATCAAGAACAAAGGGGCGATGACGAAAATCATCATGAAGATGACATAAGGAATCACCCAGTTCCTGCGCTTAGCCAAAAGAGCCGTGAATCTATTACCCAACACTTCCTTCCCTTTTTAATGGTGAATAAATGCGTATGTCGCCAGAGGCAATCCGGATTCCGACCCGGTCCCCGTCGTCCCATACGTCGTTCGTATCGACAAAGATATCTTCGTCCCAATCAGACAAGACCGTGAGATGGTAATGGTTGCCTTTGTAAAGGATGAACTTCACCTCTCCCGTCAACGTCCCGTCCTCTTCGTTGTCCTCCAACGAAACTTTGTCAAAATCGACTTCGACCGTCACGCTTTCCCCTGCCGTTATCGCCTGCTCCTTGCATTCAAACGGACAGCCCAAGAACTCGACGTGGGTCGAATCAATCATCTTTCCCTCGAAGGTGTTGCAAACACGCTCTTTCTTCATGACATGGATGTCGAAGGGCTTGATGCGCAATCCCACCTCCGCATCCACGGGGAACATGTGGTAGTCTTGCACGACAAACTCGTATCCTTCGGGGGTCTGTACCGTCATTTCATAATGGACTCCCTTGAAAATGCAGGAGGTCACGATTCCCCGCAACATGGCGGCATCCGACAGGTCAAATATATATATATCCTCGGGGCGTAACACGACATCGACCTGAGCCATCTCCCCGAACCCTTCGTCCACACAATCGAACGTATGGCCGGCAAAACGGACAACCTTGTCTTTGACCATGATGCCGTTCAAGATGTTGCTCTCGCCTATGAAGTCCGCCACAAACGAGTTGACGGGTTCGTTGTAGATGTCTGTCGGCGTTCCTATCTGTTGGATTTTACCCTCGCTCATGACCACTATCGTATCACTCAGCGTCAACGCCTCTTCTTGGTCGTGGGTAACATATACGAAGGCGATGTTGTTGTACACGTTCAAATGAGGGAAAAGGGCATATTTTTGGAACACAGTGTTTACCGGCCGCTTGTGGGGCGGGGTCTGTGTGATATCTTCACCTGCAATGGCTATGCCGCCTTCGTTGGCTGTCTGGAAACCAGCGATAAGGCGCAACAATGTGGTCTTCCCGCAACCGGAAGGACCCAATATTGTCACGAATTCGCCTTTGCGGACATATAAATTTACATCATTCAGTACGGTCTTGTCCCCAAAGCTTTTGGAAACATGTTCTACCCTGATAATGTAGTCTGATTCTTGCATTTCTTTGTTTAGTTTTTATTAAATTGTGACAAAGATACTAATTTCCCATGAATATTGGATTCTTTTATATGGGCATTGCTACATCAAAAAATCAAACAATCTGTTTCGTGGTAAAGATTTGCTTTCTATTTTTGCAGCCAGAATTAAATTTTCACGTATGAATATGAATAAATTTGTTGTTTTAGCAGCGTTCATGCTGCTTCTTTCGGCTTGCGGTGGCCATAAGCATACGCCTTTTGAAACCAAAATCCATGCAAGCTTAGAACGTTCACTGACCTGGAGGAATGACTCTACCGGCATTTGGGAAACTGCTGGCTGGTGGAACTCTGCCAACTTGCTTACTGCCGTCATCCGTTATGCGGACGTGACCAAGAACAAGGGCGAGGTGCTTCCCGTCATCGAGGATGTCTTTGAGAAAGCCCGGCACTATCCGGTGGCTGACTCCACGGGGGCGTTGCACCACTACTGCGACAATTTCATCAACGACTATTACGACGACGAGGGCTGGTGGGCTTTGGCGTGGATTGATGCCTTCCGCTTGACAAACGACACGAAGTACCTGAAGATGGCGGAGGTGATTTTCCAGGACATGACCACCGGATGGAGCGACGATGTCCACGGTGGAGGTATCTTTTGGAAAAAGAATCCTTTGCATTACAAGAATTCCATCGCCAACAATCTGTTTGCCTTGACTGCCATCCGCCTCTACAACGATACGGGCAAAGAGGAATATGCCGACTGGTTCAAGAAGGAGGTCAACTGGTATTTGCAAACCGGCATGTACAACACCGAAATCAACCAAATCGAGGACGGGCTGATGGAGGACGGGACACCGAACCGTGAACGGCATTACACCTACAACCAAGGTGTGGCGATTGCTGTCCTGACGGAGATGTACCTCTATTCGCACGACAAGAAATTCCTGAACATGGCGGAAGATATTGCCAAAGCGACCATCACCAAGGAGTTGGTCAATGAAAACGGCATCCTGTGCGAAATGAACCCGAATGTGGCAAAGGGAAACGACGGTGTCCAGTTCAAAGGCATCTTTATCCGCCATTTGGGATTCTTATACGAAACGACCAACAACCCCATCTACAAAGAGTTCATTATCAAAAATGCGGAATCCATCATCACCAAGGACTTCGACCCGGAAAGCATGAGCTTCGGCTGCTACTGGTACGGACCTTTCCAAGCTGTCAACGCAGCTGCCAATTCAAGTGCATTGGAGTGCGTGATTGAGGCTCAAGCCATCTATTAAGCGGCAGCAATGATAAAAAGAGACCAACTGATTCACGAACAAAGCATAGCGGACCAGTTGGTTTTTTTGCATCTTTGAGAATAAACCCCTTCGCCATTTAGAATGGTCTTCAATCACCGTTTAATTGTTTATACTATCTCAGGCACGGACGACATGCCTCCACGTCTCTGTCAACTGCAGATTTTGCCTGTGCGTAGAACAATTTGGAGTCTTCCGGTGCGCCTTTGCTAAGGTTTTTCCTTGCTACTACTGTAAATTTCAATGACATTTGTTTATAGTTTAAAGATTACGGGGGCAAAGGTAAGGCGGCAGGAGACCGTGTACTTGATCTGCTTGCGGAAAAACCGGCTGTTGAACCGGTGAAAAACGGAAAAACCTTTGAATTCAATGAGCTTGCTGTTAAAGAACTGTCTTTTTCATATGATGGCAGCGAGCAGGTTCTTTCTGACATATGTATGCATGCAAAGCGCGGCGAGATAATAGGAATCGTAGGTGAGTCCGGATGCGGAAAGTCCACATTCCTTAAACTGCTGCTGCGCTTCTGGGAAAAGGATAAGGGTAAGATCGGTTATAACGGAATTGATATAGATGACATCAAAACAGAAAGTCTGCTCGACAATGTAACTATGGTGAGTCAGTCAGCTTATCTTTTTGATGAGACTATAGAGGAAAACCTTAGGATTGCAAAACCTTATGCATCGATGGAAGAGATTGAAAATGCCTGCAAACTGGCATCTGTCCATGATTTTATCCTTGATCTTCCTGATGGATACAGGACAAGAGTCGGTGCATTGGGAGATGAGCTTTCGGCAGGCGAAAAGCAGCGTATAGGACTTGCAAGGGCTTTTCTTAAGGGCAGTGAGCTGATACTGCTTGATGAGCCTACAAGCAATGTAGACAGCATTAATGAAGGTATTATTTTAAAAGCTCTTAAGGAACAGAAAAATAAAAAAAGTATCATTCTTGTATCTCACAGGGAATCAACAATGGCTATCGCAGACAGAGTTTATCGTGTGGAAGGAGATAAGATGTATGAACAATACAGAAAGCAAGAGGGAAAGAGAAAAGAATACCGTTGCACTGATGATCCGTCTGTATTGCCGGAAACACCATGGAACAAAAAAAGAGCTATGCAGAGAGTGTCAGGAGCTTAATGACTATGCGATGCTAAGAAGCAATAACTGTCCCTTTATGGAAACCAAAACATTTTGTTCTAACTGCATAGTGCATTGCTATAAAAGTGATATGCGGGAAAGGATAAGGAATGTAATGCGTTATTCGGGGCCGAGGATAATACTCTATCATCCGATCATGGCAATACGCCATGTGGTAGAGAGCAAAAAAGAAAAGAAACGATTGGAGATGTTAAATGCAGATTAAAAGATTACTATGGGTCATACTTGGATGTATAAGCGTAGGATTGGGTGTTGTCGGTGTGATCGTTCCGATGCTTCCGGCATTTCCTTTTTTGCTGCTTGCAACAGCAAGCTTTGCCAAAAGCTCTAAGAAGCTTCATACATGGTTTATCAACACCAAACTATACAAAAACAATCTGGAAACCTATGTAAAGGGTCAGGGCATGAGCAAAAAAGTGAAGATACGCGTTATGATCACGGTTACGCTCCTTATGACATTCGGATTCTTTATGATGTTCCGCAAGAGTCTGTTTATACCGTGCATAATCCTTGGCGGCGTATGGCTGTTCCATATAATCTATTTCTCTTTCGGCGTCAAAACATACTGTCCGGAGAAGGAAGCCGGACAAACATACTGCCAAAAGGAGTAAAGAAGGGCGTTTGATCAGTGTTGGAGATGTCGGAGATTTGACAGTAACGGAGGTTTTTTTTATAAGCATACTATGATAGAATAAAAAACTTAGTAAACGTAGTTTTATTAAGAAATGTGATAAATCGTTTTTAAAGGAAAGATCTCAATGTTAAATCAGTTTTCAAGAACACAACTTCTTCTCGGACAGGAGGCAATGGACAGACTTGCAGCTTCAAGAGTTGCCGTATTCGGGATAGGAGGAGTAGGAGGATATGTATGTGAGGCACTCGTGCGAAGCGGTATAGGAGCCTTTGACCTGATAGATGATGATAAAGTCTGTCTTACAAATATTAACAGGCAGATAATCGCCACAAGAACAACAATAGGCAAATATAAGGTTGACGTTATGAAAGAACGTATGCTTGACATAAATCCCAAGGCGGATATCAACGTACATAAATGCTTTTTCCTTCCGGAAAATTCAGATGATTTTGATTTTGAGAAGTATGATTACGTTGTGGATGCCGTTGATACAGTGACCGCAAAGCTTGAGATAATAATGAAAGCAAAGAAACATAATGTTCCCGTTATAAGTGCTATGGGAGCGGGAAACAAGCTCGATCCGTCTGCTTTCATGGTTGCCGATATATATGACACAAAGATATGCCCTCTTGCACGGGTTATGAGACGTGAATTAAAGAAAAGAAATGTCGACAGCCTGAAGGTGGTCTATTCGCAGGAAAAACCTACAAGACCGATAGAAGACATGTCGGTCAGCTGCAGGTCGAACTGTGTATGTCCTCCCGGAGCAGCACATAAATGTACGGAAAGACGTGATATACCGGGAAGCACCGCATTTGTGCCGTCGGTAGCAGGTCTTATAATTGCAGGAGAGATAGTCAAAGATCTTTGCAATAAGGGTCAATATGAGCAATAGCAAAAAAGCAAAAGAAATATTTATAAAAAGCAAGCCGGTGACTGGTAATAAAAGCATTTTGCGGTTATTATCTTAATAATATGATAATGGCATCCA
>OQVT01001368.1_pt1 | contig 15251 bp, 16 predicted proteins | sample 1691561 | NCBI WGS metagenome assembly OQVT01 (sample SAMN03418260, study PRJEB22391) | human gut metagenome | biome: human-gut; feature: organic feature; material: feces | host: Homo sapiens | place: Tanzania | collected 2013-01 | reverse complement strand
TTCAGATTGATTTTGAAGTGGGTGACAGCGTTGTTATCACAAGTGGTGCATGGAAAGACACAGAGAGTGTAATCCAGAGCATCAACGAAGCAAAACGTACGGTAACAATAAATGTTGAGATGATGGGACGCGAAACACCGTTAGAAATCGGATTCGCGGAAGTAAAGAAATTGTAACAAAAGTAAAAGAGCCGCAGGTCACAGGCTCGTGGGAGGGAAATCCCCGACATTACCACATTATTAGGAGGTGCCAAAATGGCAAAGAAAGTAACAGGATATATTAAATTGCAGATCCCCGCAGGTAAGGCAACACCTGCTCCGCCGGTTGGTCCTGCTCTGGGTCAGCACGGTGTAAACATTGTACAGTTTACAAAGGAATTTAATGCAAGAACAGCAGATAAGGGTGACTTAATCATCCCTGTTGTTATTACTGTATATGCTGACAGAAGCTTCAGCTTCATCACAAAGACTCCGCCGGCTGCTGTATTATTAAAGAAGGCTGCAAAGATCAAATCCGGTTCCGCAACACCGAACAAAGCAAAGGTAGCTACTCTTACAAGAGCTGAAGTACAGAAGATCGCTGAGCTCAAGATGCCAGACTTAAACGCTGCAAGCATCGAGGCTGCTACAAGCATGATCGCTGGTACTGCTCGTTCTATGGGTATCACCGTAACAGACTGATCGTAAGCAACTGAATGGAGGATGGACCTCCATATACAGCAACAATCACGTGGGAGGGAGGACTCCCGACACTACCACAGGAGGTTTTTTATAATGAAAAGAGGAAAAAGATACGTAGAAGCGGCAAAAGCTATCGACCGCGCTACTCTTTATGATACAGCAGATGCAATCGCATTAGTTAAAAAGTCTGCTGTTGCTAAATTTGATGAAACAATCGAGGCTCACTTAAGAACAGGCTGTGATGGCCGTCATGCTGATCAGCAGATCCGTGGTGCAGTAGTTCTGCCACACGGTACTGGTAAAAAAGTTCGTGTTTTAGTATTCGCTAAAGATGCTAAAGCTGAAGAAGCAAAAGCAGCAGGCGCTGAATTCGTAGGAGCTGAGGACCTTATTCCGAAGATCCAGAACGAAGGATGGTTAGACTTTGACGTTGTTGTTGCAACTCCAGATATGATGGGTGTTGTAGGTCGTCTTGGTCGTGTACTTGGACCGAAAGGTTTAATGCCAAACCCGAAAGCTGGTACAGTAACAATGGACGTTACTAAAGCAGTTCACGATATCAAAGCAGGTAAGATTGAGTACCGTCTTGATAAAACCAACATCATTCATGTTCCGGTTGGTAAAGCATCCTTTACAGAGGAACAGTTAAGCGACAACTTCCAGACGCTGATCGATGCTATCGTTAAGGCTAGACCAAGCACACTGAAAGGTCAGTATTTAAAGAGCGTTGTTATTGCTCCGACAATGGGACCTGGTGTGAAGATCAACCCGATGAAATTAGCATAATAGATTTTAGCAATTTAAGACTCTCAGAGAAATCTCTGAGAGTCTTTTTGCGTTTTCTTTTTTTATGGTGGGTATGTGGACGTGCAGGAAAATATTTATTTTCTGCGCTGTATAGTGGTTTTGCAGAAGAATAGATTACAGGATTGGGTGAGGGTGTGTTATAGTAATGGGAATTAAGAGATGAAATGGGAGGCGTTGTTGTGGCTGGCAGAAGACGGAAAAGAAGAAACGGGAGAAGTTATGCGTGGAGATACAGAGGCAGGATAGTGGCCTGTGTATTTGTGGAGATACTTATTATTTGCGCACTGTTTATTATGGTTGGCTGGAATAAGGGTGTAAAAGAATGGTTTCAGCAGTTTGAGCAGCCTGTTTTAAAAGAAGTGGATATCAGTGGAATCAACAGTCCTGATGCAATCCTGATGCAGGCAAGGGGCGGTAAGATCCTGGGTGAGATTAATGGAGATGCGCAGATTTATCCGGCTTCTATGACAAAGATTATGACAGTGATACTTGGAATTGAGAATTTTGATAATCTGGATGAGAAGATTACTCTGACGAATGAGATGTTCTCCGGATTGTATGAACAGGATGCTACGCAGGCAGGTTTTCAGCCGGGGGAAGAGGTCCGGGTGATTGATCTTCTCTATGGTGCGATGCTGCCTTCAGGGGCAGAGTGCTGTATTGCGCTGGCAGATACGATCAGTGGTTCAGAGGCGGATTTTGCGGAGCTGATGAATAAGAAGGCAAGGAAACTTGGAATGGAGAATACCCATTTTTGTGATTCTACAGGACTGCATAATCCGGATCATTACAGTACGGTTAAGGATATTGCTGTTTTGATGAAGTATTGCATTAAGAATGATACGTTTCGTGAGATTGTGGAGACCGCCAGACATTCTACCGGAGTCACAAATATCCACCCGGATGGAATTACTTACTACAGTACAATGTTTAAAAACCTGTCTGACCCGACAGTCACAGGTGGAAAAATCCTCGGCGGCAAGACCGGCTATACCAGTGAGGCAGGACACTGTCTGGTAAGCTTTGCGGAGATTGAGGGCAGGGAATATATCTTTGTTTCCGCAGGTGCTTCAGGAGCAGATGGAAATACAATACCGCATATTCAGGACGCTGTGACTGTTTATAACAGGGTTGGTGCGGCGATTGAGGCGAAGATGAATGATAATAACAAATAAAATATCCTACAAATTGTGACGCACATCTTGCAGAAAGCATTTTCAGACACGTTCTAATGTTTATGGATTTTTATAGACATATTTTTATGTGTGTGATATAATCAATCGCATACAAAAGAACGATACGGGCTATAAAGGAGGTGGAATTGGTGACAGACAGACAAATACTGGAAGCTGTTTTGGCGGAGGTCAGAGGACTTGGAATGCGAATGGATAAATTCGAAAGTCGAATGGATGGATTCGAAAGCCGAATGGATAAATTCGAAGGCCAGATGGACCGAATGGAGGAACGTCAGAAGCGTTTTGAAGAAGAGACCAGAAATAACTTTGCAGATATCAGACTGCATTTGGAGAACATAACGGATAGGAATATTTCTATCCTTGCAGAGAATCATCTGAATCTTATCAATAAGATGGATGTGTCGGCTACCTGGATGAACAGGATTATGATTAATGAGGTTAAGATGAATGCTCTGACAGATCAGGTCGCCAGACTTCAGGCGAAATGCAGTTAAGCTTCCAATGATGAAAATACGAACGGATAAAAAAGGGAGAACCATTGAGGTTCTCCCTTTAAAAGATTTATTTTATGCGATTTTCTGATAGAATTATTCTCCGAAATATCTCTTAAGCAGACCAGCGAATGCTTTTCCGTGTCTAGCCTCATCGCGAGCCATTTCATGAACTGTGTCATGGATAGCGTCCAGGTTAGCTGCTTTAGCACGTTTAGCAAGATCTGTCTTTCCAGCTGTAGCGCCGTTCTCAGCTTCTACACGCATCTGAAGGTTTTTCTTTGTGCTGTCTGTTACAACTTCACCTAATAATTCAGCAAATTTAGCAGCATGCTCAGCTTCTTCGTAAGCTGCTTTCTCGTAGTATAAACCGATTTCCGGATATCCTTCTCTGTGAGCAACTCTTGCCATTGCAAGGTACATACCAACTTCAGAGCATTCACCCTGGAAGTTTGCTCTTAAGTCAGCCATAATATCTTCACTGGATCCCTGAGCAACACCTACAACATGTTCAGAAGCCCATGACATTTCGCCTTCCTGTTTCACGAATTTGTCAGCTGGTGCCTTACATACAGGACAGACTTCCGGAGCGTTCTCGCCTTCATAAACATAACCACATACACTGCATACCCATTTTGCCATAATTAAAATCTCCTTTTCTGTAAATAATTTTATTGTTCGGATGCCTGGGAAACCAAATCCACGGCATCTGTTGTTCATTTGTTTGCTGTTACTGACATATCACATATATGAAATGCGATATAGAAAACTTTTAATAATAGTAATCGTTACTGTTTTCTGTGACTTTAGATTATCATACTTGATGTAAAAAGTCAAGTTTTATTTTATCTCTTTTACTATTTTTTATCATCAGGACTTTTTTTAAACATATTTTCAGTTTCTTTCAGACAATCCTCGCACAATCCGAAAAATCTTGCACTGTAATCGGTGATCTTTCCGCCAAAGTTCTCGCCTGCAAGTTCCATAATGTGATGGATCCCCTCATTCTCCAGGTCCATGATCCGTTCGCATCTGGTACACATGAAGTGGCAGTGTCTCTGAACACGCCCGTCAAAATGATCTGCCCCTGCAAAAGAGGAAAGCTTCTTGATCTCTCCCAGATCGGCAAGCAGAGATAAGTTGCGATATACCGTGCCGAGGCTGATATTTGGATAGATGAGCTTCATATTCTCATATACCACATCAGCAGTAGGATGATCTTTCCTTGTTCTGAGAAATTCTTTGATGGATTCTCTCTGACGGCTGTATTTCAGTGTCGCCAAGGTATTCCTCCTTTCTCTGTTGTCAGTAGATTATTCTCAATAATGATAATCATTACTGATATTGTTACTATACAATATTAGACTGATTTTGTCAAGATATAAATATAATTTGTTTTAAAGAACCGAAGATCATCTCAGGTACTGTTATAACTCTTGTAGATTAGGAAGATACAGGCTATAATATTATAGCAATTATTTTCACAGCTTTTTCGGAAGGCATAAAAGGTCGGGAGAGGAAACTATGAACAGAAACGAAGCAGAAAAATATTTATACTGTGCCATGTCTGTAGGCGAGCAGCTGTTGGTCAGCGGTGCAGAGGTAGGCAGGGTGGAAGACACTATCCGACGGATCTGTCTGGCATATGGAGCAGAGCGTGCGGATGTATTTTCTATTACCTCCAGTATTGTTACTACCATATACGGACCGGATTTCGGAGTATGTACCCAGACACGCAGAGTCTCCGGAATGGTCAATAACCTGGACAGGGTAGACCAGCTTAATCAGCTGTCCAGAGAGATATGTCAGGAAAAGCCTTCTTATGAAGAAATAAAGGAGAAACTCACACAGATACAGCACAGACCCCATTATTCTTTCGGGGTACAGCTTGTGATCTATGCACTGGTATCCGGCTCCTTCTCAGTATTTTTTGGTGGAGACTGGAAGGATATGGCAGCTTCAGCTCTTATCGGTGTGCTGTTGAAATTTATTGAAGCTTTTGTAAAAAAAGGCTCTGTGAACTCACTGATCACTGCCCTGATCTGCTCCACAGTAGGTGGTTTCCTAGCGAATATGACTGTAAGGATAGGGCTCGGTGACCATGCGGATCTGATCAGCATCGGAAATATTATGCTCCTTATACCGGGAATTGCCTTTACCAATTCTCTCCGGGATATGTTTTCCGGAGATACGATCACCGGACTGATACGTTTTATGGAATCTATACTGCTGGCACTTGTGATCGCACTGGGATTCACATTTGCAGGATTTATATTGTAACAGGAAGTTAGAGGAACAGGAAATGCGGGAATTTATTCAACTGATGGCAGCTCTCCTTGGTTCACTGGGGTTTGCCATATTATTTAATATCAGAGGGAAAAAAGTAATATTTGCCACTATCGGTGGTTTTCTGTCCTGGGCAGCTTATCTGGCAGCAGCCTGTATAGATGTAAATCCCTATTTCTGTGGATTTATTGCTACAGTACTGACAACCTTATACGCAGAGATCATGGCCCGTGTGCTTAAAACTCCGGTTACCGTATTCCTGGTATCTGCAACCATTCCCCTGATTCCGGGTGCGTCTCTTTATCGTGCCATGAACTGCCTTATGCACAGAAATTATGCCGGATTTTCAAAAGAAGGAATCTATACACTTCTTTTTGCAGCCAGCATGTCTGCAGGGATCACTTTTACTACTGTGGTCTTCCGAATGATCTGGAGGCAGCTTTACAGTGGCCGGAGCATACACATCCGCTGAAAACTGAGGTTTACAATTTTTGCATAAACAGCTATAATACAATGAGAATAATTAATTTTAATATTGATTTCCCTGCTCCATGAGGACTTATATTCTGACCTTGCTGGGGAGGGTTTTTACATTTTAAATGAAGGAGATCCAATCAATGGAAAAACAGAAATATTACATTACTACTGCCATAGCCTACACTTCAGGCAAACCTCATATCGGTAATACTTATGAAGCTGTCTTAGCTGATGCGATCGCACGTTACAAGAGACAGCAGGGCTATGACGTATTTTTCCAGACAGGAACTGACGAGCATGGACAGAAAATTGAGCTGAAAGCAGAAGAAGCAGGTGTTACACCGAAGGAATTTGTTGATCAGACAGCCGGAACGATCCGCAGATTGTGGGATCTGATGGATACTTCTTATGACAAATTTATCCGTACAACGGATGATTATCATGAGAAAGAAGTACAGAAGATATTCAAGAAACTGTATGACCAGGGAGATATTTACAAAGGCCACTACGAAGGAATGTACTGTACTCCATGCGAATCCTTCTTTACAGAATCACAGCTTGTAGATGGTAAATGTCCGGACTGTGGACGTCCGTGCGTTCCTGCAAAAGAAGAAGCATATTTCTTCAAAATGAGCAAATATGCAGACCGTCTGATCGAGCACATCAAAACACATCCGGATTTCATTCAGCCGGAATCCCGTAAAAACGAGATGATGAATAACTTCCTTCTTCCGGGACTTCAGGATCTGTGTGTATCGAGAACTTCCTTCAGCTGGGGAATTCCGGTTGATTTTGATCCAAAGCATGTCGTGTATGTATGGCTTGATGCTTTGACAAACTATATCACAAAGATCGGTTACGATCCGGACGGATCAAGCGAGCTTTTCAAGAAGAACTGGCCGGCAGATCTGCATCTGATCGGTAAGGATATCGTGCGTTTCCATACGATTTACTGGCCGATTTTCCTGATGGCACTCGATCTGCCGCTGCCGAAGCAGGTATTCGGACATCCGTGGCTGCTCCAGGGCGGAGACAAGATGAGCAAGTCCAAAGGCAATGTCATCTATGCGGATGACATGGTGGATCTGTTCGGCGTGGATGCAACACGTTACTTTGTATTGCATGAGATGCCTTACGAGAACGACGGTGTGATCACATGGGATCTCGTGATCGAGCGTTTCAATTCGGATCTTGCAAATATCCTTGGAAACCTTGTAAACCGTACGGTTTCCATGAGCAATAAGTATTTCGGCGGAATCGTGGAGTCCACTGGTGTGACAGGAGAGGTTGATGCGGATCTTAAAGCTGTTGTTACCGGAACCCGTGACCGCGTGGCACAGAAGATGGAGAAGCTTCGTGTGGCAGATGCCATCTCAGAAGTGTTCGCATTGTTCCGTCGCTGCAACAAATATATTGATGAGACTACGCCTTGGGTACTGGCAAAGGATGAGGCGCAGCAGGATCGTCTGGCAGAGGTTCTCTACAACCTGACCGAGTCCATTACGATCGGTGCAAGCCTGTTACATTCTTTCCTGCCGGAGACCGCCGAGAAGATCGTAGCACAGTTGTCAACTTCTCTTCGTGATTTCGATGATCTTGACAAGTTTGGTTTATATCCAAACGGAACCAAGGTGACTGAGACACCGGAGATTCTGTTCGCAAGACTTGACCCGAAGGAGATCATGCCGAAGGTTGAGGAACTTCAGGCAAAGCAGAAGGCAGAGTATGAAACGGAGCAGAAGAAGTTAAATGGCGAGGAAGCAGCAGAGGAAGAGGCTTCTATCGATATCGAGCCGAAGGAAGAGATTACATTCGATGACTTTATGAAGATGCAGTTCCAGGTAGGAGAGATCCTTTCCTGCGAGGCGGTTGCAAAGTCCAAGAAGCTGCTCTGCTCCCAGGTTAAGATCGGAAGTCAGGTAAAGCAGATCGTATCCGGAATCCGCAAGGATTACTCACCGGAAGAGATGGTTGGCAAGAAGGTTATGGTTCTTGTGAACTTAAAGCCGGCGAAGCTTGCAGGCGTTTTATCAGAGGGAATGCTTCTGTGCGCAGAGGATGCGGACGGAAATCTTTCGCTCATGACACCGGAGAAGAAGATGCCGAGCGGCGCAGAGATCTGTTAATAATTAACTTGAAAGTAATTTACTTCAAAGTTCATTATTTTCTAGAACAAATTTGAGAAAATTGGCGATGTTTCATGACCTGGATGAGAAAAAATACAATCAGATCAAGAAATCTCAAGAAGCTTATTGACCTGAAGAGGAAAAATGTATATTGGGTCAAGAGACTTGGTGAAGCTTATTGACCTGAAAACGAAAAAGCAAAATCAGGTCAAGGGATTAGCCATAACGCCATGACCTAAAATGACAAAAGCCAGATTTGGGTCATGGGAATTGATAAGTACGAGGGATAACAGACAAAACAGGAGGGGGAGTATGGAAATCCTGGATATTGTAGATGACAATGGAATACCGACCGGCAAGACGGTGGATCGTGTGACTGCGCACCGCGAGGGCATCCAGCACCGGACGGCACATCTGTGGATCGCGCGCAGACGGGACGGACAGATTGAGTTGCTCCTGCAAAAGCGTTGCATGGAAAAGGATTCGTTTCCGGGATGTTACGACATCTCAAGTGCCGGACACATTCCGGCGGGCATGGATTATGTTCCGTCGGCACTCAGGGAGCTTCGAGAGGAGCTTGGTGTGACGGCACAGGCAGAGGATCTGATTCCATGCGGATTAAAGCGTGTAACTGTGAAGAATGAATTTCACGAGCATCCGTATGTGGATCGTCAGGTCTGCAATGTCTATCTGATGTGGATGGATCGTCCGGCGGAGGAATTCGTTGTGCAGAGGGAAGAGATTGAAAGCGTTATGTGGATGGAGTATCAGGCTGTTCGCAAAGCGGTAACAGAGAATACGATTCCGAATTGCATTGATATTGAAGAACTTGATATGATCGAAACGCATTTCGAAGATTGAAACAGATTATGAGAAAGAATTCAGAATTGGCGTACAAACAGAGACATTTGATTCTGAACAATGAAGGAGCGTTCATGATATTTGAAACCCATGCACATTATGACGATGAAAAATTCGCAGAGGACAGGGAAGAGGTTCTTGCTAATCTGCCGAAGAGGGGCATCCGCCCGGTCATCAATGTCGGAGCATCCATAGAATCAACTAAGACTACCTTAGAGATCGCCGAGAGTCATGATTTCGTCTATGCAGCAGTCGGTGTGCATCCGAGTGATATTGACGGATTGAATGAGGAGACCTTCGCATGGCTTGCGGAGCAGACGAAGCACCAAAAGACGGTTGCGGTCGGTGAGATCGGACTGGATTATTATTGGGACAAGGAAGAGGATGTGCAGAAGCAGCAACGCTACTGGTTTAGGCGCCAACTGGAGCTTGCCCGCGAGAAAGAGCTTCCGGTTATTATCCATTCGAGGGATGCGGCGGAAGATACGATGGATATTTTGCAGGAACTGCATAAGCAAGGTCTGAATAATCCGGGAGTGATCCACTGTTATTCCTACTCGCCGGAGATGGCGCATGAATTCATCAAGATGGGCTATTACATCGGTGTCGGCGGCGTTGTGACGTTTAAAAATGCAAAGAAGCTTGTCCGCACGGTCGAAGAAATCCCGATGGAGCGGATTCTGCTGGAAACCGACTGCCCGTATATGGCGCCGGAACCGCACCGCGGAACACGTAACGATTCGCGTAACATTCCGTATGTGATCGAGAAGATTGCACAGATTAAGGGCATTGATCCGAAGGTTGTGGAAGAGACTGCGCGTGAGAATGCATTTCGGCTTTTTACGAAAGTTGTATAATGAAAAGCTGCGATTTCATAAGGCAAACTTATGGAGTTGCGGCTTTTTGTTTGCATACAAATAATTTGACTTGTTATGTGGGGTAGACTAGAATTTTGCATAGAAGAAATTGGATTTTATGGAGGGTAATATCATGAAGAAATTGATTGCAAAAATTGAGGATATGAATTTTAGCGGACGCGAGTATTTTCTGCTTGGCGTGTGTCTGCTGCTCGGCGGAACACTGCTTGGAATGTTGCTTTCACCGAAGGGGGAAAGAGTGATCGGAAGCCATAATGGGAACAATAATACCGGTTATTACAATGAAAACGACGCGGATGAAGAAGACGAATAAATATCGGATGATTGCAAAAAGCATATCCCTCGGACTATAATAAACATAGTCTGAGGGCTTTTTTATGCTCTAATACGAAAGAAAAAGGATAAGAGATAACATGACAGAAAAAGAGAAAATGCTTGCCGGAAAGATTTACGATCCGAGCGATAAAACATTAGATGAATTACGAGTAAAGGCACATAGATTATCACAGATGTACAACCATACTTATGATACGGATGCGGAGAAACGCAAGGAAATCATGGCGGAACTGGTTCCAAACTGTGGGCAGGACACGTATTTGCAGGGACCGATTTGTTTTGATTACGGTGTGTTTACAACGATAGGGAGTAAGTGCTTCGCAAACTTTAATTTTACCGTGCTGGATACCTGTCCGGTGACCATCGGTGACAATGTCTATTTTGGACCGAATTGTACGATTGCTACACCGATGCACCCGTTCCGTTGGCAGGAGCGCAATATGAAATATAAAGAAGACGGTACGGCGTACGATGACGAATACGGGAAGCCGGTCGAGATCGGCTCTAACTGCTGGATTGCCAGTAACGTTGTCATTACCGGAGGAGTCACGATCGGTGAAGGCTGCGTGATCGGAGCGGGAAGTGTCGTAACGAGAGATATTCCGGCAAACTCACTGGCTGCCGGCAATCCGTGCAAAGTCATCCGCGAGATCACAGAGAAAGATTCCATTCAGAATATGCCGGAATTGTGGTAGGCTATCTGTAATTGCGGGAAATAAAGGAGCACAACATGAAGATACAAAGCGTTGCGGTCCTTGGCGCGTGCAGGCAATCGAGGCGCTTTTTGCAGATTCGATTACAGCGGAAAGAATGATAAGATGACCTAGTCAAAGTAAACTTACTTGACGAAAAGCGAAAAGTAACCGATAATGGCAGAAAAGGAGGAAAACCGGATGCTTGAAAATAAGTTAGGGCTGACAAGTTCTGCGGATCTTGCGCGTGAAGAGGAACGTATCAGCAAGAAGAAGGCTGTCGAATTATTTGAAAAAGGCATTCTGGACGATCTTCCTGCAGGAGTGTTTTCAACGCTGCAAGTGATACATCGATATCTGTTTGAAGATATTTATCCGTTTGCCGGAAAAATCCGCACGGTAAATGTTGCGAAAGGCAATTTTCGTTTCGCTCCGCTTATGTATTTACAGGCGGCACTTGATAATATCGATAAAATGCCGCAATCGAATTTTGATGAGATTGTTGAAAAATATGTTGAGATGAACATTGCACATCCGTTCCGGGAAGGAAATGGTCGCAGTACACGTATCTGGCTGGATCATATTTTAAAAACCGAGATCGGTAAAGTTGTTGACTGGAGCAAGGTTGATAAGGAAGATTATCTACTCGCAATGGAGCGCAGTCCGATCAAAGACATCGAGATCAAATATCTTCTGAAAAATGCTTTGACGGATGAGATCGATAGCCGGGAGGTCTATATGAAGGGCATTGATCATAGTTACTACTATGAAGGCTATACTACATTTAAGACAGAAGATTTGTAAAAACACCCCCGTCTGCTTGGCAGGCGGGGGTTTGTTATTAGAGATTGTGAGCCTGTTCGGCAAGATGCGATACATCCATATAGCTCGGCAGGCCATGGGAATAGGTGACCGGAACCTCTCCCTGAATGAGCGGTGTGAGGTAGGTGAGCATCTCTTCCGTGACATTGTTGCCGCGGGCGTTGATCCATTCGCGCGGAACGGATTTCGCCTCGTTGGCAATATTTTTGATTTCCGCATAATCGTATACAATTGTGTAAGGCTCATCGGAGGCGCGTTTCATAACGACCATGGATGCGGTGATGCCCTGCAAAGCCAGTGTTACGGCTTTCTCTCCGGAGAAGAATGCCTCCTTTAAGTCGGTGGCGGAGGAGAGATGGGCGGCGCATCGCTGTAAGATGTTGATCTCAACAGAGCGGACTTTGACCGGAATGCTTGCTTTGATCAGAAGTTCCAGAGCCTTTCCGGCACCGCTTAACTGGCTGTGTCCGAAGGTGTCAGTAGCGCTCTCGCCGGCACTGATGTAATTGCCATCCGCGTCATGGATGCCTTCCGATACGGCAACGATTACATTGTCACGCTCCGTGAGGAGTTCACGCACATCTGCAAGAAAATCCTCTGTGTTAAAAGTACATTCCGGAAGATAGATCAGGTGCGGCGCATCGCAGTAGGCGTTGCGGGCAAGCGTGGATGCGGCGGTCAGCCAGCCGGCGTCACGTCCCATGATTTCAACGATCGTAACGCTTTTGACCGGATAGATGATCGTGTCGTGTGCGATCTCAAGGAGCGTCGATGCAATGTATTTCGCAGCGGAGCCAAAGCCCGGTGTGTGATCGGTGATCATAAGATCGTTGTCGATCGTCTTCGGGATGCCGATGATCCGGATATCGCTGCCGATCGAGGCAGCATAATCCGAAAGCTTTAATACTGTGTCCATCGAGTCGTTTCCCCCGATATAGAAGAATGCCTTAATATTTAATGCGTCAAACTGCTCGAAAATCTTCTCATAATCGGATATATCTTCACGGTAATCCTTTAATTTGTAACGGCACGAGCCAAGATACATGGCAGGTGTGGTTGCAAGTCGCTGCAGAGCCTCCCTGTCGGAATTGGTCAGCTCCGTAAGATTTAAGTAATGCTGATTCAGAATGCCGAGGATACCATTGACGGAACCGTAAACCGTTCTGTAATGTCCGATGGACGCGTGGATAACGCCTGCAAGGCTGGCGTTGATCGCGACGGTCGGGCCGCCGGACTGCGCAACGATGCAATTCGGTAAATCTGTATGTTGTGTCATGGTGAAAGATACCCCCTCTTATACGATATGAAGCTTGATGCCCATATCCTTTATAATATTTTTCCATTCGTCCGAGATGCCGCTGTCTGTGACAATCTCATCGACGGAGTTGAGCGGTGCGACGAAAGCGGAGCGCACCAGTCCGAATTTGCTGGAATCGGCAACGAGAATCGTGGAAAGCGAAGAACTCATTGCCGCTTTTTTCGTAAGAACCTCGTAGTTGTGTGCGCAGGTGATGCCGAGTGCTTCGTGCACACCGGATGCGGCGAGGAAGAACTTGCTGGCACGGCGGCTTCGGATCAACTCATTTGCATAAGAAGATTCAAACATCTGATCAGCCTTGTGCAGAAGTCCGCCGGCTAGTGTGAGTTGAATGCCTTCCTTCGGAAAAAGCTGCGTTAAAGTATAGTAGTTATAGCAAGTGATATTCAGATTAATATGTTCCGGGATGAAATATGCCATCGCAGCGATCGTGGTTCCGGAATCGAGGATGATCGTGTCATTCGGCTGGATCAGTGATGCGGCGAATTGTCCGATCGCCTGTTTTTCTTTTGCAAATTTCGTCTGCTCCGAATGCAGTGTGTATTCACTTTCAATATTGGTGATCATCGATTTGTCGTTGACTGGCAATTGGATGCCGTGGCTGCGCACGAACAGGTTATTCTCTTTTAAATATTGCAGATCCCGCCGTATCGTCATTTCGGATACATTTAGCATTTCCGAGAGATCTTTGACCGACAGGGAAGGTGATTCCTGTAAAAAGGAATAGATTTCATTGATTCGTTGGTCTTTTTTCTTCAATATGTTCACCTCTCAATTGGAACGTTCACAACTTGTTTGTATAAAGTATAACATAGTACAACTTAAAAATGTTAGAAAATGTTCAAAAAATGTTCGATTTTTGCAAAATATACAAAAAATGGAACCTTTGATTGTGGAAAATATTTATGTCTAAAAAATAAAAAGTGTAAAGAAATACTTAAAAATCAGGGAAAATGAAGAAAATGTGCAGTGTAACAAAAAATGCACAAATGTTAGAAATTGCTCAAAAACTAACATTTTTGGATTTGATGTGAGTAAAATTTCGTGGTAAAAGATAATTACAACGTATGAGGTGCACTGCAATATACAAAAGTAAAGGAGAACAATATGGTAAATTTAAGCAGAAAAAAGTATGTGAGATTGCTTGCCGTAGCAATTATCATCTGTTTGATCAGTATGATCGGCGCAAGTCTCGTCAATACGAACTTTGGTCACATCAAAGTACAGAACTTCAGTATTGAGGATGCAAACGGACACAAGATAGCGCTCGTAATGTACAAACCGGAAAATGCCACGGCCGAGACGCCGGCACCGTGTGTTGTAACATTACACGGAAGCTTCGATGCAAAAGAGACACAGGATTATACCTGTCTGGAGCTTGCAAAGAGAGGATTCGTTGTATTGTCCATGGATTGTGACGGACACGGAGATTCCGATAATTACAAGGACAACCCAATGGATGCTTTCTTCACAGTAACCGCAAATCCGGGTTCTTCATTTGAAGATATTTCAACATCACCTGGATCAGGAATGTGCGACGTTGTAAATTACGCTTACAACAGTCTTTCATTTGTAGACAAGGATCAGATCGGTATCACAGGACATTCCCTTGGTGGTAAGATGGCCAATGCCTGCCTCGCTTACAACAAGATTCAGGAAGCAAACGGTGGAGTAAACGAGGTAGCAGCTGTATTCCTTATGGGAAATCAGCAGTTAAACATCGATGGTGTATGGCAGGATCACTTAAATTATGATCCAGATGATACTCCGGATAGTGGAGATGAGATTCCGTTATATTATGATGTTGATTATGGTATTGATGCCGGACAGCTGGATGAGAACAACTACCAGACAGAAGTTGGCGGACCTCAGAACTTCTATCAGTCAGCTAACGCAAGAGTTCTGATCAACGAGCTTGACAACTATGATTTACAGGAAGACGACGATGTAGAAGTCGGCAAGATTTACGAAGGAACCGTACAGGGCTCTGACGAGACATACATCCGTGCTTTATATCAGCCTTATGAGACACATATTTTAAACCATTACTCATTAGCAACAACATCGAATTTGGTTGACTTCTTCCAGAACGCTTTTGAAGCACCAAATTACATTGATGCAGGAAGTCTTACAATCCAGTACAAGTGGTTCTTCAACACCATCGGTGTGATTGGATTCTTCCTCTCAGTATACGCATTTGCATGCATCTTATTGACAACTGGTTTCTTCGGCACATTACTTGCCAAGAAGGAAAGCGACATCTATGTTCCTGCAGCACCAA
>OQVT01001359.1_pt1 | contig 15320 bp, 13 predicted proteins | sample 1691561 | NCBI WGS metagenome assembly OQVT01 (sample SAMN03418260, study PRJEB22391) | human gut metagenome | biome: human-gut; feature: organic feature; material: feces | host: Homo sapiens | place: Tanzania | collected 2013-01 | reverse complement strand
CTGCTTTCAATGTACGCTCCTCTTCTGCTTCAGGGAGCACGATGCGCTGCTTGTCTGCTTTAGCGCGAGCTACAATTTGCTGTAATAAGTCCATTTTATTTTTATAGTTTAAATATTTGTTGTCATTAGTAGATTTGTCGGTATGTTAGGCTGGCTCATTTAGAAATTCGTCTTTTTGTCATATCGACTTTGCAAAAGTACATATTTTCTTTTAAATAACCCTTATTAAATTGTGTAAAAAAAGCTAAAACCGAAGATATTCTGGAGCGTAAAGGTTTACGTGCTTCACTCTTCACACAATTACATCATCTCTTGAGTCAAAATACTCTCCAGTTCTTCTGCCGAAAGGCGCAACCGGAACTCACCCTTAATGGCTACACTGATGCGTCCGGTCTCTTCCGACACGATGACAGCTATGGCATCACTGCTCTGAGAAATACCAAGGGCAGCACGGTGGCGCAACCCCAACTCCTTAGGAATATCAAGGTTATGGCTTACAGGAAGTATACAGCCCGCCGACATAATGCGCTTGTTAGAGATAACCATGGCACCATCGTGAAGAGGCGAGTTCTTGAAGAATATGTTTTCGATGAGGCGCTGATTGATTTTCGCATCTATCTCCTCGCCAGTATCCATGATATCTTTCAGCGGCACGCCCCGTTCGATAACGAGCAAGGCTCCCACGTATTTCTTCGACATACTCATACAGGCCATCACGATGGGCATGATGGTCTCCTTGTCGACCTCACGGGCATCGTCCTTATTGGAACGGAAGAAGCGCACAAACCTGCGCATGCCTTTCTGAGAACCTATCTCATAAAGGAACCTACGGATATCTTCCTGAAAGATGACGATGAGGGCGATGACTCCCACACTCACCAACTTGTCGAGAATAGACCCCAACAGACGCATTTCCAACACCTGACTCACAAAAAGCCAGATTAGCACAAAGAGCATGATGCCCACAAAGATATTGAGGGAGCGCGACTCCTTCATCAAGCGATAGACATAGAAGAGCAACGAGGCTACCAAGAATATGTCGAGCGCATCTTTTATTCCAAATTCAATCATACATTGGTTTTGTTTTGACGTTTAATGAAGTTTGACGGAAAGTCCAACATCCCCGACTTCACACCTTCTTGTTCATGGCTTCCACGATTCTCACTGCCTCTACGGCTTCCTTCACATCGTGAACACGCAGAATGGAAGTCCCCTTCATCAGAGCTACAGTATCGAGCACCGACGTACCGTTGAGCGAGGTTGTGGCATCGCCTCCCAGCAACTTGTATATCATACTCTTACGGGATATGCCTACGAGGACGGGCAGCTCCATGACGTTCAGCTTCTCCATCTCTGCAAAAATCTGATAGTTCTGAGCAAGGTCCTTACCAAATCCAAAGCCTGGGTCGAGAATGATATCCTTGGCTCCTAAATTGCGAAGTTGCTGCACCTCACGGGCAAAGCCCTTCATCATCATGGCGAGCGTGGGCTGCACAGACATTAATATATAAGGTACCTTCAGCTCGCCCACCACACGAAACATCTCCGGATATTCAGCCTCTTGCTGCTGCAAGGGCACATTGGCTATACCGGTAATACCACCTTCCGACACATCATTGATGATATCGGCCCCCCATTCCTCTATGCACTTGCGTGCCAAGGTTGGTCGATAAGTATCTACCGAAATGGCAACATCGGGTTGCTCACGACGTACTATATCGAGAGCAAATTTCAGGCGGCGCCCTTCCTCCTCTTCCGACACCTCATCGGCACCAGGACGTGTAGAGAAGGCTCCCACATCGATGATGCTTCCACCTTCTGCGATTATCTGGTTTGCCCTATTGGCTATTTCCTCTTCTGTCTGCTTGCGACTGCCCGAATAGAAACTGTCAGGAGTGACGTTCAGAATACCCATCACCTGCGGGGTACTCAAATCCATGAGGCGACCTTTAATATTGATTGTATATTCCATCGAGGTTATTTTTCCATTTGTTCTTTCTTTTTAAGCTCTACTGCCCAAACACCCCAAGCACTTCCGTAATCCCATGCGCAAAGAGGACTTCGACAGCAGAATATCTCTGCAAAAATAGAAAGAATTATCGAGAAAACGTGCTTTTTTAAGAAAATTGTTTGATATGTCCACGATTTAAAGTACTTTTGCAGTCAAAACAATAGTTATAAACTATGGATATTTCAGAACTCTATCAGATTTACCTGAAGCACCCGGTGATTACCACCGACAGCCGCGACTGTCCTGAGGGCAGTATCTTCCTGGCTTTGAAGGGTGCCTCGTTCGACGGCAACAAGTTTGCCGCCATGGCCTTGGAGAAAGGCTGTGCCTATGCAATAGTAGACGAAAAAGAGTATGCCCAGGAGGGCAATGAGCGATTCATCCTTGTAGAAGATTGTCTCACCACCTTCAAGAAACTGGCCCGTGAGCATCGTCGCCACTTCAATATTCCTGTAGTGGGAATCACGGGAACCAACGGTAAGACCACGACCAAGGAACTGGTTTCTGCCGTGCTCGGTGAGAAATACAACGTGATGTTCACACAGGGCAACTTCAACAATGACGTGGGCGTACCTAAGACACTCTTCCGCCTTGCCCCAGAGCATGAGATTGCCGTCGTAGAGATGGGAGCCTCCCATCCTGGCGACATCCAGAAACTCGTAGAATATGTGGAACCTACCTGCGGCATGATCACCAACGTAGGCCGTGCCCACCTGCAGGGCTTCGGAAGTTTCGAGGGAGTGAAGAAGACCAAGGGCGAACTTTACGACTTCCTTGCTGCCAGCGATGCTTTGGTATTCATCAATGCCGACAATGAGCACCTGATGCAAATGGCAGACCAGCGCAATATCAACCGACTCATCACCTACGGCAAGGAAGACAGCTGCGATGTTTGGGGCGAGGTTATCTCTTGCGCTCCTTTTCTGAAGTTCCGCTGGCGCACCGAGAGTTTCGACTGGCATGAGGTTCAGACTCATCTCATCGGCTCTTACAATATCGACAACATGCTTGCCGCCATCACCATTGGTCTTCATTTCGACGTGAAGCCTCAGCAGATAGATCATGCTCTGGAAAATTACATTCCAAGCAACAACCGTTCGCAGTTGGAGGAGACTGCACACAACAAGCTGGTGGTGGATGCCTACAATGCCAACCCTTCGAGCATGGCAGCTGCCATCGAGAACTTCCGCGTAATGGATGTGCCTCACAAGATGGCGATTCTCGGCCAGATGGGCGAGCTCGGCGAAGTGAGCCACGAGGAGCACAAGAAGGTAGTTGACCAACTGCAGGCTGCCGGCTTGGAGAATGTCTGGCTGGTAGGTGACGAGTTCCAGGATATCCCTTGCCAGTACCGCAAGTTCCATGATGTAGAAGAGGTAAAGGCTGCCATCAAGGAAGCACAGCCTCACGACCATTACATCCTCATCAAGGGTAGCAATAGTGTCAAGTTATTTCAGCTTCCAGAATTATTATAAGGATTTAGAATACGCCCCCAAAAATTATTTCCTGCCCAAAGCATAATTTCTACGTGGGCAAGGAGCATTTTTTCCTTGGGCAGGGAAAAATGAAAGTGGGGTAAGCCCCAAGAATAAAGGCGGTGTTCCGATTTCACTCGGAGCACCGCCTTTGTCTGTTTTTTTTAAGCATCCATACGGATGCAAGTTTTCGTTTTACTTCACACTAAACTTCAGCGTCTTGCCTTTCACCTTGATGATATAGATGCCAGCAGCATCCAAATCCACTTCATGTTCTGTACCACGATATACGGTATAGCCTCCAGATAATAGGCGTTACTTTTGCCATCCGCCAAATCGCCAAAATCTATTGAGGCACCTTTCAACGACAGGAAAGCGCCAACGTTAGCATACGCTCCGTCGAACAGCGACGGCAGATCCATCTACCCTCTGACACCTACATGAAAACCCGCTTTTGAACTATACAAGGAGCTGTTGATCTTCGAGATGTTCAAAACCGCTTGCACTTCCCAACTCATCTTGCTCTGAGCAAATGCACATACGCTCATAAGGGCGCAAAATGCGAATAAAATTAGTTTTTTCATTGTTTGATGTTTTTAGTTATTGACTTGCTTTTAAAAAGCATGGATATTCTCTTGTTTTTTCAGGAATCATACAACGTCTATTTGATGTAAAAGGTGAAACCATAGGCATTGCCATCCACGGAGACGTCAACAACCACATTCCATTTATTCAGCGTTGTCCACTTTCCAGCAACCTCTACGGTTTTGAAATGAAACTTGTTTCTTAGTTCTGATTTTATGTGGTTATAGGTACATTTGTTATAGACACGAATCGAGACGAAAGGTCCGAAGCCAACGCTTCCTGCTATCAGCACAGAAGAATTACCATTACCATATTTAATCGGACTGCCGTCTGCCGCCACCAAACAATTCTTATAGTAGACATCCTCATAGTAGAAGTCGTTCAACTCTGGGTCGTGATAGCGCCCGCGAAACGCATAGCCGCTCCTTTCCGCAATCTTCTTAATACCTACATTGCCCTCTTTCACACTCTTTATCAGCTCACCAATACTAATGATATCATTGAAAAAATCATCTGCAAATTCAGTAATGAGAGGACGTGTAACACGCAAGAAGGACGTTGAAAGGCTTAGTTGCGGATTTGAGATTTATATATACGAAAGAGAGGAAACAGGAAGTTTTTTGAGACTTTCGCTTTGCGCTTATCTCGCCTTGCATTATCTTTGCATCATCTTCTGACAGGATAAGCTGCGGCAGCAGCCAAGAAACATTTCAACTTTAGACACAACAGAAACAATTAATAAAAAAAAACAATGAAGATTCACTTTTCACATAAGGAAGAGTTGTGGAACTCGTGGTCGCATTTCGGCGGTGTGGTGATGGGCGTGGGCGTAGGCATCGCGTTTCTGATATTCTGTATCGGTCATCAGAACGCATGGGCTACGGCTGGCGTATCGCTATATCTCTTCGGTATGCTTTGCTCGTATATAGCCTCAACGGTGTATCATGCGCTGAGTGCACGAAGCGTATGGAAGGAGAGGTTGCGCAAATGGGACCATGCCGCCATATACTGGCATATCGCGGGAAGCTACTCGCCACTGACGCTGACTGCGCTGAGAGAGGACGGCGCATGGGGATGGGGATTGTTTGTGTTTATATGGTCGTGTGCGATAGTGGGTACGGTGATGAGTTTCAGAAGACTGAAAGACCACAGCAATCTGGAAACGATATGCTTCGTGGGTATGGGATTGAGCATCCTCGTGGCTTTCAAACCACTGATAAGCAATGTGAGCCAAGCTGCGGTGATATGGATTATCGCCGAGGGAGTGAGCTACATCACGGGTGCCGTGTTCTACAGTCTGAACAAGCGCAAATACATGCACAGCGTGTTCCATTTCTTCGTCCTCGCCGGCAGCGTGTGCCATATCATCGCCGTTTGGGATGTATTGATGCAATACCTTTAAGCCCTAAAGCGGCATAACGACCGTTTTGGACTTATCAATGCAAATATACAATGATGCGGATTGCCAATCCTGACTACAGGATGAGCAATCCGCATTATTTGTAGCTTGCAGATTCAGGAATCTGTCTTGCTTATTTGTTCAGTCTCCAGGTCACACCGTCCTTGGTGTCGTTCACCTCGAAACCGGCTTCCTTGAGAGCGTCGCGAATCTGGTCGCTCGTAGCCCAGTCTTTGGCAGCCTTTGCCTTGGCACGAAGGTCGAGCACCATATCCATAACCTTACCGAAAGCCTCCTCACGGGCATCGCTACTGTCGGCACGCTCGTCTTTGAGTCCGAGGATATCGAAGGCGAAGGTGTGCATGGTGTCGGCAAGTTCGTCGAGACACTCGCTGCATATTGTTGCCTTGTGGTCGATGAGCTTGTTGATAACGGTGCATGCCTCGAAGAGATAACTGATCACCTGAGGTGTGGCGAAGTCGTCGTTCATGGCGTCGTAGCACTTCTGGCGCAGCTCCTTCACCACCTTCTCTGTCTCCGGGTCGCACTTGTCGCTCACGTTCACATGACCGAGGTCGCTGATGCCATTGAGCAGTTTCTCCAGTCCCTTCTCGCTTGCCTTCAGTGCTTCATTAGAGAAGTCCACTGTTCCGCGATAGTGTGCCGAGAGCATGAAGAAGCGGATGGTCATCGGCGAGTATGCCTGGTCGAGCAGACGGTGCTTGCCAGTGAAGAACTGCTCCAGAGTGATGAAGTTTCCGAGGCTCTTGCCCATCTTCTGTCCGTTGATGGTGAGCATGTTGTTGTGCATCCAGTATTTCACCATCTGGTCGCCCTGGCTTGCCACCGCCTGTGCTATCTCACACTCGTGGTGTGGAAACACGAGGTCCATTCCTCCACCGTGGATATCAAAGTGGTCACCAAGGTATTTGCGGCCCATCGCCGTACACTCACAGTGCCATCCAGGGAATCCGTCGCTCCATGGACTTGGCCAGCGCATGATATGTTCCGGCGACGCTTTCTTCCAGAGGGCGAAGTCAGCCTGGTTGCGCTTCTCTCCCACTCCGTCGAGCTGTCGGCTCTCGTTTATCACGTCGTCGAGGTTGCGGTGTGAGAGTATGCCATACTGGTATTTCTTGTTGTATTTCTCAATGTCGAAGTATACGCTGCCGTTGCTCTCGTAAGCAAATCCGTTGTCGATGATCTGCTTCACGAGTTCCTCCTGCTCTATGATGTGGCCCGAGGCGTGTGGCTCGATGCTTGGCGGCAGCACGTTGAGTGCCTTCATGGCGTCGTGGTAGCGGTTGGTGTAATATTGAGCTATCTCCATCGGCTCGAGCTGCTCGAGGCGTGCCTTCTTCTCTATCTTGTCGTCGCCCTCGTCGGCATCATGCTCCAGATGGCCCACGTCGGTGATGTTTCTAACGTAGCGCACCTTGTAGCCGAGATGCTTGAGATAGCGGAATACGAGGTCGAATGTTATAGCAGGACGAGCGTGTCCCAGATGTGGATCTCCATAAACAGTAGGTCCACAGACATACATTCCCACGTTGGGGGCATGCAATGGTTCGAACGGCTCTTTCCTTCTTGTCAGAGTGTTATAAATCAAAAGTCTCTGTTCCATATCATTGTGTATTTGTTGTTATAATCTTTGTTCTTTATCTCTTGTACTGTAGCCGGACCTTCCGTCAGAAAACGAATTGACGAGTTGGCGAGTAAACAAGGATATTCTTATCCCCTCAAGGACATCACCGGCCGCTGCGTTGCAAATCCGGTTCAGGGTCCTTGTTTACTTGCCAACCCGTTTACTGAGAGAGAGTTCTCAGCTATTATGTCAATCCTCGGGATATGGGCAGAGCCTTGAGGCAGCCCCTGTTCCCTACAGGTATATCACTATTATTTTATATTGTCAAAGCCTTCGCCGAAGATACCCTGACAGTTGGTCTGCGACACAAGTGCGTTGGAGTCGATCCTCTTGATATAGTTGTATATATCCTGCGACTCATGACGGCGCGCCATCACCACGAGGAGGTTCACCTCATTCTTTGAATACCATCCCTTGCCCTCAACCACGGTAACGCCGCGGTGCACGTTGTTGTTGATAACGTCGGCAATCTCCTGGTATTTTCTTGATATGATGATAAACTGCACGGTCTGTCTTGCTCCGTTCACCACATAGTCGCACATATAGCTGGCAATCAGCGTGAAAGCCACACCATATACGATTGTCTCGGTGCTGTGGAAGAGCAGGTAGCTGGAAGAAATGATGGTGATATCCACAAACTGCATCGCTCTTCCGAAGCTCATGCGGAAATATTTGTTGAGCATGGCGATAACGATGTCGGTACCGCCGGTAGATCCGTTGTGTGAATAGATAAGACCGAGTCCGCCACCACCGAGCACCGCTCCGATGAGAAGGTGCATGAACCGGTCTTCTCCGGCTGTGATTATAGGATGTGCAGCGAAGAATGGCTGGAAGATAGCCACTATGATAGACAATATCGTAACTCCCAACACTGTACGCACGATGAATTGTCTTGACAACGTCTTGATGGCGATGCCAAGCAAGGCGAAGTTGAGAAGCCAGATTGAATATGCTGGCGGGAAATGCCATGCATAGTAAAGAAGTGCCGAGCAACCCGACACGCCTCCCATCACAAATTTCTCAGGCAAGATGAATGCTGTGTAACCAAAGGCGTACATAATCACGCCAAGGGTCAAAAACAAGAAGTCCTTGATCTGATCACGGTCAATTCGCAGTTTAGCTGCTGATGCTTTAATGCTCATCGTTAGAAAGAATTTTATTTTGTTTAAATGTGTGTAACATGGTATAAGCCGAAGGGTATCGGCAATTTCCAGTGCAAAGATATAGAGAAAAGAGATAGCGTCCAAATTAAAACAAAAAAAAAGGACGGTAGATTATTTTCTCTGCCATCCTTTTTGATTTATATAGAGTTTCACCGATTATATAGAGGTCTGCGACAACCGCTATCGCCACTCTTAAGAGTTGCTGAGTGCGATGATACCACATGTATTTATCCCCATCGGCCATCAGGCCGCTTTGGGATTATGCCTGCAGGAGTCTACGTTGCCGGCGAAGCTCCTTGAGACGCTGCTGGCGATGGAAACCGCGGAGCACTCCCATACCCACCTTGGGCCAGTCGGGGATGTGTTTCACCTGGCGGCGCACCATAGGAATGTTCCACAGAAGCATCAATATGGCGAAAAACAGAGCGGCAAGGAGTGCCCAGCCGAACAGTATCTTGATGCTCTGCGCCATGAATCCCTCGGTGATACTCCCCATCATAGCCTGGAAGTCGGCATGGCGTGCCGACATCCTAACGCTGTCGATATATCCAGAACAGCGTGCGAAGCCGTCGCCCACATAGTATTTCATCCCTCTGGAATGCAGCGCCGCTCCCACGAGTCCGCCCACGAACATGTGGAGGACATTGAATACGGATAGCGCCTGGAAGAAATGCTCGAACGACATTATTTCATGCAGACACCACATAAAGGCCACACACAACACGGCATAGCTGAAACCGCGCCACACCAGAGGCAGACGGAGCTGTTCGATGGCGATGCTTGAATCCACAAGGAAATAGAATCCTCCGGCATAGAGACAGAAGGCGAACAATGCCACGGCGATGAGCTTGTACACATTCCAGCGCATGAGCTTGAGCCATCCCAACGAGAAGAGGCAACCTGCCCAGATTCCTATCAGCGACCACTGGTTGAGCGCCTCATAAGTGTGGTCGGCATAATGCATCACTTCTTCGTAGTATACCATCTCGAGCACGTGCTCCGTACTGAACAGAGCCTCCACCACTCCGATAAGCAATATCACAGGCACCACATTGTGGTATCTCCACATGGCTAACTCGAAATAGGGCTTCGGGTGATTGAGCATCCTTTGAAGGCATACGGCAAAGGTGAGCAGAGTGGTGCCTGAGACGAGGCGGAACTGCGAAGAGTGCCACCAGTCGAGCCAGTCGCCATAGTCGAGCAGCCATGCCACCTGCAACCAGAACACACACCACAACACCGCGCCGAAGAAGTCTATACCCTTGAGCGGCACCATCTGCGGCATGGCATGGAAGGGGCGAGTGAGCAGTGCCTGGACGAGCAGCACACCTATCATCAGCAGGATGACCAGCCAGTGCATGTATGTCCAATGCATGTCGAAGGCGAACCATGCCGCGAGGTATCCCGTAAACTCTATCGAAGTGAGCAGCACGATATGCAGCAGCGGAAAGAACACGGCAAAGTCGCGCTTCGGCGTCATCCACAACTGTATGTTCGACATGCATTCGAAGGTGCCCTGTATCTTTGCCATTCCACACAACACGCACAGAATCCAAAGCAGGGGCAGCGGCAGACGGAACGTGGCAAGCAGGTTGCACACGATGATAACGAGTGCCGAAGCCATGAGCAGGGATTTGTTTGAGAAGTGGAACTTCATTCTGAAGAGCACGGGGAAATAGAGCGCCATACCTATCAGTGTGGCATAGAGACACATCTGCACGTCTTCGCGCATTATGCCCCACTCCCCCACCACATTGTTCATCGCTCCGAGATACATGCCGTTGGAGAACTGGAAGCAGAAGGCGAGCACCACGTATATCCACGGCCTTATCCATTTGGGCACGAAGTCGTGATACATCGGCATGGCAAAAGCCATCAGCGGTGGTCCTGCCTGCGGTTTCTTGTTTTCGTTATTGTCCATCGTCATTTCTTGATCGTAGTACACTCCACGTTCATTCCTGCCCTCAATGCCGCCAATGACCGGCGGTCGCCATCAAGATGGATACGCACGGGGATGCGCTGTTCCACCTTGACGAAGTTTCCAGTGGCGTTGTCTTGCGGTATGATAGAGAATGCCGAACCTGTGGCGTCGCTGATACGCTCCACGGTGCCCACGAATTCCTTGCCTGGCACTGCATCGGCAGTGACCTTAACTTTCGAACCTACGGCAATGCCCGGCAGCTGCGTCTCACGGTAGTTTGCCACCACCCACAGTTCGGAATTGTCCACGATGTCTACCATCGCCTGTCCGGGCTGCACGAGCTGTCCCACGTGTATGTTCTTCTTGCCCACCACTCCGTCGGCGGTAGCCACGATGACGGTGTATGAGAGGTTCAGCTTGGCAAGGCTCACCTGTGCGCGCGCCACATCCACCGAGGCATGGTTCTGCGAGAGTCTGTGTCCCTGTTCCTGTTCGGTGCGGGCGAGCGTTCCCTTACCTCTCACCGCCTGCTCATAGCGGGCTTTGGCTGCGAGATATGCTGTGTGTATTTGGTCGTATTGCTGTTGGGTCACGGCATCGCTCTTGAGGAGCTGGGCATAGCGGTGGTCGTCTGCCTTGGCGTTTTCCATCCTAACGCGTGCTTCGTCGATGCCGGCGTCAGACACCGAGATGCTCTGTCGTGTGGCATCGATGCCTGATGTGGTGGCAGCTCCACCGGCAAGCTCACGCTGAAGGTCGGCTTCTGCCTGTGCTAGGCGGAGCCTGTATTCACTGTCTTCTATCACCACCAGCGTATCGCCTTTGTGTACGGGCTGGTATTCGTTGAAGCGTATTTCTTTTATGAATCCCCCGACACGTGCGTTCACTGGTGTGATATGTTGCTGCACAGTGGCATTATCGGTATATTCGCCTTCGCCGAAATGCACGAAATGGTCTACCACGAGCCATGCTCCGGCTATGAGGATGATGAGCACACAGATGTTGTATATGGTACGGAATATTTTCTTCTGTTTCATTTTCTGTCAATCGTTGTTTATGGAATAAATTGAATGTGTATTCTTCTTTTTCGCCTTGTATGGCTGTATTGTTTATAGAGACGTCAACCGGTGGATGGATATTCATTCACCCAGGTTTCCTGCCACATACATCATATTATAATATGTGTATGCCACGTTTATTCTGGCATTCCCCTCCTGAAGTTCGGCATTGAGCTTGAGGTTAGAGGCGTCCACCATGTCGGTGACGAGCGCCAGCTGGTTGAGATAGCGGTTGTTCATCACCTTGTAGTTCTGGCTGGCGAGCTCCACGCTCTTCTGCTGGGTGTGGAGTTCCACGAAAGCCTGCTGATGGATGGTGTATGCCTGCTGCATGTCGTTGTTCACCCGTTCGCTTACCACTGCATGTGCCTCACGGCTCTGAAGCTGCTGCGCCTTGGCTTTCCTCACGGTCTTGTTGCTTTTGAACAGCGAACTGAGCGAATATCTCACCCCCACTCCAACATACCACACGTTGAAGTTATTGTCTATCGGCGGGATGTCATAGGTGAACGGTCCCATGAAATTCTCCGACGCCACGAGAGCCACCTTTGGCATCATCTCGCTCTTGGCGAGCTTCAGCTGCTGGTCTGATGCCTGCATCTCGAGCGCCGACTGGCGTATGACGGGCGACTGCATGGCTGCGGTGCTCTGCAGGTCTGCCTCCTTGATGCCGGCATCGCCAATCCTGTCGAGGTCCACCTCCGGCTCCACCATCACGCCTTCGAGACCGAGGGTATTGCAGAGCTGATGATTCAGTATCTTCTTCTGGTCTTCGAGTTTCCTCTTGCCGAGCTTCAGCTGCTCCATCTGCAGTTCGTAGCGCGTCACGTCGTTCTTCAGCGCCATGCCCTGCTGCTGTTTGGTATTTATGTCGGCAATGAGTTTCTCGGTGAGCGCAATGTTGCTCTCATACACCTTTATGCCGTTGTCGAGTTTATAGAGGTCGAGATACTGCCCCAGGGCGAGGAAACGCTGCTGGTTGCGTGTCAGCGCCACAGCATTTTCACTCATGCTCTTCTGGAGTTCGGCGAGTCGGATGCCGGCATCGATGGCTCCTCCGGCATAGACCACCTGCTGTGCCTCAAGGGCGAAGGAGTTTCCGAAATGTGGCTGCGAGAATCCTTTTACATTCCCGAAATCACGGTCGGTCATCACCACGTTTCCGTTGTAGCTCATCTGTAGTGAAGCTCCCACATCGGGCAGCCTCTTGCTCTTTGCCTCTTCAATTCCCCGTGCTGAAACATCCACTCCGCTTTTCTGCATTCTCAGCGTCTTGCTGCCACTCTCCACCAGAGTGAACAGCTCTCCAATGGTCATCCTGCGCTGTGGCGTCTGGGCTGTGGCATGCTGTGCCATCATCATGGCGACGACGGCACAGCAAATCATTCTTCTTTTCATTAACTGATAATAATATTTCTGTGTGTATTGTAATTGTCAACTGAAATCGGGTGCAAAGTTACGGAGTTTCTTTATCTTCTTGATGTCAAAAATATCCAGCGGTATGGGATTTTTCAGAACAAACATAGTGATATTTTACATATATTTGCGACCTTTGCGGTAGAAATCAGAACTACAAGCACAAAAAAGTCTGACTACGGGGGACTACCCTGCAGCGACAGAGGCCTACTATTGCGTACAACATACAACAAGGAATGGAAAAAGACAAGGATAAAAGAACAGCCGACATAATCCCCAATGGCATCACCGTATCTCACACTAACGGCAGCATTGCCGCAAGCCTAAAAGGAGGCAGCGCGGCAGAGAGCACCTCGGTATCGCTCGGCACAAGGAGTCTGGAGAGATGGCTACAGGAGGCAAAGGTGATGAATAGCGGAATGATAATGATATGCCGCACGGGCAGCGCTTCGATACGCGTGAACTTCTCAATGTGGAAGCTCTGCGCCGGGGCGGTGATAACGCTATTCCCCAACGACATGGTGACTCTGACGGAGAGGAGCGAGGACTTCAGTGTGGAGGTATTGGAATACAGTGCGACACTGCTACGCGAGGCGAGCCTGCAGATGGAGCAGACTGTCTATTCTCAGTTGCGGGCGGACCGTTGCCGCACAGAATCGCCTATAGTGACCAACATCATAAACGGCATGTTCACACTGCTCAAGATTTATTTCGACCAGCCTGAATGTATGTGTCTCGAACAACTCGTGCTTCTCCAGCTGAAGGCTTTCTTCGTGGGGTTCTATGACTATATCTACCGTTTTCCGCAGAAGCGCAAACCTGAGGAGGGGAGCCCGAGGGTAAGGGAACTTTTCAATCTCTTCATGATGTATCTCGAGACACATTTCAAGGAGTCGCGCGATGTGACATACTATGCCTCACTGCTGAACATCACTCCCAAATATCTCAACATGATAGCGCAGCGGATAACGGGCAACACTGTGAAGGCGCTGATAAACGAATATGTTGTTATGCAACTGAAGCTATCGCTCTGCTCCGGCAACACGTCGATGAAGATGTTGGCTGGTGAATACAATTTCAGCGATCTCTCGTTCTTCTGCCGCTATTTCAAACAACACACGGGAATGACTCCCATGCAGTTTGTCAAGAGCGAAGCGCCCAAAAGGACTTGACGCCAATACTCCCCAACGGTCATCTACCCCGTTTAGCCATAATGAACGTTTAGCCATAATGAACATCAGGGATTAGTCATAATTACCGTTAGAAGTTCAATCATGATGCCTGTTTGTGGTTCAGTTCTAATGGCCGTTTGGCTATTAGGCTGATTGGGGATGGAAACAAAAAAACGGAATACTGGCCTTTGTGGTCAATACTCCGTTTTTTTCTTTATCATTCATTAATCAGTTTCATTCCTATACCCCGCATCAGTTTCTGAACTGCAGACCGGCGCCGTTGGCATCGATAACGATAGGTTTCTCGCGGCTTACCTCCTCGGCGAGGATTTTCTTTGAGAGATCGTTGAGCACGAGGCGCTGGATGGCTCTCTTCACCGGACGTGCACCGAACTCCGGGTCGAAGCCTGCGTCGGCAAGATACTGTATTGCGGCATCGGTCACGTTGAGCGTGAAGCCCTGCGGCTCGAGCATCTTCTTCACGGCGTTCATCTGCAACGTCACTACCTGTGCTATCTCCTGCTTCGTGAGCGGCAGGAACATGATAGTCTCGTCGATACGGTTGAGGAACTCCGGACGGATGGTCTTCTTCAGCATCTCCATCACCTTCTGCTTGGTGTCGCTGATGATAGTGTCGCGGTTCTGGGCGTTGAGCTTCTCGAACTCCTGCTGTATGTACTGGCTTCCGAGGTTGGAGGTCATTATCACGATGGTGTTCTTGAAGTTTACGGTCCTTCCCTTGTTGTCGGTAAGCCTACCGTCGTCGAGCACCTGCAGCAGGATGTTGAACACGTCGGGGTGGGCCTTCTCCACCTCGTCGAACAGGACCACGGAGTAGGGCTTGCGGCGGACGGCCTCGGTCAGCTGACCGCCCTCTTCATAGCCCACATATCCGGGAGGCGCGCCAATGAGACGGCTGACGGAGAATTTCTCCATGTATTCGGACATATCCAGCCGAATCAGGCTGTCCATAAGAAAGTGTCCGATTCCCTCTCTCTGGCGATTCGGGTGTACTGCTACATTAGTGATATCTCCTTCGTCCAAAACCATAAGAAGTCCACAGTACGCTATTATTTTCTCTTTTTCTTCCACCACAAGAAACATGGCATCCTTACGGGTCAGATAGGTAAAAAAGCCCTCTTTCGTCCATGGTGGCGAAAAAAGTGCTGTCTCTATTTCCATCACCTGATCGAGATCCTCCACCAGCATTTCCCGAAGGATCATGGCTGCACCTCGCCTTTCGCTATCTCGTCCCTGTTTTCCTGTTCCTTTAGCTTCTGCGCCCGTTCTCTCTCAGCCTGGGAAACTCTTAAATATTCCGGCACATGCTCCATGGCCGTTACCACCTTGCCCTCTTTCGCGTAGAGTGCGCCAAGAGCTGCGACTGCTGCGGCTCTCTGCTTGTTCACATGTGCAGGTGCGAAGGAATAGGGCACCTTCAGATTCTCCTGGATCATTTTCGCAAAAACAGGAAC
>OQVT01001356.1_pt1 | contig 15335 bp, 9 predicted proteins | sample 1691561 | NCBI WGS metagenome assembly OQVT01 (sample SAMN03418260, study PRJEB22391) | human gut metagenome | biome: human-gut; feature: organic feature; material: feces | host: Homo sapiens | place: Tanzania | collected 2013-01 | reverse complement strand
GATGTTCCTAAAGCAAGACAACATCCCGGAAGAAGATCTCGTCATCCCGAATCCGGAGTTGGAAGAATAATTTCATAACGAATTGGTAAACAAAAGGGACGCTCCTTTTAGTACAGGAGCATCCCCGAAGTCTATTTGTCCAAAGAACAACTAATACTCATCCTGCCCATAGCCCACATGCGGGCTACAGCAATGATTGTAACACCCTGCGCTAAAAGCGACATTCAACTCATCCAACGTAAGGATTTCGAAATCAATTAACATAATAGTAATCAATGGAGCCTCTATGTTAAGGCCAGAAAGCAGTGGACTCCTTACCTGATTTCTGCCCAATATGTCATACTATTTTTAATGAGATAGTTCCGAAAACAGATAAGGGTTACTTTCTATCATTAACGCATAGAATTTTTCTTTCATACTCGGATTGCATGATCTTGGAGGAACACTATCATAATCAATATTGTAGAAATCCGACCTATCAACAAGAGAGCGAAACTCATCAATCCTACAGCCACCTCCACAAATGTATCTCAGGTCACAAGTATTGCAAGGCTTCAAGTGAGAGATCAGCGTCACCTTTTCGGCATTCTTTGCAAGTTCTACTATAGCGGAAAACTCAGTAGTTCTTACGTTTGCAACTGCTTTAAGATCCCCTATTCTAGCGCAAAGGTACACATCTCCATTTGAAGCGACAGCAAACACACCAAACATACAATTATCCATTATCACATTATGCTTAATGCTGCGGACAAATGATTTAATCTCATAGTCCGGTCCGTGCAGTTCACATTGAAGCTTACGCATAAGGTTATAATAAATTTCATTAACTTCTTTCGATGGACAGATGTCGCGTCCATTCAATAGTCCTTCAGAGAACTTTATCAGGAAGCTCTTCCCATAGTATTTGCCAGCCAAGGCTTTTGCGAATCTTGCATATTCCTCATAATAATTTTCTAGCAGATCATACGGCGGAGTAATTGCAACGGATGTATTCACTCCCTGATGGACAAGTTCATCTACTGTTTCCAAAGCCTTATTGAAATGACCTCTACCGCGAATCGAGGAATTAGTCTCTTCAGAGAAGCCGTCTAGACTAACCTGGACTGAATCTAAGTATGGACTAATTTCCGTAACCATTTCCTTTGTCAGCAAGGCACCGTTTGTCAGGATCCTGACTTTTAGTCCTAAGCTAAATGCCGATTTAACCAGTGTTTTGAAATCTGGCCGTGTCGTTGGTTCGCCTCCTGACAAAGTCACATTTTCCCCTCCAGAAGAGCGATAATCCTTAAACAATTTGATTATCTCCTCTGTTAAAAGCTCATTATCATCTTTTCTGCCAGAAAACATATAGCAATGAGGGCAAGCCAGATTACACTTATTCGTCACATACAGATGCAGGGTTCTAAACTCACTTGTTGAACTAACGACTTTCCGGTCACATAGATTTCTAGCTTCTATCTGAGTAATCACCTCTTTGACCTCTGATATATAGTCCCTGAAAGTCTTTACGGCAGTGCCTACCGAATTTCCTTGGCGCAAATACTCGAATATTTCCAACCCCTTATATGACGAAAGCACTATCCAGTTCGCTGTTTCCGGAGCTATAACAAGAATAGAGTTACCTTTTCTGTGTACTGAAATCTCCAAAGGAAACCTATAAACCTTGTCGGGATCAATATAGTATTCAGGCATAAGTTCTTAATACAGCATCTAATCATACCCCAGCTCCTTAAGGCTAACAACAAAAGAAAGTGTGGAGCTATTTCGTCGATCCGTCAGAAGGTTGTGGTAGAACCTGAAAGAAGATAGACTGAACAATCCCCACACCCGTATCGTTGAGTGTTGAATACACGCAAGCGAATACAGATGATGGTGCTGCCGTCCTACCTCTCTTCCGTTGAAAACTACCACATTTTCTGACGAGGATAGTGCGAAAACACTTTCATCAATATGTAAGTTTAGGGCATAGTACCCCAAACGTCACAAATATATGATTTTTTTGTTTAATACCATGCGTTTCTCACAGATAGTTTTAGTCATTAATGACTGATCGGAAAGGAAACATAACAACTCCTACTCCTGAATCGGAGCCTAAATCACAGAGCATGATGATGCCAAGCATTTTTCTTGCGCGGCAGGCCGGGTTGGCAGCCAGTTTGCGACAATGATTATGGGGCAAAATGCTCTTGTCGGGAGCTTTGTAGCCCGCAACGAGAGCAATTCGAGGGCATAATGATTCTGTCAGTGGCTCTTCAGCTCACAACGGGAGCATTTCGTGGTCATATTGCTCTTGTCGGAGGCTTAGTGGCTCGTAACGAGAGCATCTCGGAGCTATAATGCTCTTGCCGAGAGACTTCTACAGAATCCTTAAAAATCTTTACCTTTGTCCCGACAGGGGTCTCCTTCCGGCCTTCGGCCTCCAGTCAACCCCTGTCAGTAATAAGACTCGAAAGTCAACTAATATCAGTAATAATCTTCAATCTCGAGTCAACCCAAATCAGGAAACTACATTCGGTGTAGGAATCGGCTCATATTTACACAAATGCCAAGCGAAAATACATTCGGTGTAAAAAGCGGATGATTCTTGCACAAAAAAATTGCTGAATATTCCTAATAGGCCCTGCCGTACATCTTCGGTGAGTTGAAGGCGGGGGTGTGGCCGGAGAGGCGGAAGAGTTCGGGGATGGTGACGAACTCGTAGCCACGGGCTTTGAGCTGGGGGATTATGGCCTTCATCGCCTCGACGGTGCGCTCGTTCGTATCGTGGAACAGGAGGATGCGGCCGTCTTCGACACGGTCAAGGGTCATCGTCACACGATCCTCAACGGGCATGTCGGCCCTCCAGTCCTGACAACTGAGGCCGGAGATGAATATCTTTCCGTCCACAAGGCCGGCGACGTGGGCATTGTGCGCGGTAAACGGAGGGCGGAGATATTCCGGCTTGGCACCAGCGTAAACCTCTATCAGGGAATCGGTCTTGGCGACCTCCGCAAGAATCAGAGAGTCAGGAATCTGCGTGAGATTAGGGTGGGAATAGGTGTGGTTCTCCACATCACATCCCATCTGAACCATCCGCCGGATGATCGGGGCGGTCTCCTCCGTGACGTTCTGACCGATCAGAAAGAACGACGCATTCACACCGTTCTCCTCCAGCACGTCCAGCATCATAGGAGTGAACTTCAGGCTCGGCCCGTCATCAAATGACAAAGCGACATACTTCGGCTTGACATCTGCCGATAGATCTTCTTGTGCAAGAGCCGTCAAATGGCACATGATCGCTGCCATCATCACCAATATTACCTTCATATTCAAATAGTTAATAATCCATATTCCCGCAATGGAGCGTCAGAAAAGTTGAAAGATTATGATTCGGAGCGTAGCGACAGAAGGGGTTCGGGGAATCCCTTCCCCGTGCCCCCGGGGGCTGTCACGAAGTGACTGGGGGTAATTATAGTATGGTGAATTTCACCATACTCTTAAAAACCTCTTCCGAACATCAGCCAGTACTTCGCCTCAAGCTCCTTCCAGCGGGCGGCGCACTTGTCGTGGATGGCGGCGGTGTAGGCGTTCAGCAGCCTCGCCCTCTTGCGAGGGGTGGCCTTTGAATATTCAGCCTCAAGCTCAGGCAGGCCTTCGAAGGCCATCGCCTCCATCTCCAACACATTGTCGGTGAACTCCTTCTTGGTCTTCTGCCACGAAAGTGTCGCCAGTTTGTTGGCACGGCGGAACTCCCACAGAACGCTGTTCGGGTAATATTCCTTCTGCCCGCACTTTTCAAAGGCAGCAGGGAGTTTCGTGCTTCCGCAGAAGATCGGAATGCGAGGGCTCTGCGCCGGGTTGTCCACAGCGTACCAGCAGACTCCCCCGATGCCGTCCGGCAGCCACGAGCGACTCTGGATGACCGTTGAATATGAACACCAGGCTACCGCAAGCGTCCTTCTGAAATCGATCACGCCCGGAGCGATGCTGTTCAGCGTGTTGCGCATCGGAGTGGTCAGCCAAGGATTGGCCAGAGGACTCATCTCCTTGTGCGCCGGAACACCATTCTTCTCAGGCACATCAATCGTCCAGTTCTTGCACATATCCCATTCCGTACCCTCGTAAGTATCTCTCAGCAACGCCATTACCTTCCTGACATCGACCAAGGAGTCCGGCTTTACGGAAAACGGAAAATCATCCATTCCATACTTCAGACCGAGCGACGGTGCCAGCAGATCGAACACCCTGAACTCCCTCTCACGGTAGTTCCTGCCCTGTGCGTATGAGCAGACGATCACCTTCCAAAAAACGAAATCGCCCTTACCATCCCAAAGGCCGTTGTCGATAGCCACCTGCTCAAGGTTATCGGAAGCCATAAAGTTCTCTGTATCAGAACGGTCAATCTTTCCGATTCTTGGGATATTGGCGGAAATCCCGACGTGCTCGTCCGGAATCCTCTGAGCAGCCCAGGCCGCGCCGATCCTATGCTTGCCGACTCCCACGATCTCAAATTGCCAGACCTCCTTCGGATCGGAGACCGTAAGACATTCACCACCATCCCCGTAGCCATATTCCTCTGCCAAAGAGCCCATCACTTTGACGGCCTCCCTTGCCGTGGCGGCACGCTCCATCGCCAGACGGCAGAGCTCCTCGATGACCAGCGGCGCGTCGTGGTTGATCAGGGTGTCCGGCCCCGTGAACGTCGTCTCACCGATGCCCACCTGCTTCTCGTTCAGCGATGGATAGCCAGTGTTGACGTAGGAATATGTATGCGCGACCTGCGGAATCTCTCCCACTATCTTGATCCCTGCGGTGTCGGTCACGAACTTGGTCTTGCGCCAGTTCTTGCGGATCGGAGTCACGGAACCCGGCTTGTGATCCTTCGCTGGAACGATATTCACCCAAGTGTGCGAAGTGCCGTCGCAAGTGTGCGAGGTCATCACCGACCCGTCCGTGCTGGCCAGCCTCCCGACCACAATGCTGGTGCACTCCAGCCCCGAATTCTCATCATCCTGAGCCCAAGCTCCGAATCCCGCGGCACAAAACGCCGCCACCACCACAAGAATTTTCTTCATTACAATCAATCTTAATCTTTGAATATTCAAACGATGTCTAACAATCTATCAAACTTACACAAAAATTCTCAATATGCCAATTCCACCAGTCGCAATATGATCTTAGAATATATAATCTCTCTCAGACATGTCAAGATCATGGTTGAAGAACATCACAAAATATATCGGGAAATATGTTATGCCATCTTTTTCAAAAACCCTTGACTCGTTGGACAACACACACGCCTGCCGGATCGCATAATCTCTGTTGGCCACAAATCTGTCAAGAGCACTATGCGTCGTGTAGTCTTTTCCCGATTTTACCTCAAGTGGTATTGATGACATATTCCTCACATCATCAATCAGATAGTCCACCTCACCGTTTTTCTTGTTATCATAATAATACAGGTCAAATCCGTGCGCCTTCAGTTCCTGGGCGACAACCGTCTCGTAAACCGAACCAAGATTGACAGAACGGATGTCTTCAAGAACCGGCCTGATGTCGTTGCCATATAATATTCCCGTAAACAAGCCACAGTCATTAAGATACAATTTGAGAAGATTCTTCCCCGCATTCTGTCTGAGCGGATAAGCAGGCTGGCTTATGGCATCCACCTCCAACGCGACCCCGGAAGACACAAGGTAGTCGAACTCGTCCTGATAGTCACTGGTTCGTTTACCTTTTTTTCCTTCGATGTCCTTGACCTTGACACGCTTCTTCTTGTTTTCAAGATTTGACGGAATCATTTCATATATTCGTAGAATCTTAAGCTTACGTGAAGACTCCTTTTCGTATTTTGAAGCGTCAAGACCATAGAGTTCCAGAATTTCCCTGTGCACATCGCGCACTTTGACGATGTTATGCTCCTTCACATAAGTATTCACAGCATCAGGAAGACCGCCCACAAGAAGATACTTCCTGAACAAGTCCAACATTTTCCTGTGTATGGATTCGTTGGGCGAGACCCTCTCTTCAAAGCACCGACGCAAGTCTTCTATAACGAGTCGCCCTACACCGTTGGCCCAAAGAAATTCCTCGAAATCAAGTGGATACATATGCAAAGGAGTTATGCTTCCTATCGGGATGGATTGTGTCTTCTTCAATGTGACCCCGAGCAGAGATCCGCTTGCTATGTAGGTAAAGCGCCCATCTTCCATAAGAAACTTAACCAAGGTAAGCAGGTGGTCATAGGCCTGGATCTCATCGATGAACACGAGCGTTGATTTCTTGTCGGACATCCTATCCCCTGCAACAGCACTCAACGCAAGATAGAAATTCTCTGTTGTCTTGGCTTCCGCAAACAGCCTGTCACCCTGCTTGTCTTTCTCCATGTTAATCTCAATGAAGTTCGGGAACATCCGGCTTCCGATCTCACGAATAATGAACGACTTCCCGATTTGTCTCGCACCATCGACAACAAGCATCTTATCGCCGCCGGACTTTAGATAGTTTTCTATTTGTTTGGAAATCTTACGCTTAAGCATATCTCACACATTTATTCCGAAATTTTACATAGGCAAATATACATTTATTCCGAAAAATATGGAAGCCAATAACGCATTTATTCCATAAAAAGAAAAAATTTTTGTAGCAGACGCGAAAAGTAGCACGGAAAATTCGCGCCGAGAAGTGGAAAAGTGTTCCGTGCACAGATCAGGCTCTTACGCTCACGAAGGTCCCCATAAAGGCCTTGTTGTGAGCAAAAAGGCTGATCTGGCTCACGAGGTGTTCACAAGGAGCAAGGTGGTGCGCATGAAGGGGGCGAATCACGCGCGAAGATCACGCGTGTGCCGCAGATGGTTCAATGTATTGGGTCAAGACTGGTCAAGTGCCTTGAGAATCTCGGCGGCGAGGGCCGGGGAGACGAGTTTAGAGAGGTCTTCGAGAGGAGCGGCTGCGATGCGGGCGACTGAGCCGTAGTGCATAAGAAGGCGTTTCTCGGTCTGCTCACCGACACCTTTGATATCCCTTAAAGCACTCTGGATCTGGGCTTTGCTCCTGAGGCTGCGGTGGAATGTGATGCCGAAGCGGTGAGCCTCATCACGAATGTGCATCAAGACTTTAAGAGCCTGCGAGTTACGGTCCAGAAACAGAGGATAAGGATCGTTCACCCTGATCACAAGTTCCATACGCTTGGCAAGGCCGATGACCATCAGTCTGTCCATCAGTCCGAGTTCGGCCAGAGCCTGACGGGCAAACTCCAGCTGGCCTTCTCCGCCATCGATCACCACCAGCTGCGGCAGGTCGTCCGGAGCCTCCACGAGCATCCGGGAGTAACGGCGGTTGACGACCTCCTTCATCGAAGCGAAGTCATTGGCCCCGATGACCGTCTTGATCTTGAACTTACGGTAATCCTTCTTGGACGGCACTCCGTCACGGAAAACCACACAGGAAGCCACCGGATTGGTTCCCTGGATGTTGGAGTTGTCGAAGCACTCGATGTGGGTAGGAAGCTCCTTCATTCCCAAGGCCTTGCGCAAGTCCTCAAGAACCATCCTGCGATATTCGTCAGGATCGGTGTGCTCCCTCTGTTTGATGGAGTTGAAAAGATATTCCTTGGCATTCTTGGCACTGAGTTCCAGAAGCGAGAGCTTGTCACCTCGGGCGGGGATGCGGAACTCGATGCCGTCTATCTCCACGTCCGGCATGAACGGCACGATGACCTCCCTGGCCAAGGCGCCGAACTTGGATTCTATCTCGGCGATGAAGGTGCTGAGAACCGAGGACTGTTCCTCCTCGATGTTCATCCTGAATCCAAGGTTCAGCGACTGGATGACAGATCCGCCACGGACCCGCAGGAAGTTCCCGAAAGCCTCCTGACCATCGAATACCAGCGAGAACACATCGCAGGAAGTGTCCGCGGCAGAGGAGATTATCGAATGTGAATAATGTTTCTTCAGAGACTCTATACGGTTCTTGCAGACCTGCGCCTCCTCGAAACGAAGCTCCGAGGCCGCACGCTTCATCCCGGCCTCATATTCACGGATAATCTCGTTCACGCCGCCTTTCAGCAGACGGGTGATCTCGGTGATGTAGGATGAATATTCCTCTTTGCTTACCGCGCCCACGCAGCAGCCTTTGCAGCGGCCGATGTGGAAGTCAAGGCACGGGCGGAATTTGCCCCGGAGGATGGCGTCGCCGGTGATTTTCAGGTTGCAGGAACGCAGCGGGTAGTTCTTCCGGAAAAACTCCAGAAGGTAGTTGGCGTGCGAGACCGAACTGTACGGCCCGAAATAGGTTCCGTTTTTCCTGTCCACGCGGCGGGTGAGAAAGACCTTCGGGAAGTCGTCGTTCGTGATGACGATCCACGGATAGGTCTTGGAGTCCTTCAGCAGGATGTTGTAGCGAGGCTTGTACTGCTTGATGAGATTGTTCTCCAGCAGCAGCGCGTCGGCCTCGGAGTCCACAACGGAGAACTGCGCGTCGGCGATCTTCGAGACCAGGATCCTGGTCTTCACGTTCAGCCTCTCCGGAGGCGCGAAGTACTGCGCCACCCTCTTGTGCAGATCCTTGGCCTTGCCCACATAAATCACCTTCCCCGAGGCATCGTAGTAACGATAGACCCCCGGGGAATGTGGAAACAGGGCGATTTTCTCCCTGACTGTAAGACCCTTCTCGCTCAAAGCGTTTGAATATAATAAGGTCAATAGACCGCCATCCTACTTCTTGGCGGTCACGTATTTGGCGACTTCCTCCTCGATGCCTTCGCCACGAAGGTTTCTCTTGAGGATGGTTCCGTCAGGTCCGAAAAGGATGATATGAGGAATTCCATCAATGCCATAGAGGTCTGTAGGGATATTACTTGCGTTGATAATCTCGTTCCAGTTCACGCCGTAGGCCTTCGCCGTGTCAACAGAAGCCTGAGGCTGATCCCAAACGGCCACGCTGAGCACATCAAAATCATCACCGGCATACTTGGCATAGACATTCTTGATGTTAGGAATCTCCATCTTGCAAGGTCCGCACCATGATGCCCAGAAGTCAACGAGGACATACTTGCCTTTGCCCACATAATCGGAAAGCTTCACTCCGTCGATGTCGAAATCAGTGAACATCTTGCCTTCCGCGGTGTTTTTCACGGCATCAGCAGCCTTCCTCATCATTGAGACAATCTTAACATCTGCAAGAGAAGGATCAAGCAGGTTCAGCATTGAGTCCAGCTGAGCCGGGGAGGTGAGGTCGAAACGGATGGTGTTGAGCGCCATGGCGCCAATGATATTGTCCTTATTGGCGTCAAAAGCTTTCTGCATGTGCTCTTTCCTGGCCGTCCTATAGGCGCCATAGATTTTCATCTTCGCAGAATCATCCGCCTCGTCTCCGAGAGCCGCGAGCTGAGCCTCGGCCTCTTTATTGAAATTAACCAGCACATCATCATAAGCCTTGTACCTTTCCTGAACGGAGATTGAAGGAGTCTTTGAGACAATCTCCACCTCGCCATTCCCTTTCACATTGGCCGTCAATGGAGTACCATCCGGGACAAAGTTTATCTTGACGCTTCCCACAGTCAACGTTGCCAAAGCGTTTCTGGTGGCAGGAAGCGTGACAGCGAATCTGCCGTCCGCCACAGTGATCGTGGTGTCAACCCCAAAATCCTTGATCTTGATGTTTACCTCTTGAGGTGCGTCGGCCTCAAAAGTACCCTCAAAAACGGTCTTGTCAGAAACCTTCGGGCCGCAAGCTACCGCGGCGATGGCAGCGAAAGCCACCAGAATGAATGATTTACGTCTCATATTCATGAATATTAATGTTCAACCTTTCCCGCCTCGAAGCGACACCACACAAGCGAGCCGCTTTTCCGCAACAAATGTAAAGTTATGAATATTTTCGAGAATATGAGTACCTTTGTTATACAGAACCAAATAATTATTGAATATGACGCTGAAAGCCAGCATAAAATCGATGAGGCTGAGGACTCTTCCGCTGTCCTTGGCCGGAGTGATCCTCGGGGTGACGCTCGCGGCGGACAAGACAGATGTCAGCCCGTGGACAGCCGCGCTGATCTTCCTGACAACGGTATGTCTGCAGATCCTCTCAAATCTGTCCAACGAGCTCGGCGACACCTTGAGCGGCACAGACTCGGCTGACAGGCAGGGACCTAAGTACGCACTCGGCAGCGGAGACATGACCATCGGAGACATCAAAAAACTCATCCTGATGTTCATCGGGCTTTGCGTCATCTTCGGCCTGGCGATGATCCAGGTCTCCTTCGGAAGCCTATTCAAGACAGAGTCTATCTGTCTGGAAGCGCTTGGCGCGGCGGCCATTGTGGGTGCGATGAAGTACACTTTGGGGAAGAACCCTTACGGGTACAGAGGGCTGGGCGACGTGTTCGTGTTCATATTCTTCGGCCTTGTGTCGGTGCTTGGCGGGTATTACGTCGCGGCTCGGGAACTGCCGCCACTGATTATGCTTCTGCCGGCCTCTGCCATCGGATGCTTCAGTGTCGGTGTGCTGAATGTCAACAACATAAGAGACATGAAGACGGATGCGGTGAATCGCGTGACCGTGGCCATCAAGCTCGGGATGAAGGGGGCGAGAATATACCAGACCATCCTGGTCACATTGGGCTGGGCCTTGATACTGGTGTTTTGCGCGGTCTATGATTTCGCGCCGGGACATTACATATTCATCATCACTCTTCCATTGTACATCAAGCACCTGCAAGGCGTATGGACCCGGAGCGAGCGGGCTCTCGACCCAATGCTCCCGATTCTTGTGATCTCAACATTCTTCCTCTCCATCCTCGCCGGAGCGGGATTTCTGATTTTCTAGGAATATGCCGACAAAGTCAAAGGTTAAGAATATGTTCGACAGCATCGCTGGCGACTATGACTCTCTGAATCACATACTTTCGCTGGACGTGGACAAGATCTGGAGGAGGCGTGCGCTGAAGCGGATCGTGGACGCTCCGGCTCCGGCCCGTGTCCTGGATCTGGCCTGCGGAACGGGAGACTTCTCGATCGCCATCGCCAAGGCTTTGAGCAGGTCTCACAAACGAGTCGGGACTCCTGTTGAAGCACATGTTAAGGCTTCAGTCAAAGCACCAGTCGAGGCTCCAGCCAAAGCACCAGTCGAGGCACAGGTCACATCGACAGGTTTTGTGACCGGAGATTCCGGGAGATCGGACTTAATGACCAAGGGACACGTGACCGGCGTGGATCTGTCCGAAGGCATGCTGGCCGTGATGCGTGAGAAGGTCGCAAAAGCCGGCCTGACTGAGATGATAAGCATCGAGGAAGGAGACGGCGAGAACCTCCGCTTCCCCGACAACACCTTCGACCGGGTCACCATAGCCTTCGGAATCAGGAACTTCGAGAATAGAGAGAAAGGCCTAAGGGAGATGCTCCGCGTCCTCAAACCCGGCGGCCGTCTCGTGATCCTTGAGCTCTCCCGCCCAGAGAACAAGATAATCCGCTGGTTCTACGACCTCTATTTCCTGCACATCCTCCCGAAGATCGGCGGAAAGGTCTCCGGTGACAAGGCCGCCTACGCCTACCTCCCCGCCTCCGTCGCCGCATTCCCCGGCAAAAAGGCGTTCATGGCCACGATGCGCGAGGCCGGCTTCCGCACCGTCACCCACAAAGCATTCACCCTCGGCATCTGCCGGATGTACACGGGCGAGAAATAGGGAAAAAGCGTGGCGTCTAAATTACTGAATATCAAGATAATAAACTATGTCCTAGTGGGAGACATCGCACCAGGACATAGCGTTTTTCCTTGATTATAAAGGAGTTATCTGCCACGATCGTCACTTCGCATCGACACTGACATTGTCGCAGTTTTCGAACGTGAAAGGCTCACCTTGCGGATCATATTCATAATCCTTGTTGAGAGTCACCTTGTTGTCCCTGTAGATGACACCGTCCACGCAGTAGAGGTTCAATATTCTTGGATCAAAGGTCTTGAAGGTGTTGTCCTCAATCGTGATGTTGCTATGGTAGCGGCTTGCTTCCTTCTGCGGGATTCCGCTGCCTACCGCGATGCAGGCGCTCCCCCATCCCTTGCAGCCATGAAGACAGTTCTCGAAGACATTGCCTCTGATGGTCACATCCTTGACACCTGACTGCTCGTACCAGTAATTGCCGTCGCCCTCGAAAAGGATCGCGGCACCGGGAACATGGAAATAGTTGTCTTCAATGACGACCTTGCCTTTTGATCCGATCAGAAGACCTCTTGCCCTGTTGTTGCCGAAAGAACAGCCTTTGATCAGCACCTCAGGCTTCACAGACGCGTCGGCAAGCACATCCCTCTCCTCAAACCCCTCCGGTATCGGCTCCTCGAAAGTCACGACGGAATAGTCATCGTTGAACTTATAGACCTCCTTGACTTTCAATGTGTCGTACGTCATCATCGTGTTGTGGCTGACAAACTCCATTTCCATTCCAACCTCGGCGAAATCCTTCCCATAGTTCGACCACAGAAGCAACTGGTTGTCCGAGACTTTCCTACGAGCCACCGCATACCATCCATGAATGTTGGTGGCATCGTCCTTCTGGTTCATGAACGTGCATCCGATCATTCTGATGAAGCCCTTGCAGTTCACGAAATGGGTTGCGTCGGCTGTGATGCTTATCATCCTGCCCTTGCCCGGAGATGGAACGACATTGACATTGTTGAGTTCAAGATCCTTGGATCTTTGGGCAATAACGCCCATTCCTCCGCAGTGCCAGATGTTCACATCCTTCAAGGTGAACCCGTCGCATCTTTCAAGCGTGAACGCGGGGTTCAGTCTGGCCGCGGCGCCGAAAACGAGGGTGTTGCCCGTGGTTACCCTGATGTCTTTCTCATAAACTTTGTAGTCTCCGTCAGGAAGAGCCTCGGCCTGAAGTCCCGGACCCCACACCCAATAGTCCCTGACATAATGAGCGACTTCTTTTTTCTCCGTGTCAAACTCCAGAAGATTGCCATAAGGGTACTTATTGCGGAACTCATCCCTAAACACGATGATCCCGCTCTCAAGGCTTATCCTATAGTCATCCGGGAACTTGACCTTGACCCAATCCTTGCCCGAACCCGTTATCAGACCTTCGGAATGGAATGTTCTTGTGTAATCAATGTCAAGACCGCTGACCGACACATTTCTGGAATCCTCGACATTGAACGGCGAGATGAATCCGGTGAACAGCAATGTCGTGCCGTTGCCTTCAATTCTAAGGCCGTCGGCTCCGACGATGTCAAATGCTATTCGCTTGTCACTCGGGTCGTTGTTGCTGATTTTCTGAAACTTGCCATAGCAGTAGTCCGGTTTGACAGGAAGAGTGCCTCCAGGCAGCACAAGGGTGCTTCCTTTGCTTTTCAGACAATCCTCCAAGGCCTTTCTTATGGCCGGCTCCACATCGTTCTGAACCATCTCCTCCGTCAGATAATCCTTGAGAAAGACTGTCTTGCCTGCCGGCTCCATAGAGCATGACGCGGCGACGCAGACAAACGCCGCCATCATTATTTGAATTCTTTGTGTCATTACCTAAGCGATATATTCTTGATTTCCTGTCCTGATTTTACTGAATACTCACGGAGTCTTCCATCACAACTGATTCCGATCCTGAGTCTCTGTCCATCAAGCCTTTTAACCTTGATGTCGAAGTCTTTACCGAATGCTTTTACGTGATTCAACGCCATCTCATCCCAATCGGACGGCATCCGGATCTTAAGATTGAATGAGTCGAATCCGGAAGGCCTTATTCCGAAAAGACCTTCGGTGATAACCCTGCAATAGAGTGCGCTCTCACCCGACAGATGCCGCTGCGACCCTTCAGGGTAGGCCTCGACCGGATACGGGACGTGGGTTCCGAGAAGGCGGCGCTCCGAATAATTGTGGAGTTGCGAGAGAGCCGCATCCGCATGGCCAGCGGCGAAAGCCCCTCTAAGCGCATAGAGCGTTGACCTGTCCCAGAATGTGGAACTGCCCTGCTGGGTAAGAATGCCATCCTCTGTCATCATCTCGGATGAGAACAAAGCGGCAAGCGTGCCTTCAGCCCTGTCGTCAATCCCGAAACACAATGGCAGACAAATCCAGGACCTCAGCAAGTCGTTTCCTTCGTAGTAACGGTATGTCTCATAGCCGCTTACGTTGGCCGAGAAATAGCGACCTATTGATTCTCGCAATCGCGCCGCCCGCTTTCGGTACAGCCTTGTCACGGAGGAAGTCTCCCCCAGCAAAGGGGCAAGGTATGCGGCGGACACCAGCCCGTCGTAGTAGAGGCAGGCCGTCGAAAGATTGGCGTCTCCGGCAGGGAAGCGGCCCTCAAGCTCATCCGAGTCTGATTCCGGAACTCCGGCAGCGTTGAGTTTCCGGTGGCAATACTCCAGACACCATTTCAAGAACGGCCAGAGCTGCTCCGCCTCGTTCTTGTCTCCTCTCGCCAGAAGATACCTTGACAGCCCATGCGCTATCATGGCCGCATCCCCCCTGTCACCTGCTCCGTCCCAGATGTCCGTCCCCTCGGCAATTATCGAGCTTGGAACCGGTTTGAAATCATCATTCATGAATCCTGAATAAAGCCGGTAACAGTTGAACGCAGATTCGTTGCCGACCGCATAGCCAAGGAAAGGATAGAACGGATTGACATATTCACATTCGTCATTGCACCAAAGCGCGGCATAGTAGGACTCTCCGCCGGGACCGTGCATAAGGCCTCCCTTTGTCCTGTAAATGCTTTCCGAGGCTCTTATCTTGGCGAATCTAAACTCTGTGTTGATCACAGTGTCAGGTGTTTCCAGAATCAGGGACGAATCGATGGCGTCGCGGATGAAGGACATCCTGGCGGAATATTCAGCGTCAATGTCAGGTACGATCATCCTTTCCGTGTCGGCCCGATAAGCCTGAAAGGCCGCATGGAACCTTATCTCGTTTCGCGGCGCTAGGACATAAGTCCCGCTTCCGAATATATCGGCCCTGATCACATAACTGCCGTCCAGCCCTTCTCCGGCCAGGGTCCTTACCACTTGGCTGAACTCAGGAACGCTTACCGTCAATGGCTTGTCCGAAATATTCCTCAAGACATAGATCTCGCAGACCATTGGAAGGGTACGGCTGGGAAAGATTGTCTGGCTCACTTCCGCGACAGGCCTCGTGTAGTCACCGCGGGCGCCACCGACATTGGCCTTTCCGACACCATATTCATTGACAACGGAAAGGGCTCCGTTTATGGACACTTTTTTTGTCGACAGCTGTTTCGGCACAAGGGAGTTAATCCCGACCAGCGACATGACGTCCGTACCCATCCTGTAAAGCAGGCTGGCGTGTGTGTCATTAGGGACACGGCGAAGCATCGGGAAAACCAACGATCTTTCCTGGCTGA
>OQVT01001355.1_pt1 | contig 15340 bp, 10 predicted proteins | sample 1691561 | NCBI WGS metagenome assembly OQVT01 (sample SAMN03418260, study PRJEB22391) | human gut metagenome | biome: human-gut; feature: organic feature; material: feces | host: Homo sapiens | place: Tanzania | collected 2013-01 | reverse complement strand
GAGCGGATTTCTTTCTGATCTTTCTGCCTATATATTGTTTTGTAAAGAAAAATTGTCATAATCGCCGTCATTATGCGAAGATAACGGAAATGACGGCGAAATATACAATCGGATTTTCTTGACTTGAGGAAACGAAAACATGAACTCTGAAAATCGGACACAGGTCGCCGTCATCGGCGCCGGGCACGCGGGCATCGAGGCGGCACTCGCCGCGGCGCGGCTCGGGCTGGACACGGTTTTGTTCACCATCAATCTCGACGAAGAAGACTTCACCGAGGTCGGTCGTTACCGAGACAACGTGAGGACGCCCGTCCTCTCCCGTTTCCGTGCCGATGTCGACGATCTGCGCCTGCAGAAGGCGCAGATGCTCCTGCTCTTCGAGCGTATGCTTCATGATCGCGCGATAGCGCGCTCTGTCCGCCTGTACCCTCTTTGCATGGACTGCCGCGCCCTTGCCGAGGTTCAGCGTGCGCGACTGCAGCGTGACGAGATCCGCGGCGTATCCCATCTCGCCGCCGAGGGCGTCGAGCTCACGCACGAGATGGCCCTTCGAACTGCCGCCGATATGCGGATTACATGGCATGAACGCGATGCTGTCGGCGCTCACTGTAAATACCACGGTCTCCAGTCCGAGACGTGCCGTCGCGAGTCCTGCCTCACATCCGGCATGGCCCGCCCCGACGACGATCACATCATATCTCTCTTCTACTACTGACATTCCAGTCTCCTATCTCTACTTTCCCATACAGAACTTCGAAAAGATTTCATTGACCAGATCCTCGGATACCTGTTCTCCGAGGATGTAGCCGAGCTCCTCATAGGCCCGCATCAGATCGATCGTGTAAAAATCCTCCGGCATATCCATCGCGATGGAGCGAAGCACCTCCTCGAGTGCCTTTGCAGATTCACTGAGACAGTACTTATGACGCTCGTTTGTGATGATCACCTGATCGTTGAAACGAAGCTCTTCATGGAAAAACATCGCCCGGATCTTCTCTTCCAGAAGGTCCATACCGGTCTCCTGCTTCGCACTGATGGAGAGCACCGGACGGCCCGTCTTTTTCTCGAGATCCTCCTCGCTGATCACTGCCTGAAGATCTGATTTATTCATCAGTACGATGCACTTCCGATCGCCGAGCTCTCCGATGATCTGTTCATCCGACGCATCCAGTGGTACCGACGCATCCACGACATAGATCAGAAGATCGGCATCCGATGCAGCCTTCAGCGCACGCTCCACACCGATTTTTTCGACGGTATCCTCAGTCGCACGGATACCGGCCGTATCCACGATGGTGAGGCTGACCCCCTTCAGATTAATATGCTCCTCGAGTGTATCGCGCGTCGTGCCTGCGATATCGGTGACGATCGCACGATCTGCACCGACGAGTGCATTGAGCAGGGAGGATTTACCGGCATTCGGCTTCCCCAGGATGACGGTACGGATGCCCTCCCGGAGCCGGCGTCCATCATCCGCACTGGCGATCAGCCGTCGTATACCGGACAGTATCATCTCAACATGTGTTTTAAGCTCGTCTGTAAACCCATCGAGCGAGATATGCTCCGGATCATCGAGCCCCGCCTCGATGAAGGCATCATCCTCGAGAATCTGCGCACGATAGCCCTTGATTTCTCTGGAAACCGAGCCGCGCAGCTGACGAACCGACGCCTTCAGTGCATTTTCATTTTCAGATGTGATGATATCGCCGACAGCCTCTGCCTCTGAAAGATCGATACGACCATTCAGAAACGCACGCTTCGTAAACTCTCCCGGCTCTGCCAGACGTGCACCTGCGTGCACCACCGCCTCGAGGATTTTCCGCATCATGAGCACACCGCCATGGCAGTCGATTTCCACCGTGTCTTCACCCGTATACGAACGCGGCGTACGCATCGTCAGGATCAGAACCTCATCGAGCGGCTCCTCACCATCATAGATGAACGCATATTTGATACGATGCGTTTCCGAGATATCCACTGCGTGACCGCTTTTCGAACGGACGAGTGTCGACACGATTGGAACCGCTTCCGGCCCGCTGACACGTATGATTCCTATACCGGATTCGACGGCAGCCGTCGCCAGTGCACAGATCGTATCCTCTCTCATCTCGTCTCCCTCCAGAAAAGCGGACAGTTATCCACCATAATCATCCTAAAACTCCACTTATTCTAATAGCTAATTCGCATATTTGCAACACGTTTAAACAGCATCAGACACACGCGGATCCATACAAAACAAGCACTTTCCATCATCTCAGCGTACGGTATCATCCTGCCCGGAATCTTTCCAGAAACGATTCTATATAAAAATCCCGCATGCGCTTCGCATACGGGATTCTGTTATCCACATTTTATCGAAGGAAGCTCCGCTTCAGTGGATTATGCATTTTCTGTTGTCTCTTCAGCTGCAACGGCTGCTTCTGTAACCACTGCCTCCGTGACCGGAGCTTCTACCGCTGCCGGTGCCTTCTCCTGCCGCTTCTCATCCTGTGGATACGGCTTCCGATCCTTCTTCTTCATATAGATGATGACATGACGGAACGGCTCCTCACCCTCGGAACGGGTGGTCACATAGCGATCATTCTGCAGTGCGCTGTGGATGATCCGACGCTCATATGGGTTCATCGGCTCGAGTGCCACTGGCTTTCTGGAACGACGAACCTTATATGCGATATTTCTCGCAAGATTACGAAGGGTGGCCTCTCTTCTGGAACGATAGTCCTCCGTATCGAGCTTTACGCGGATGTAATCCTCCTTGTGCTCCTTATTGATGACGAGGGAGGTCAGATACTGCAGCGAATCGAGTGTCTGGCCACGCTTACCGATCAGGATACCCATGTCCGGGCCTTCCATATTGAGGAGAAGCTCATTATTCGCATGATCGAAGGATGCGCTGATGTTGACATCCATGTTCATCCCCTTCATAAGCGCCGTGATGAACTCCTCCGCCTGCTTCTGTGCTGCCGCAGCTTCCTCCGGGGAAACCGGCTTGATCTCATGTACCTTATGCTCCGGCTCCGGAGTATTCAGGATGGACATGTCCTTGACCTCATAGCCGCCGCGCGGATAACGCTTACCGGAAACACGGTCATTCCGACGCTCACCACGGTTACCGCGCTCATTACGCTCATTGCGCTCACGTCTCGGACGACGCTCACCACGATCGCTGCGCTCACGACGCTCCGGACGTGCTGCGCGATCTGTATCCGCTCTGTTCTCGGACTTCGGGCTCTCACCCTTCTGATCTCCCGCATCCTCTGCCTTCTTCTCTGCAGGCACTACGGCCTGCTTTTCTGTAAGTGGCTTCTTCGGAGCGGCTGGCGCCGGCTTCTTTTCCTCTGCCTTACCGCTCGTGATATTATGAATCTCCTTCTCGAGACGCTCGAGATCGGACTTCTGAGAAGCCGCCTTGACGGAAGCCTCGATGATCCATGGCTTCGCACCGATACCGAAAAGACCCGACTTACCCTCGACAAGCACAGTGTAATCCAGGCGATCAGATGTGATCCCAAGCTGAATCAGGGCCTTGGTGATGGCTTCATCCTTGGTTTTGGCTGAAACTCTGATTTTATCCATGATAAACCTCTTTACTTCTTGTTCTTCTCGTTCTTCTCATCATACATCTGAACCATATTGGCCTTCGATGCCAGAGATCCCGGTGCTGCATTACGATTGTAATACTCTGTGGACTCCTTTGTCTTCGCATTCTGCTTTGCGATGACGGCCATGCGGTTCTCCTCGGCCGTATTTGCCATCGCCTTTGCCTTCTCGATGCGCTTCTCTACGGACTTCTCATCGATTGGTGGCAGCCCCTTCTTCGCACGCTTCTTATTGGTTCTTTCCATCGAGGCCTGCAGAAGCTCCTGATCCGAGAACTTACCGAAGTACTTGTTCATCAGGATCTGCTGAATGATCATAAAGAAGGAAGAAGCACACCAGTACAGACCGATACCAGATGCGAAGGTGAAGCAGAACCATACCGACATGAGCGGCATCATCATGTTCATGCTCTTCATCATCTGTGCGGACTGATCATTGCCCTCTGCCATACCGGCATTCTGTGCAGTCATGAGCTTCGCACTCAGGTACTGCAGAAGACCTGCGAGGATCGGGATGATCCAGTAAACGTTCGGTACGAAGCCCATCGCACTCGGTGCAGTGGAGAGGTTGATACCGAGGAAGTTATTGATATGTGCGGACTGCTCTGCCGCGGTCTGAATCGCATTGACTGCATTTGCATCGCTGAACGCACCTTCCAGTGCGGTCCACTGACTCGGGTTCAGCTTGTACAGGAAATCGATGATGAAGTTTCCGATCTGATCTGCCGTGTAGGAAACATTCTCACCGATGCCGAGATTATGAAGCTGTGTCAGAATGTTCTTCATACCGTTATCGGTCGCGAAATCCACGAGCTTCTGGGCTGCAGAGGAACCACCGATGGCATTCATGACGTTCTCGTAAATGGAGTATACATGCGGAACGTAGGCAGGGATGTTCATGATGATACGATACAGTGCGAAGATGATCGGCATCTGAAGAAGGAGCGGCAGACATCCACCGGTCATGGATGTACCATACTTCTCATAGAGGGCCTTCATCTCCTCCTGCTGCGCCATCATGGACGCATTGTCCGTTTTATTCTTATACTTATCCTGGATCGCCTTCATCTCCGGCTGCATGATCTGCATCATACGGGAAGACTTCTGCTGGTTAAGGCTGGTCGGGAAAAGAAGAATTCTCATGACGAGGGTAAAGATAATGATCGCGAGACCGATATTACCGATACCGATATTCTCGAGCGAAAGATAGATCACGTTCATGATCGCGCCGAGTACATTTACGATTGCATTCCAGATCGGTCCCAGAATAGGAATCGTTGACGTATTTTTTGTAAGTACAACTAAGGATAAAAAGTCCAAGATTTACCTCCGGATTAGGGAACAGGATCATAACCGCCCTTGGCCCATGGATTGCATCGCAGGATGCGCCATGCCGCCAACAATGAACCTTTGATACACCCGTACTTTCTGATTGCTTCAATGGCGTATTGAGAGCAAGTCGGTGTATATTTGCAGTGAGCACCAATGTAAGGCGAGATACACTTCTGATATCCACGGATCATCACGACCATGAGTTTCGAAATCATATATAATCCCTTCCGATGCGCCTTTCCCCGTTTTAAGGTTTCACGTCCATTTTCTCTAAACGAAACGAGTTATTTCCTATTATAATATCAATATATAGATTACGATGATCTACATATTGATACACACGCATCTCACTGTCTCACTTCAATACATATTATACGGTCGGCTTCTGTTTTTCCTCCGTATCTTTAATTAAGATATGATGCCTGTTCAAAAGATTGAGATACTGCTGCTCAATCTGCTGATAAGTACAGTAATTCGCCTTTCCGCGAATCACGATGATGATGTCTAGCCCCTGTTTCACTCTGAAATCATTTAATCTGAAGATTTCACGCATCTTCCGCGCAAATGTATGACGCACGACCGAGTTTCCGATCTTCTTCGAACAGGAAACCCCTAAACGGTTGTGCCTGCATCCATTCTCACAAACATACATCACGAGCGCGCTCGACGCATACGATCGGCCGGTCTGATAAGCTCTCTGAAAATCACTATTCTTTTTTACGGATGGAAATCGCTTCATCTTCTCAAAAAACCTCTCCCGCCTGTATATTTCTGTTCAATGCTGTCGACTCGTCTCCTCCCGAACGGCTTTCTCAGGCGCAGCGCGCCTGCAGAACCCCCTCAGAAAACAGACACTGTTATATGAAAAAAGACCGCTTTCAAAAGCGGTCTTCATCATATGTCGTGGATTAAACGGTTAATGCTGCTCTACCTTTTGCTCTTCTGGCAGCCAGTACCTTTCTACCGCCTGCGGTTGCCATTCTGGCTCTGAATCCATGAACCTTGGATCTCTGTCTGGTCTTTGGCTGTAAAGTCATTTTTCCCTTGTGCATATACTGACACCTCCTTTTCTGATAATCTTTCAGGACTCCATTGAATTTTCAGTTTTCAATGTTGGACTCCTTTAATAGCCCTTCGTCCTGAAGCAACTTCAGATCTAGGGTAAACATCGCTTGTATATTATATAGAAAAGCCTTTTTTTCGTCAATCCTTTATTTATGCACTTTATCAACATTTTTATCCACTTTTCAACAGTATAAAAATCTGTCCACAAATTGTGTACAAAATGTGGATAAGTGGAGTACCAGGCTGACTGGAATTCTGAAAAAGCACAGAATTGCGTCATTTTGATGTGGAAAAACAGATGTTCACAAGTGTTTATCCACAGACTAAGTGGCATTGCCTTGCTATTCTATCCACAATCGTTTATAATTTATTCGTGATTTTATCGTTTAAGGAGCATCTCATGAACGATTTTGAGACGATTAGAAAAAACTGGGATGATATTCTGAAGAATATGAAGGAGGAGCATGACATCCTCCCTGTATCCTTTGATACATGGCTGAAACCGCTCAGACTGTTTGATTTTATCAACGGTCAGCTGCTGATTCTCGTACCGGAAGAAGGCTATATCAAGTATCTCGATAAGAAGTATTCCTTATTTTTAAAGGTAGCGGTCGAAGAAAAGACCGGCATTCCTGTCGAGATTCTTTTTATGGTGGAAAAAGATGCCCGCGACTATGTGAAGCATCTTCAGGGGATCTCCAGCGAGAAAAAAGATCCGGAAGTGCTGTTTGCTGAAACGCTGAAGGAAGCAAATCTGAATAGTGAATACACCTTCGACACCTTCGTCGTCGGTTCAAGTAACAACCTGGCGCATGCAGCATCCCTCGCGGTCGCTGAATCACCGGGCGAGATCTATAACCCGCTCTATATCTATGGAGGCGCCGGTCTCGGAAAGACGCATCTGATGCATTCGATTGCACACTTTATATTAAGAAACAATCCGAACGCGAAGATTCGTTATGTCACATCGGAAACCTTCATTAACGAGTTCGTCGATTCCATCCGAAACAAGAACAACATGTCTCCGGCCGACTTCCGTAACCGTTACCGCGAGCTCGATGTTCTGCTGATCGATGATATCCAGTTTATTATAGGTAAGGAAGGAACACAGGAAGAGTTCTTCCATACCTTTAATACCCTGTATGAAAATAAGAAGCAGATCGTCATCGCTTCCGATAAACCGCCGAAAGACATCGATAATCTCGAGGATCGACTCCGTTCACGATTCGAGGTCGGTCTGATCGTCGATATCCAGATGCCGGACTTCGAAACACGTATGGCTATCCTTCGCAAGAAGGAAGAGCTCATGAATGTAAACATTGACAACGAAATCATCAAGTATATCGCGACAAATATCAAGTCGAACATCCGTGAGCTCGAGGGCGCACTGACGAAAATCGTGGCCATGTCCCGCCTGAAGGGCCAGTCCATCGATCTCCCGCTCGCCGAGGATCTTCTGAAGGACCACATCACACCGGATGGTCCGAAGGAAGTGACCCCGGAGCTGATCATCACGACCGTTGCAGAACACTTCGGCATCACGAATCTCGAGATCGCTTCGCAGAAAAAAAGCAAGGAGATCGTCTATCCTAGACAGCTTGCGATGTACCTCTGCCGTACGATGACCGAAGCGCCGCTGAAAACCATCGGTGAGTACCTCGGCGGACGCGATCATACGACGATTATGCATGGTATCGATAAGATATCCACAGAATTACGCACAAACGAACAATTGAAATCCACAATTGAGACCCTGAAGAAAAAAATCTCACCTTGAGCGCCTGATCGTGACCTGATTTGTTCACAGTGTGTAAAGCAACTGTCAACCGAGTTGTCAGATGCTGAAAATGACGTAATTATGCCGTGAAAATGACTTTTTCACATTTCCACAGCCCCTAATAATAGTACTAGCAATTAAAAGAATTAATTAAATATAAAGAGAGGCCGCCTCATGAAACTGCAATTCAAGAAAACTGATCTGATCAACGCGATCAATATCGTATCCAAAGCTGTTCCGTCGAAAACCACGATGTCGATTCTCGAGTGTATCCTCGTCGATGCATCCAATGGAAAAATCGAACTGGTAGGTAACGATGCAGAATTCGGTATACAGACTGTATGTAACGGTACGATCATCGAAGCCGGTAAGGTTGCGCTGGAAGCGAAGATTTTCTCTGAGATCATCCGCCGTCTTCCGGAAGCATCCGGAATCGAAGTCACCATCGAGACCGATGAGCGTAACAATACCATCATCACCTGTGAGAATTCCGTATTTAAGATCGCTGGCCGTGATGGTAATGAATTCACTGCACTTCCAAAGATCGATAAAAACCAGTCTGTGTCACTCTCCCAGTTCATGCTGCGCCAGATTATTTCACAGACCATCTTCTCTATCGCTGCCAATGACAGTAATAAAAAAATGACCGGTGAACTTTTCGAGGTCAATGGAGATGATTTCACCGTCACTTCCCTCGATGGTCACCGTATTTCGATCCGTCGCATCAAGCTGAATCAGAATTATGACACAGCCAAGGCCATCGTTCCTGGTAAAGCACTGAACGAGCTCAGTAAGATTCTGTCCGGTGGAGTTTATGATGAAGTCATCGTCTACTTCTCCATGAATCACATCATGTTTGAGTTTAATGACACACTCGTCGTGACGAGACTCATCGATGGTGATTACTTCCATGTAGCACAGATGTTGTCCGAGGATTATGAGACGAAAATCATTGTAAACCGTAAGAACTTCCTCGACTGTCTCGATCGTTCGACGATCTTCGTAAAGGATAATGACAAGCAGCCGCTGGTTCTGAAGATCGAGGAAAATGTGCTCGGCCTGAAGATCAAGACCGACCTCGGTACGATGGATGCGGAAATCGCCATCCGGAAAACCGGAAACGATCTGATGATCGGCTTCAATCCGAAGTATCTCGTGGACGCACTTCGTGCCATCGAGGATGAGGAGGTTACGATCTACATGTCGATTCCTCGTTCTCCGTGCTTCATCCGTGATGATAAGAAGACCTACAATTACATGATTCTGCCGGTAAACTTTAACGCAGACGCATATTAATAGCCTGCATAATTATGCAATCGGTGTATAATTATGCATCAATGTAGAACAACACGATATTGATGTGCCTTTCAGAAGGCATCATGGGGCCCCTCGTGTCCTGCGGGTGGTACTCCCCCGTGCTATAGAATGATAATTGAAACACTGGAATTAAAGAATTACAGAAATTATGACCATCTGAAATTAGAGCTGAGTCCCGGAACGAATATTTTTTTCGGCGACAATGCACAGGGAAAAACCAATGTACTCGAAGCCATCTTTCTGGCCTGTACATCGAAATCCTACCGGATCACCCATGACCGGGATCTGATCCAGTTCGGTCATGATGAAGCACATATCAAGATGGAGACCCGGAAACGCAAGGTTCCCTACCGTGTTGATATGCACTTGAAGAAAAATAAACCGAAGGGCATCGCCATCGATGAGATTCCGATCCGTCATGCCTCGGAACTCTTCGGTATCGCGAACGTCGTCTGCTTCAGTCCGGAGGATCTCAGTCTCATCAAGGATGGACCGGCGCTTCGGCGCCGCTTTATGGACCTTGAGCTCTGCCAGCTGGATAAGGTGTACCTGTACAATCTGGCCCGATATAATCGAACACTCAATCAGCGGAACAAACTGCTGAAGGATATGATCCAGCGTCCGGCCCTGGCCGATACCCTATCGGTATGGAATGAGCAGCTCTGCCTCTATGGCGAGCAGGTCATCACCATCCGGGAGGAGTTTATCCGGGAGCTTCAGAGTATCATCGGTCGCATCCATCACCAGCTGACCGGAGGTGTCGAGGAGCTCAGCATCAGCTACGATCGAAATGTCGCCGCAGAAAATTTTGCGACGGTGCTCAAGCGAAGCGCTGAACAGGAAAAACGCCAGCATCTGACACTGGTCGGACCACATCGTGATGATCTCTGCTTTACGATCGATGGGAAGGACATCCGGAAATTCGGATCGCAGGGTCAGCAGCGGACGGCAGCACTGGCGCTGAAGCTGAGTGAGATCGAGCTTGTGCGGAAGCGCATCGATGATCATCCGATTCTGCTGCTCGATGATGTACTGTCGGAGCTGGATTCGAAGAGACAGAATTATCTCCTCGATCTTCTCTGTGATACGCAGAACATCATCACCTGTACCGGCCTCGATGAGTTCGTCAATCATCGTTTTCATATCGATGAGCTCTTCCATGTGGTTAATGGAACGGCGACGAAGGTTGAAAATCTGAAGACGCTGTACAGCACGTCAGAAAAATAAAATGCGTGTATGCATACCTTTCCGGGTTTTGCACCACGACAGGATAGTAACAATTGCAGTTTCCTGCTGTTTCCGGCGGGTAGTCAAAGGAGAAAGCTTCAATGGCAATAGAAAAAAATGAAAATGAAGATCTGCAGCGTGAAGAGGAGCTCATGAAGGGCTCGGCTGATTATGGCGCAGATCAGATTCAGATTCTGGAAGGACTCGAAGCAGTTCGGAAGAGACCTGGCATGTATATCGGCAGCACCTCCATCCGTGGTCTCCATCATCTCGTCTATGAGATCGTGGACAACTCCGTTGATGAGGCGCTGGCGGGTTTCTGCGACTGCATCACCGTCACCATCGAGAAGGATAATTCCATCACCGTACAGGATGACGGTCGAGGCATTCCAGTCGACATTCAGAAGAAGGCCGGCAAGCCGGCACTCGAGGTCGTCTTCACCGTCCTGCATGCAGGTGGCAAGTTCGGCGGCTCCGGCTATAAGGTATCCGGTGGTCTCCATGGCGTCGGTGCGTCCGTCGTCAATGCTCTCTCAAGCTGGCTCGAGGTTTCCGTTTTCAAGGGCGGAAAGATCTACAACATGAAGTTCGAGCGCGGTAAGGTAGTACAGCCGATGACCATCATCGGTGAGTGCGATGAGAGCCAGCATGGAACGAAGGTTCACTTCCTTCCGGATCCGGAGATCTTCGAAGAGACCGTATATGATTACGATACCCTGAAGGTTCGTCTCCGTGAGACTGCATTCCTCACAAAGGCGCTGAAAATTACGCTGATCGATGCGCGTGAAGGGAAGGAGCAGGAAAAGACCTTCCACTACGAGGGTGGTATCAAGGAGTTCGTACAGTATCTCAACAAGGGCAAGGAGCCACTGTATCCGGACGTCATCTACTGTGAGGGCGAGCGGGATCATGTGTTCGTCGAGGTTGCGATGCAGCACAACGACTCCTATACCGAGAATACCTATACCTTCGTCAATAACATCAATACCCCGGAGGGTGGCTCCCATCTCACCGGTTTTAAAAACGCAATCACGAAGACCTTTAACGATTATGCCCGCAGTAATAAGCTCCTGAAGGATTCGGAGCCGAATCTGAGTGGTGATGATATCCGTGAGGGTCTCACGACCGTGATTTCTGTAAAAATCGAGGATCCGCAGTTTGAGGGACAGACCAAGCAGAAGCTCGGAAATTCCGAGGCGCAGACCGCGGTTCAGAACATCGTCGGTGAGCAGCTCACCTACTACCTCGAGCAGAACCCGAGTGTGGCGCGCGTCATCTGTGAGAAGTCTGTACTCGCCCAGCGTGCGCGTGCAGCGGCACGTCGTGCCCGTGATCTTACGAGAAGAAAGTCGGCGCTCGATGGTGTCGGTCTTCCGGGTAAGCTCGTCGACTGTAATTCGAAGGATCCGAATGAGTGCGAGATTTTCATCGTCGAGGGAGATTCTGCACTGGGACCTGCGAAGGATGGACGAAATGTACATACCCAGGCGGTGCTGCCACTGCGTGGTAAGGTGCTGAATGTGCAGAAGGCACGCCTCGACCGCGTTTATGCAAACGAGGAAATCAAGGGTATGATCACCGCCTTCGGTACCGGCATCAACGAAGACTTCGATATCTCGAAGCTTCGCTATAACAAGATCATCATCATGACGGATGCCGATGTCGATGGTGCACATATCGCGACCCTCATGCTGACCTTTATTTACAACTTCATGCCGGAGCTGATCAAGCAGGGGCATGTATACCTGGCACAGCCACCACTTTTTAATATCACGAAGAACAAGAAGCACTACTACGCTTACTCCGATGAGGAGTACCAGGATATCCTGAAGCAGATCGGTGCGGAGGGTACGGATGTATCCCGATTCAAGGGACTCGGTGAGATGGATACAGAGGAGCTCGCAGAGACTACCATGGATCCGGAAACCAGAACGCTTCTTCGTGTGAATATGAATGATGATGATCGTGCAGATCTCGACGTCACATTCACCACGCTGATGGGCGATCAGGTCGAACCAAGACGTGAATTCATCGAAGAGAACGCGAAGTACGTCACGAATCTCGATGTCTGATATTAGTGAATTCGGAGGATAAAATTTTGGAACCAAATGTTTTTGATAAGGTCCAGGATGTAGATCTCAAGAAGACCATGGAAAACTCGTATATCGATTATGCGATGAGTGTCATCGTATCGAGAGCGATTCCGGATGTCCGGGATGGTCTGAAACCGGTTCAGCGCCGTGTACTCTATTCACTGCAGTCACTCGGTGTAACCCCGGATAAGAAAACGAAGAAGTGTGCCACCATCGTCGGTGAGTGTATGGGTAAATTCCATCCGCATGGTGACTCCTCGATTTATGGTGCCCTGGTGTATATGGGACAGAGCTGGTCCATGCGCCATGTACTGGTTGATAAGCAGGGAAACTTCGGTTCGGACGATGGCGACTCTCCTGCCGCTATGCGTTATACCGAGGCGAAGATGTCGAAGCTGGCCGGTGAGATGCTTGCCGGCATCAATAAGGACACCGTTGACTTCATGCCGAACTTCTCCAACGAGTACGACGAGCCGACGGTGCTGCCGGCGAAGTTCCCGAATCTGATCGTGAACGGTGCCACCGGTATCGCGGTCGGCATGGCGACGAACATCCCGCCACATAATCTCCGGGAGGTCATCCGTGCGGTGGACCTCATCATTGACAATCGCATAAAGGATCAGGAAACGACCCTGGAGGATATCATGAAGGTGATCCCGGGGCCTGATTTCCCGACGGGTGGTATCATCCTCGGTCGCAAGGGCATCGAGGAGGCCTACCGTACAGGTCGTGGCAAGATCAAGCTTCGTGCCGTATGTGAGATCGAGCCGATGCAGAACGGAAAGCATCGCATCGTGGTGAAGGAGCTTCCGTACCTCGTTTATCGTTCGAGGGTCATCGAAAATATCGCAAATCTGGTCAAGGATAAAAAAATCGACGGCATCACGTATATCAACGATGCCTCCGGTAAGGGCTCCACAGCGAAGATCAACATCGAGCTTCGGAAGGATGTAAACCCGAATGTTATCCTGAACCAGCTTTATAAGCATACCCAGCTCCAGACCACCTTCGGTGTCATCATGCTCTGCATCGTGAACGGTGAGCCGAAGATTCTGAACCTCCAGCAGATTCTCGACGAGTATCTGAAGCATCAGGTCAATGTTTTCACCAGACGCACGAAGTATGATCTGAATAAGGCGCAGGAGCGTGCGCATATCTTAGAGGCACTCCTCGTCGCCGTCGATCATATCGATGAGATTGTACATACGATCCGTGCGGCTGCGAACACAGAGCAGGCGAAGCTGGATCTCTCCGCGAAGTTCGGTTTCGATGAGGGACAGGCACAGGCGATCGTAGATATGCGTCTGCGTGCCCTGACCGGTCTCGAGCGTGACAAGCTGAAGGATGAGTATGACGAGCTCGAAAAGAAAATCGCATACTACAACGAGATTCTCGGTGATCCGAAGAAAATGCTCGGCGTCATCAAGGGTGAGATCGATGTCATCGCAGATAAGTATGCAGATGATCGTCTCACGAAGTTCGGCTACGATGATTCCCTCGAGGATGAGGATCTGATTCCGGATGATGACATCGTGATCGCGGCGACCAGACTCGGCTATGTCAAGCGTATGTCACCGGAGAACTTCAAGCAGCAGAACCGTGGCGGTAAGGGAATCAAGGGCATGCAGACCATCAATGATGACATCATCGAGGATCTGTTCATGGCGACGAACCACCACTACATCATGTTCTTTACAAACACCGGACGCTGCTTCCGCATCAAGGCGTATAATATCCCGGAGGCATCCCGTACCTCCCGTGGTACGGCACTCGTGAATCTCCTGCAGCTCGGACCGGATGAGCATGTCACCGCCAGCTTCGCACTGAAGGATGATTATCCATCCTCTGATCAGTATCTCCTGCTTGCGACGAAGAATGGTATGGTGAAGAAGACCCCGATTGCGGATTATGCCAATATCCGTAAGACCGGTCTCATCGCGATGACGTTGCGGGACGATGACCAGCTTATCGAAGCGAAGCTGATCGATGCAGGTGAAGATGTCATGATCGGTACCCGAAATGGTATGGCGATCCGCTTCAACGAGTCGGATGTTCGTGTCACCGGTCGAAGCTCGATGGGTGTACGTGGCATCAGTCTCGATGCAGATGATGAAGTCATCGGCATGCAGAAGCTGAGCCAGGGTGACTACGTACTGGTCGTATCTGAAAAGGGTATGGGCAAGCTGACCCACGTCGATGAGTTCAAGGCTCAGAAACGTGGCGGAAAGGGTCTGCACTGCTATCGCATCACCGAGAAAACCGGTAAGCTCGTCGGCTTCAAGCTGACCGCGAAGGAACGCGAGATCATGCTGATTACGAACGAGGGTGTCATCATCCGTATGTCGCTGAAGGATGCGAAGGATATCGGACGCAATACCTCCGGCGTGAAGTTCATGAACATCGATCCAGATTCCGATACCGTGATTGCATCGATCGCGAAGGTTCGTGAATCGACGACCGAGGCCTATGAGGCAGAGCTCGCAGAGACCGAAGCGGATACAGAGGAATCTGACGAGTTGAACAGCTGATATCAAACCTCTGAGGGCAGTCACCGTATGGCTTTTGGTGACTGTCCTCAGGGGAATCTGATTGTACGCTGAAAAACAGCGAATTTCCGCAGAAATAAAGGTAAAAAGCGGGTTGACATCATGTAAATTTATTGGTACTATAGCTAGGCATCCTTAAAAGGGTGCTTTTATTAACCATTTTCCCGGTTTGAGATGATTCATCTCCCTTGGCAGGGATCGAGGTTAATTCGGAGTAGTACTCAAGAGGCCGAAGAGGCGCCCCTGCTAAGGGTGTAGGTCGGATAAAACCGGCGCGAGGGTTCAAATCCCTCCTACTCCGCTGAGGATTTTCTTCAGACAGAGAAACATCTGAAAGATATGAAAATTCTTGTTGACAGAGATAGCGCTCTATGATAGAATGTT
>OQVT01001352.1_pt1 | contig 15374 bp, 10 predicted proteins | sample 1691561 | NCBI WGS metagenome assembly OQVT01 (sample SAMN03418260, study PRJEB22391) | human gut metagenome | biome: human-gut; feature: organic feature; material: feces | host: Homo sapiens | place: Tanzania | collected 2013-01 | reverse complement strand
TTCGTGCCGAGAATGATGCGCTAAAGACTGAAAACAACAAAGTCAAACAACGCATATCCCAACTTGACGAGAAGGCTGTTGAGCGAGTGACTTCTCAACTTGTCTATGCGAAGGAAGAACTCGCCAGTACCAAAAATTATAATACTACACTTATGGAAATGTACAATGATTTGAAGGTTCGTTGGAATGCCATTTGGCAAGAGCCTGAAATGACAGAGGCATGGAAACGAGTGGAAGCACGTAAAGAGCAAGAAGCGAAAGAAAAAGCAACGCTGAAAGCCGAAGCCGAACGTGAAAGACAGGCACGGCAAAGCCGATACATGGGAGTACTTGACAAGTTCATCGGTGAGGGGCATGAGGCATTATCGTCCTTTGCCAAGACTGATAGAATCAACTTCGATGAGAAAGAAGTGGCTTCCATATACTATGGTATTATGGCATCTGCTGCAAAATATGACATCGGATTGGATTCACAAGGTGGCATTGAATCGGCAGCTAAAAAGTTCTTGTCTGATATGTCATGGAAAGGTTTTACAAGCTTCAAGCAAGAATGTGTCACCAGCTGGACAAAACTCTTCGCCACGAATGAAGTTCAATTCACAGACAAAGCCATTGACTACTTTCTTGCTTTTGTTGACCAAATGTCATGCAGTGCAGACACATACGTTTCACTCGGTGGCTCCAATGGGTGTGCTGACCAACTTACAAATTGGGACGGAACACAAAAAGTGGGATTGGGTGCTGTTCTAAGAAAAAAGCCAAGAGGCTTCTCACTATAAGTTAAAATAATGAGTATAAGAACTTGTTGACATGGAATTAAGATGTGATTAACACATTTATGAATGTAAGGTGACTTGTAAGGCAAACGGTCAAAGTTTGATAAAACGTAAAACATTACGGATATTATTTGTATTCTCCGTAACTTTTAACACGAAACATTCTTTATTCCCAACAAGTAGTTGTATCTTTGCACGCAAATAAGAATAACATGAATAGAAATACAGTCATTGACACGCTAAAACAGCGAGGTGGATTCATAACCACAGGTGAAGTGAAAAGCCGTGGTGAATATGAGCAACTTCGCCGTGCAATAGAAGATGGAACGCTTGTGCGGCTTCGTAATGGTGTCTATGTGGAAATATCAGCGTTGGCAAACAACATGATAGATGTGGAACGTATAGTTCCGCATGGGGTGCTTTGCCTGTATAGTGCTTTTGCTCATTATGGACTTTCCACACAAGTGCCTTCCGCTACTTGCATAGCCATTGAAGCCAAGCGAAAGGTGCGTTTGCCAGACTATCCTCCTATTGACCTCTATTATTGGAAAAAGGAGAATTTGGAGTTTGGTATAATCAAAAAGAGTATATCTGGCTATGATGTACTCATTACAGATATGGAGCGAACGGTCTGTGATGCTGTAAAGTACCGAAACAAGATAGGGCTTGATGTGTGCGGTGAGGTGATAGACAACTATCTCAAAAAGGAGAACCGCAATATATCTCTACTCCATGAATACGCACAGAAACTAAGAGTGAAAAATATATTGACTACATATTTGGAGACAAGACTATGACAAAGAATATAGGGAAGTCCATTAGGACACGCTTGCTGAACCTCGCCAAAGAGGAGAAGCAAGAGTATATGAAAGTATTGGTTAGATACTTGCATGAACGCTTGTTGTTCCGTATCTCTGCAAGTCCTTACAAGAGCCACTTTCTTCTGAAAGGCAGTTCGCTGTTGTTTGCCTTGGATGGGTTCAAGGCTCGTCCAACCATTGATATTGACCTGTTGGGAGAACGCATCAGCAATGATAGAGATAACCTAAAAGAGGTTTTTCAAAAAGTGTGCGCCATTGAATGTGAGGACGATGGAGTTAGATTCGATGCAACTTCACTTGAATTGGAGCCAATAGCCGTTGAAAAGAAATACCCAGGCACTTGTGTAAAAGTGGTGGCACACTTAGATACAATAGTGCAACAAGTGTCAGTTGACATAGGCTTCGGTGATGTGGTAACACCTTATCCTCTGTCATTAGACTATCCGTTGTTGTTACCAGATGTTCCTGCCGTGGAACTGTATGCCTATTCATTGGAAACTTTGATAGCAGAGAAGTTTCATGCAATGGTTGACCGTGACGAAAGCAATAGCCGCATGAAAGATTTCTTTGATGTGTATCAGTTGTTCGCCAACCATGAGATAGACAAGGAACTTCTTGCGGAAGCCATTGTCGGTACGTTTAAGAACAGGAATACACCTTACCGAGAGAACCTTGCCCTTTTCACAGACAAGTTTGCAACGGATGCCACACGCAATATTTGGTGGAAAGCATTCTTGAAAAAGATACGTTGGAAAGAGCAGATAGACTTCTCTGTTGTGATGAAGTGCATCAAAGAGAACCTACAGGCATATTGGAACAAAGAAACATTAGGATGATAGCGAAATGGCACATTTGATTTTGGATGGTGCCAAAGAACACTATATTCTTGATATAGAGCATAGTGACAAGGCAATTGAGATTATTGAAACTCTTTTGCCTGCGATACCTTACCCTAAGAAGAAAAAGAAGCGAGACTGAAGGCAGAGAGTGTTTTGTGTACTCTCTGCCTTTTCTTCGGACTGCTTACAACGATTCGATGCTATCACGATAACTTCTCAACTGTTCTTCGCTCAATTCCGCCTTTGCATCTCTTAGTTCTTGCAGCAACGAAACTCTGTCATGAGGCAAGGAACCGGTAAATGGTACAGGATTGCTAACCGTTCGCCCCAGAATATGCGTCTGGATATGCAGATGCTCTATGAGTGTTATCATCTCATCGAAACGCTCATGCTCTGTTGCCTCCTCAAACTTACCTTCTTGAATTTCTTGGTAGAGTTGGCTTTCTGGAAACAATGTTAGCGAGAGGAAACCTATGCTTACTGGGTGAAGTTGGTTGAAAACCCCAGCCGAACGCAGAGCGTTTCTTTCACCGTTTCCATGACCACCTAATCCGACGAGATAGAAGAAGTGATAATGTATATCTGCTTCTTCAAGTTTACGGCATTGTTCAACGATGTCTTCGGACAGATACCCTTTGTTGACCCTTGTTAGAGTTTCACTGTCGCCACTCTCTACGCCAATGGTAAGATAATCGAAACCTAAGTGGTGGAGCTGTTGCAGTTCCTCTACCGTCTTGTTGCGAATATCCGTGATTCGAGAGAAACAACCGATGGTAGGGTGTCCTTCGCCTACGTATTTTCTGATGAGCAATGCAATGTCAGTCAGGCGGTTCGTGGTGAGCACAAAAGGATTGGCACCTGTAAGAAATATACGGTGAGCTCGTGGTTGGAAAGAATGGACTACTTTTAAGTCTTCCTCTATTTCCGACATCGGAGACATACGGAACTTCTGCTTGCCATAGAGCGTGCAGAACTTGCAGCGATGCCAAGTACAGCCAGCTGTGACCTGCAAGAGTTGTGAAGTGGCTTCATAAGGAGGTCGCCACACCGGACCGTCAAAATGTAATGTGGGTTGCATACTATTTCCTTTCTTTTTTACGTTATTATAATGGTATCATCAAAATTGATGGTGCAAAGGTAAGGAAATACCGACAAAAAAATCATCATATTGGCTTTATGCCCCTAACCAAAAGGTAAGTATTGAAGATTATGAAGAAGAAACTCAATTATGATTATTGCCAAGCCGCTCCTGTCTTGGAATGGATGAGTCAGAAGTGGGCATTGGTCGTGATGCTCCGTATAGAGGAATACGAAAAGGAAAGCATCCGTTTCAGCGAACTTTTCCGAACAATCCCCCAGGTTTCGGAAAAAGTACTTGCGTCCACGCTTGATTATCTACAGCAAGAAGGACTTGTTACAAGAGAGAGATTTGAAGAAGTTCCTCCAAGGGTGGAATATTCTCTCACACCAATAGCCAAGGACTTCTTGCGAGAAATCGGCTACGTCATAGAATGGGGACAGCTGCATTTTGAGCAGATAGTGAAGGGCAGAAAATAGATTGGCTTTAAGTAGTAATTATAACAGTTTGCACTTTTAGGCAGGAATGTTTGGAGATAAAAAATAAAAGGTGTATTTTTGCATCTGCTGCGACAGCGGCTTCATCTGATACAGTAAAGGCAGAAACTATCCAGACGGATACGGCGATGACTTTAAGGCTTGATGGAAAAGATAAGAATATCGGTACCATAACATATAATTCCAGTGAAGGAACTGTCAAGGCAACAAAAGGGACAGTAACTTCTGCATCTATAGTTGTTCAGGGTAACAATGCCGGAACAGATTGGTATTACAGTAAGCAGATTAGTGGAAATGATGATGCTGTCACGACAGATGAAATTAAGGCAAAGATATCAGAAAGTGGATCAGCAATTTTTGATTCCTCTGATATTGATTTGAATAATTGCAGGATATGGCTTGAGACCACAGATGCAGATGGAATGATTTATGCGGTGAATGCGACAGAGGAGAAAGTCGAACCGTCATATTCAATGCAGATATTTGTAAAAGCACCTGGTGGAAAACTTATTACACTTGATGTTGAATCAACAGACCGGATAGAAGATGTAAAGGAGAAAATTTCTGATAAAGAAGGAATAGACGTAAAACAAATTTGTTTGTCGTTTGCAGGTGAGGAATTGGAAGACGGAAATACTCTTCAGGATTATTCCATACAAAAAGACAGTACTATCCATATGACCTTAAGATCTGTTACTTTAAATATATCTGAAGGTGCAATCAAAATTACACCAACCGGTTATACTCAAAATGGTGGTGATGAAATAGCATTTACAGGTAAATACATTATAACAGGTTCAGTAGAATGTGATACTCCTTTGAGCTTTTCAAATGAAACAGGTGAAGCTGTAGAGTATGATGTTACATTTGACAATGCACATATATTAGGTGGTGAATGGTGTAGTGCAATAACATTTAAGGATGGCAGTAAATCAGATATAACAGTTAACATCACAAATAAAGGAACCAGTGAAGTACGAGCTGGGGGTGGTGCGTCATTTCAAAATCAGATAAGAGGCAATGTAAAAGTAACTGTCAATATTACTGAAGAAGAAGGTTCAAGTCTGTATTTAGGACCTCGTGATGAAAATCAGGGAGATACAACTCATAGAATTTATTCTTCGAATGATAATTGTAAAGATATTGATTGTAAAGTAAATGGAGCAGTTCCGGCTAATGAAAAAACATTCAAATCAGGAACATATGCGCAGACCGAACCGGAAAATCCAGGTGAGGATGCAACCAAAAAATCTATTGGATTAGGCACGAAGGTCTTACAAACTGGGAAGAATTCTGAGAATGCTGCAACCATATATTTTGGAAAAGACAATGTCGATGGTGCAGGAAAATGGCGTGTAATAGGATATAACGGAAATGGAGTTGCAAGTGAGTCGGGAGAAATGACCCTGCTTGCGGCGGACAATATGGGAACTACTTTTTTTAGTGGCGGTAATAATGCGTACAGTGCCAGCGATCTCAAGATTTTTATTGATGACCTTGCAGGTAAACTGACAGAAAAGGAAACGGTTTCTGTCAGCAAAAGAACTCTCTCTAGCGGAAGTTTTGCCTGGGAAAATACAGATTGTATAGCAGGTGACGAAGTAGCAAATGCCGTTTTTTGGCCGCTCTCATTAAAAGAGGCGAGTAATGTAGATGAAACGCTTCGCCAATTAAACGCTAAATGGTGGCTGCGTTCGCCTGGTAGCGGTGCTGGTTTTGCGGCGTGTGTTTACAACGAGGGCTATGTGATTGCCCCTGGCGACCATGTCAATGGGTACTGTGGCGTGCGTCCCGCTTTTTATTTGAATCTGGACTCTGTACTCTTCACATCTGCGTGTGGAACGAGCAAATCATCTGCAGTTTCACATGAAAGTGCGTCAATAGGTACAACCACAGGTACAGACTGGAAACTGACACTAAAAGATGACAGAAAAACAATTAATGTCACGGATAATAATGTGGTTACAAGGTCAGCCGATGGAGTAATCACAGTTCCATACACATATACGGATACAGCCACTACTGATGCAGAAAAGGCAAATCAGATTTCTGTAATGATTACAGATAAAGCATACACAGAAAGCGATGCACAGATTTTGTATTATGGTGCATTACAGACTGACTCAATTAATAGTGGAAGTGGAAAAGGTACATTTGAACTTCCAAATGGATTAGATGGAAAGACACTCGGAAGTGATTATCATGTGTATATACTCGCAGAACACATAAATGATACAAATGCAACTGATTATGCGAGTGAACCTGTAGAGATCACTAATATATATAATGCGATTAACAGAGTTGAAGCGACTATCAATCAGCCGAAGGGGGGACAACCACTTAGTACTGCTATTGAATGTACGACAGAGGAAGTAGAAAAAGCACAGCTTTATTGGACAGACACAACGGATAATAATGTAGATATAACTGCAAAGTATTATCCATGGACTTATAAGGCGCATTTGAGTTTTACACCTAAGCCGGGATATGCATTTACTGATACTACAGAAATTGCAGTGAATGGCTGGGGATTAGGAAATGAAAAATCTGTCAATGAAGATGGTACTCTTACTGTTACCGGAGATTTTGAATCAAGCAGGGATAAGTTTCTAAGTATCACAGCACCGGCTCCAATTACTGTAGCAAATGGAACCGCATATGCCGATATGAATCTTCCATCACAGGTAGAGATTACGACAGAAGATAAAGCTTTTACAAAGCTTGGAGTTACATGGAATACAGCTTCACCGATCAGCGGAAGCTATGATCCTTCAAAAATGGAAGAACAGAAAATAACATTAACAGGTACAGTTGATCGTCCAGCAGAGATTGATTTCGGTACTATAGAGCCTACTACTCAAATTGAAGTTACAATCAGCGCTGCAGAAACTGTAAACGCACCAACGGCAAATGTGGCAGCCGGAACGTATTCTTCAAATCAGACTGTAACCCTTGCATCTTTTACATATGGAGCCACAATTTATTACACAACAGATGGCACAGCGCCTTCTATTGGTGATGATGGTAAGCCGTCAGGAACAACAAAGAAATATTCAGATGCCATATCTGTGACAGGAACACAGGGGTTAACAGAGTCTACAACAATCAAAGCGATTGCCGTAAAGTCTGGAATGTATACAAGCGAAATGTCAGAATTTGTATATACGATTGAGATTCCACATGAGCACAGCTTTGCAAATGCTAAGTGGAAGCATGATGGCACAAAGCATTGGAAGGAATGTACCAATGAAAATTGTGATAAGAGTGCGGGATATATATCATATGAGGCAGAGCATTCAGGTGGAACAGCAACTTACTTTAAGAAAGCAGTCTGCAGCGATTGTGGCGCAGAGTATGGAGAGCTTGCGACAGATACAACTCTTCCAACCGGAGAGATAAAGGTAAAGGATAATATATGGAACTCATTCCTCAATACTATTACCTTTGGAAAATACTTTAAGGAAACACAAAAAGTTACAATTGCCGGAACAGATGACAGCTACAAAGCAGATGGATTTGACGCATCAAAGAATGTGAAAGTCTCTTATCTTCTTGTAAGCGGAAGTGATGCAAAAGCATATACAACCGAAGCTCTTGCAGAAAAATACTCAGCAAAAGAGTTTAAGGAGTACACAGAGTCATTTAACATTGACCCGGATGACAAGTACGTGGTATTTGCGAGAATAGAGGACCATGCAGGAAATGTCACATTCGTTTCATCAGATGGAATGATAGTTGACGCAACAGCTCCGACAGTAAACGGACTTGAAAATAATAAGACTTACTGCGGAGATGTGAAATTTACAGTAACAGATGAGCACCTTGACAAAGTAACTGACACTATCGGTGAAGAGACAAAGACACTTGAAGCAGTTGACGGAGAATATACATTATCGGCTGGAACACATAAGATTACAGCAACAGATAAAGCCGGTAATAAAACAGAAGTCAATGTGACAGTTAATGCCGGACACACTTATGGAGATACCTCATATACATGGAATGAGGATTACTCAGAGTGTACCGCAGAAAGAAAATGTAGTGTATGCCGACAGAAGGAAACTGAAACAGTTAAATCAGTTTCTAATATTAAACAGCAGAAATCTTGTACATTACCGGAAATCACAGCTTACACAGCTACATTTGCTAATAAAGCATTTACATCTCAGACTAAAGATATAAAGACAGCAGAAGCCGGACATACATGGAATGATGATTACACAGTAGATACACCGGCAACATGTACAGCAAAAGGAAGCAAGTCAATCCACTGTAAGAACTGTGATGAAGTAAAAGACAGCACAGCAATTGATGCCTTAGGACATGACTTCACAGGTGAGTGGAAGGTAACAAAGAAAGCTACATGTACCGAGCCGGGAACAAAGGAGCGAAAGTGCAGCCGTTGTGATGAAGCTGAGACAGATACAATTCCGGCAACAGGCCACACAGAGGTAGAGGATGCCGCAATAGCAGCCACCTGTACCACAGCCGGAAAGACAGCCGGAAGCCACTGCTCAGTATGTAATGCAGTAATTAAAGCACAGGAAGAAATTCCTGCAGCAGGCCACAGCTTTGGCGAGTGGGAAACAGTAAAATCATCAACCTGCAAAGACAAGGGAAGTCAGAAGAGAGCATGTAAAGTCTGCGGATACACTGAGACAAAGGATGTAGATGCAAACGGACATGCATGGGAGAAAGACTACACAATAGACAAGGAGCCAACCTGTACAACAGAAGGAAGCAAGTCAATCCATTGTAAGAACTGTGATGAAGTAAAAGACAGCACAGTGATCAAGGCATTAGGACATGACTTCACAGGCAAGTGGAAGGTAACAAAGAAAGCCACTTGTACCGAGCCGGGAACCAAGGAGCGAAAGTGTAGCCGTTGTGACGCAGTTGAGACAGAAACCATCCCGGCAACAGGCCACACAGAGGTAGAGGATGCCGCAGTAGCAGCCACCTGTACCACAGCCGGAAAGACAGCCGGAAGCCACTGTGCAGTATGTAATGCAGTAATTAAAGCACAGGAAGAAATCCCTGCAGCAGGCCACAGTTGGTCTGAGTGGATTAGTGATGGCAAGCAGGAAAAATCAACCTGTAGCGTATGTGGTCAGAAAAAATATAGAAATACTGATGATGGTGATGATACAGGAAAAATTGAGAAGGAGGCAGAGGTATCACCTGATTCACCGTTCGGTGGGGCTTCGCTGGATACCAGCAAGGAAGATCTTATCGCAGCAAAAGGTATATTTACACCGGAGGAAAAAGCAGAAGTTGAAAATGGAGTAAATGCAAGAATATGGGTTGAAATATCATCTACAGAAAATCTTACTGAAGAAAACAGGAAAAAAATAGAAGCATTAGCTAAAAAGCTTATGGGGTCTGATATTTCGAATCTTACATATTTTGAGGCAGAATTGTTTAAGTCGGTAACTAAGGACGGAGTATCAACAAAGTCGCAGATTAGTGAGCCTGGTGCCCATATAGAAATATCTTTAAGGCTTCCTGAGAGTCTTGTTTCTAAAGATAGATTTATTCTAAGAAAATACAAGGTTATCAGACTTCACGACGGCAAGGTTGATAGTCTCGATGCAGAATTTGATAAGGAAACAAACACACTCAAATTTGTTACTGACAGATTTTCAACATATGCTATTGCGTATACTGATAATGCGCTTGCCTCATGTGTTACACTTACACCGGACAGCAAGACACTTACAGGAAAAGGGGAAACAGTACAGCTTATAGCATCTGTAACACCGGACAATGCGGTTAATAAAAAGCTGACCTGGACCACAAGCGATAGCAGCGTTGCTACTGTAGATGAAAATGGACTTGTTACCGCAGTGGCAAACGGAACAGCTATCATTACTGTAACGACAGAAGATGGAGAAATGACAGCAACATCAACTATTACTGTTAATATTCCATCAGGCGATAACAGTAACAATGGCAATAATAACAAGCCAAACAGTAAGCCAAATACAAATTCTGTGATACTAACAGATAACAAAAAGCATGATAATCAGAAGGTTATATCATCAAAGACCGGAGATACATCAGATGTGACACTTTGGACAACTGTTTTTGCGGCAGCACTTGCCGGAATAATTGGAATTTTTGCCAGAAGGAAAAAAGAAAAACAATAAAAGTGTCAATATCTTATGATGATATATATAGTAAAACTACGGAGTTTAAGCAAGAATTTAGTCATTTCGTAGAAAAATAAATTTAGTGTTGTAAAGTGGTGCAAATTCATGTATCTTATTATAGGGAAATGAATTTTGCACCACTTTTTTATGCATAATTGGTGTTTATAGAATACATAAATACCGATAATAGTGTTGCAAAATGAATTTTTTGCTAAGAGAAATTGCAAAATGATATAACAAATATATCAAATATGCATTTCAGGCGGGGATGATATGGATTTATTTGATTACATGAGAGAACAGAATAAGGAGACAAGCGGTCCCTTAGCCTCGAGGATGCGTCCGACAACGCTTGATGAGGTGGTCGGGCAGCAGCACATAGTAGGAAAGGACAAGCTTTTGTATCGTGCGATTAAAGCCGATAAGCTCAGCTCCATCATCTTTTACGGGCCGCCGGGCACCGGAAAGACCACTCTGGCAAAGGTCATAGCACACACTACCAGTGCTGAGTTTATGCAGATTAATGCAACCTCTGCCGGCAAGAAAGACATGGAAGAGGTAGTGGAACAGGCGAAGAATAATCAGGGCATGTATCAGAAGAAGACGATACTTTTTATCGACGAGATACACCGCTTCAACAAGGGACAGCAGGATTATCTGCTTCCGTTTGTGGAGGATGGCACCATTATTCTGATAGGAGCTACCACTGAGAATCCTTACTTTGAGGTAAACGGTGCTTTGCTTTCGCGCTCAGTCATTTTTGAGCTGAAAAAGCTGTCAACGGATGACATAAAAGTATTGCTTAAGAGAGCACTGACTGACACAGAAAAGGGTATGGGTGCATACAATGCACAGATAGATGATGATGCGCTTGATTTCCTTGCAGATGTGTCAAACGGAGATGCGAGAGCAGCGCTCACAGCGATTGAGCTTGGTGTGCTGACCACGGACAGGTCGGAGGATGGCATCATTCATATCACTATTGATGTGGCGAGCGAATGTATACAAAAAAGAGTTATCTCCTATGATAAGAAGGGCGATAACCATTACGATACCATTTCTGCTTTTATAAAGAGCATGCGCGGCTCAGACCCGGATGCGGCGGTCTATTATCTGGCTAGGATGCTTTATGCCGGAGAAGATGTGAAATTTATCGCAAGACGAATCATGATACTTGCATCGGAGGATATAGGCAATGCAGATCCGATGGCTATGGTTGTAGCGGCATCGGCGGCGGCAGAGGTCGAGCGAGTTGGAATGCCTGAGGCACAGATTATTCTGTCACAGGCTGTCACCTACATGGCATGCGCGCCAAAGAGCAATGCATCATATAATGCGATATCGGCAGCAATGAGCTGTGTGAAGCAGACTAAGACACCGACTGTTCCGGCACATCTGCAGGACGCCCATTACGGTGCGGCAGAAAAGCTCGGGCACGGAGTCGGGTACAAATACGCACACGACTATCCAAATCACTATGTGAAGCAGCAGTATCTGCCGGATGGACTTACAGACAGAGTGTTTTACAAGCCTACGGATATAGGCTATGAGGCAAAGATAAGAGCACACATGGATGAGCTTCACAGAGAATGTAATACATGAAAGTGCATAGATGAGCTTGAATAATTGCAAATAGTTGATAATAACATAAATATTTAGAAAATCAGACCAGGAGGATCTTTAAATGAAAAAGTATACAGAAATGACAAAGGACGAGTTAATGCAGGAAAAGACAGCACTTGAGGCTGAGTACGAGAAGATTAAGAATCTTGGCTTAAGCCTTGATATGTCGCGTGGAAAGCCGGGAGCTGACCAGCTTGACCTCTCACTTCCTATGCTCGATGTCTTGAAATCAGACAGTGATATGAAGAGCGAATCAGGGCTTGATGTGAGAAACTATGCATGTCTTGACGGAATCCCTGAGGCAAAGGCACTTATCGCAGGCATGGTAGGAGCAAAGCCTGAGCAGGCTATTGTATATGGCAACTCAAGCCTCAATATCATGTACGATCAGGTTGCCCGTGCATTTATCTTTGGTCTCTGTGGCAACACACCATGGTGCAAGCTTGACAAGGTGAAGTTCCTCTGTCCTGTACCTGGCTATGACAGACATTTTGCAATCACCGAGGAGTTTGGCGTTGAGATGATCAACATCCCTATGACTGAGGATGGTCCTGACATGGATATGGTCGAGAAATATGTCAACAACGATGCTTCTGTAAAGGGAATCTGGTGTGTTCCGAAATACTCTAACCCACAGGGTGTTGTATACTCAGATGAGACTGTTGAGCGCTTTGCAAAATTAAAGCCTGCAGCAGATGATTTCAGAATCTTCTGGGACAATGCATACACAGTTCATCATCTCTATGACGATAAGCAGGCAGAGATTCCAAATATCCTTGAGCTCTGCGAGAAAGAGGGCAACCCTGATATGGTATTTGAGTTCTGCTCTACAAGCAAGGTGACATTCCCGGGTGCCGGTGTGGCAGGTATCTGCACATCTGAGAAAAACCGCGAGGATATCAAGAAGCGCCTTACTATACAGACAATCGGACATGACAAGATTAATCAGCTTCGTCATGCGAGATTCTTTAAGGATGCAGATAGTATCAAGGCTCATATGGCAAAGCATGCAGCTCTTATCAGACCTAAGTTCGAGCTTGTTGAGAATATGCTCACAGATGAAATTGCATCAAGAGGCATCGGAACATGGGTTAAGCCACTCGGCGGATATTTCTTCGGATTTGAGGCACTTTCAGGCTGTGCAAAGGAAATCGTTGCAAAGTGCAAGGAGGCAGGTGTCACAATGACAGGTGCAGGCTCTCCTTTCCCTTACAAGAAGGATCCGGATGACTGCGTGATAAGAATTGCTCCGACATATCCATCGCTTGATGAGCTGAAAAAGGCTGCTGAGGTGTTTGTTGTTGTCACACGTCTTGTCAGTGTAAACAAGCTGCTTGAGGCATAAAATTCTCTGTTATGTCTTAACAAATAGATGTAAAATTTTCTGTTATGTCCTAACAAATAGATATAAAAATCTCTGTTATGTCCTAACAGACAGGCGTATAATCAGCATATTTGTCCAAAATGAATATGTGATATATGCATAAAAACCAAATAAATATTTGTGCACATTTTTTCGGGATTTGGTATTTACAAATCCCGATTTTTGTGTATGATATAAATATCTTTTTAAATTATGTCTTGCATATGTTTTATGCAGGTTTCTTTTTGTGGCATTTTCGGCCACTATTTTTTTCCCATTATTTATAAGTTAAATGTATTTGTAAGTTTAATACATTTGCAAGTTTAATGTATTTGTATGTTTTAACGTATTTATATTTTTTAATATATTTATTTGAATACATCTGAGTTTGATTTTAAGAGGCATTATATATTTTTTATGAAGAAAGGATTTGAATATTATGAAGGAAATTTTTCAGGAATACGGTGGAATACTTATCACAGTTGTCGCTATTTTAGCAATCATTGTTGTTATTACGGCGGTTATCGGAACTGACGCAAACAGTGTCATGGGAAAGGCCTTTAAGGACCTTATAACAAGCTTTTTTAAACAGGCACAGACACATATTAAGTAGGGGTGTACTTATGGAGCTTGGAAAAGAATATTTTGGGCCACTGTGGAGCTTTGTGGCCAGCGATGAGATAACGGATATAGATTACAACGGCAAAGAAATATGGCTTACCAATATCTTTAATGAGCGATTCAGAGCCAATCAGCAGTTTGTTACACAGTATATGACGCCTGCATTTGTGGAGCAGTTTACACAGCGCATCGCCAATGTCGTAAGCAGACAGTTCAATAAGAGAAATCCGGAGCTTGAGGCAGAGACAAGTGAGCTTCGTGTGACGATACTGCATGAGTCGGTTGCGAAGTCAGGCAGGAGCATCAGCATACGAAAGACACCTCCGCTTATCAGGCTGACAGCAGAATCTGCAATTGCTGAGAAATTCTGCTCAGAGGAGCTTTTAGCCGTTTTAATAAACTGTGTCAGGACCAAGATGAATATCACCTTTTGTGGTATGCCGGGTATTGGAAAGACAGAGTGTGTGAAGTTTTTTTCGCAGTTTATTCCGGCAAATGAGCGTGTTATTACGATTGAGGATACGCTTGAGATACGTTATGCCGAGACAAATCCGGGCAAGGACTGCATAGAGATGAAGGTGAGTGAGGATGTGTTTGGCTATTCTGAGGCTATCAAGTCGTGTCTTAGAATGAATCCGAAGTGGATTATGCTGTCGGAGGCTCGCTCAAAGGAGGTGAAATATCTGCTGCAGAGCTGGAGCACCGGTGTGCGCGGCATGACGACACTTCACACAGATGATGTGCGCAATATCCCGGACAGGATTCTCAATATGCTTGAAAGCCGTGTGGATGCTGAGAGAATGGAAAACGATATTTATCAGGCACTTGATGTTGGGATATTGATACGTAAGAGGAGAAACGATGAGGGCATTGTGTACAGATATATAGATCAGGTGTGTTTTTTCTACAGGGAAAATTGTATGAATCATGTTTTTATGCTCGTGTCGGATGGCAAGATTGTGGATCATGATATTCCAAAGGTTATACTGCGCAGATTCCTAAGAGAAGGTGTGGATAATCCGTTCAGTGAGGTTTTTGTCAATGAGGTAAGGATGAATGAGGCTCTGTCAAAGGAAGCAAAGGAGGAGGCATGATGAATTATATTTTGATTGTGTTTCTCACATATGTTTTGCATCTGTTACTTAAGCTGAATTGGATAAGTACGGCTGTAGTGCTTGTGTTTTTGATGATTACACAGTATTTTCATCGTAGGAAAAGCAACGGCTTTAAAGCAGAGAAACAACGCTTTTTAGATGTTTCCCTGTATATTGACACATTGCTATATTCGTTTCTGAAAGAGAAAAAGATTATACGTGCTTTTGAGGATGTTAAGAGTACTCTTGAGCCCGGAACGATGAGGGATGTTGTGAGCAAGGCGATTGAACACATGATGCTTACCTTTGATGAGACGCAGGTGTTTGTTGATGCAATGAAAATAATAGAGGGTGAATACAAATGCAATCGTATAGTTAGTGTTCATGAGTTTATGGCACATGCTGAATTTCTGGTTATCATCTTTTCCAACTTCTGTTTTCACCTGCTCCGCAACACGGTTCAGATCAGAAATCTTCATTTCCAGTGGATTAATACCCTGCTTGATCAAC
>OQVT01001351.1_pt1 | contig 15387 bp, 8 predicted proteins | sample 1691561 | NCBI WGS metagenome assembly OQVT01 (sample SAMN03418260, study PRJEB22391) | human gut metagenome | biome: human-gut; feature: organic feature; material: feces | host: Homo sapiens | place: Tanzania | collected 2013-01 | reverse complement strand
GCAGAGACCGGCGAGGAAAAGGATTGCCGTCGGACGAAATTTACCCAAAGCGGTTTTGGTGGGGGAATTGCGATTGACTTTACCGGCGGGAGATGCTATAATCAAGGCGTATTCAAGATCACCACTTTAGCCCCGCTTGCTGCACGGCATTGTTGTTTTGATCCTGCAGCGGCTCGGGTTTTGTTTTTTTGGGTACGAAAATATTTTATTGCAGGAGGTACCCGAATGAATAAAGGTACTGTCAAATGGTTCAACGCTGAAAAGGGCTATGGCTTCATCTCCAACGATGAGGGCGGCGAGGACGTTTTCGTTCATTTCTCCGCTATTCAGGTAGACGGCTTCAAGACTCTCGCTGAGGGTCAGAAGGTCACCTTCGACACCGAGCCCGATCCCAAGGATACCGGCAAGCTGCGCGCTGTCAACGTTATCCCCCAGTAATTAAACCGATTCAAAGCTCCCTGCCCTGCGGCGGGGAGCTTTTTCTTTGGGAACGGACGCCTTGCCGAATGTCCGCCGATACGGTATAATATCAAATGTAATATCCATAAGGGGGATCGACCATGAAAACGACATTTTATATGGTACGGCACGGACAGCCCGACTGGGACTGGGCAGAAAAGATGCGCTTCTTCGGGCCGTGCAGTGCCTATATGCCGCTGACGCCGCTGGGCGTAGAGCAGATCGAGCACACTGCCTGCGACCCCTTGCTGCGTGGGTCAGCGTTTATTCTTGCATCGCCCTACACCCGCACCATGCAGTCGGCACAGATCCTATCACGGCGGCTGGACCTGCCTGTAACAGTGGAGTGGGAGCTGCACGAATGGCTATATGACCGCAATATGCGGGGCGATCTGCCAACGGCAGATGAGCGCTTCGGGCGAACAGATATGAGCCGCTGCTTTTACCACTACATGGAACACGACAAGCTGATCGGCGAGGATAACTGCGAGACCTATGCCGTCATCGCGGAGCGAGTGCTTGGCTGCCTGGTCGCATTCTTTGGAAAGGCCTTTCTTGATAACGACTTTACCGACTGAGCCGTCTATTTCTATACGGAAGCGAAGCACAACAGTTCCTTGAACTTCTCCTTCTTGAGTGCTGCGCGGTAAAATCAAATTTTCTGAAACGAATCTCAATAGCGCAGACTCGCCACCAGGATAAGCGGCCTGTACTTCAACGATGCTGTTGTCCATAACCTCTTCTTCCTTGCGTATTGGCTGCTCTTCCTTTTTCCTTGTTTCTGCTTCAAATTCTGAAAGGCATGCGCTAAAGCCAGCCAGGCTCAGCTTGAAGGATTCCTTTTTGCCTAAGGCTTTGTCGAAATAGTCGAAGGTGACATAATCAGCCTTTTTTAATTCCTCGCCAGAGTAGGAGGCGTAAAAGAAACTGGAAAAGCCTTGGGAATCAATTTCTCCGTCGTCGCCCATACCTCGATAAATAATCGCGGCTGAAACCGTTTTCTCTTTGGAAAAGCCTGATTGCATGAGTCGTGTGGAGATTCTTCGTTCCGAGCTTGGAATCCTGCCGTTATTGTGCATAATGGCATCCCTATATATATTTAGGTAGTTTGGCCCTTTATATTCTCTGATCACTTTTAATGTTTTGCCCGTTGGATAAAAAACGGCATCCAACTGGCCTTTAGTATAGTGGCCAGGGATAAATTCCGTTTCCTGAGAATAATAGTTTTTCTCAGGTATCAGTCTCCAAACTCCTTGCGAAAATCCAGTGCCAGCAAAAGCCAGGGCCAGCAACAAAGTCAGTAAGCGTTTCATCATGATAAAGGTTTATTTTTGGGGTTTTACTCTGCAAATATATCCCCTCATAGTGCAGCCTATCTTCATTATGCAGAAAAAATGAAGATACTGCATAAGAATATCTTGGCGATTGGGGAAAAATCATTAAATTTACGTCATAATTACCCTTGAATTTCTTATGCCGACAAACAAAAATGCCCAGCTTCGTTACCAGATTCTCGACCGCTGTTTCAGTGATTTACATCATAAATACACCATTGAGGACCTCTTGCGGCTGGTCAACGAAAAACTTTTCGCCATCAACGGTTCCAGCGTGAGTCTGCGCCAGATACGCGACGACATCCGCTACATGAAAGACCCCGACGCCCTGAATGCCCCCATTGAGGCCGTTCCCATCTCTGGGAGAAAGAGCTACTACCGCTATGCCGACCCCCATTTCTCCATTTTCAACAATGCGCTCTCTGTTGAAGAGATGGTGGCCCTGCAGTCGGTCATCAGCGCCATGAACCGTTTTCGCGGCATTTTGGGAAATGCCTGGCTGGAAGATGTCATCTCCAACCTCGAATGTCGCTTCGGCATCAAGCCCAATACAGAGGGGGTGGTTTCTTTTGAGCAAAATGAGCGCCTCAAGGGAATAGACCTTTTGGGACGTCTCATTGACGCCGCGCTCCATCATCAGCCGTTGGAGGTGACCTATCAGCCCTTCTTCGGTGGCGAGTCGTGTTCCGTTGTCCATCCCTACCACCTCAAGCAGTTTAATCAGCGTTGGTTTCTCATCGGCCTGCAGCAAACGTCATGCGGCAGCCAGATCACCAACCAGGCCCTCGACCGCATGGTCAAGGTCGTCCCCTCTGATGTGCCCTTCGTTCCCAACGAGACCATCAACTTCGCCACTTATTTCCGCGATGTCGTCGGTGTCACCATTCCCGAAGACCATCCGCAGCCCGAAGAAGTCATCTTGCGTTTCGATGAGGCCCGTTTCCCCTACGTGGTCAACAAGCCCATCCATGCTTCGCAGTCGTTGTACGCCCCGTTGCCGAATGCCATCCGCCTCTTCCTCCGCCCCAACAAGGAGCTCGAGGCCCGCATCCTCTCCTACGGCCCGCAGGTGGAGGTCATCGCCCCCTCGTGGTTCAGAGCGCAGATTTCTCAGAAACTGGCCGCTGCCGTCCGCCAATATGCTGGGGAGGACATCACGCCCTGCCTTTCAGGGGCTTAGTAATGCTAATGGCAGGGAAGTCAGTGTTCAGGTCTCGCGTGGGCCACAAACAAAGGGTCAAACATACGTCGGCCCGTTCAGTTTTATATCTTATCCTATACACTATCCTATATGAACAAACAGCAACTTGCCAACCGCATCTGGGCTTCGGCCAACAGCATGCGCAGCAAAATCGCCGCCAACGAATATAAAGACTATATCCTCGGTCTCATCTTCTATAAGTTTATCTCCGACACCGAAGTGAAATACTTCACCCAGGACTGTGGCTGGCAGGAAGAAGAACTCGTGGACCTCGTGGAAGACTACAAAGATGACGACATGAAAAAGGCCATCGAGGAATGCCAAAACAAAATCGGCTTCTTCATTACCTATGAACACCTCTTCTCCACCTGGCTCGGGGAAAATGCCAACTTCGATGTTGCCACGTTGAGCGCGGCATTGGGCAATTTCGACCGCCTTCTGAATCCTAACTTTGCCTCCGTTTACGGCGGCATCTTCAAAACCCTGCGTGAAGGTCTCAGCAAGCTCGGCGACAACCCCGCTGCGCAGACCAAAGCCCTCCGGAAACTCATCGATCTCATCAAGGACATCCCCACCGACGGCACCCAGGACTACGACGTACTCGGCTATGTCTATGAATTTCTCATCAGCAATTTCGCCGCCAGTGCCGGCAAGAAGGCAGGCGAATTTTATACGCCGCACGAGGTGGCTATGGTCATGTCGGAAATCGTGGCCGAACACCACAAAGACAAAACAGAGCTCGAAATCTACGACCCCACCTCAGGGTCGGGTTCGTTGCTCATAACCATAGGTAAGGCCGTCAGCAAGCACATCGTTGGTCGAAACAAAGTGAAATACTACGCCCAAGAACTCATCGAGAGCACCTACAACCTCACCCGCATGAACCTCGTCATGCGCGGCATCATCCCCGACAACATCAAGGCCCGCTGCGCCGACTCTCTTGACGAAGACTGGCCGCTCGAAGAAAAAGACAACGACATCGCCAAGCCGCTCGCCGTCGACGCCGTGGTCAGCAATCCGCCTTATTCGCAGCACTGGGATCCCAAGGACAAGGAAACTGATGTTCGCTTTGCCCAGTATGGTCTCGCGCCGAAAACGAAGGCCGACTATGCCTTCCTCCTCCACGAACTCCATCATCTCAAGCCCGATGGCATCCTCACCATCGTCCTTCCCCACGGCGTGCTCTTCCGTGGTAAGGCCCCACGCCTCTGTGCGCCCGACGGCACCCTCCTGCCTGCCGATGAGCGTGAAGATGGACAGGCTGAAGGACAGATTCGCGCCCAGCTCATTGAGAAAAACAACATCGACGCCATCATCGGCCTGCCGCCCAACATCTTCTTCGGAACGGGCATCCCCACGCTCATCATGGTCTTGAAGAAAAACCGCGGTGATGAGGGCATTCTCATCATCGATGCCAGCAAGGGTTTTGTCAAGGAGGGCAAGCAAAACCGCCTCCGTGCCTGCGACATCAAGAAAATCGCCGACACCTATCGCGAACGCCGTACAGAGGTGGGCTATTCTCGCGAAGTGAGTCGCAACGAAATCCGCCGCAACGAATACAACCTCAATATTCCGCGCTACGTTGACAGCAGCGACCCCGTCGAGCATTACGACATCTACAGCACCATGTTTGGCGGCATCCCCGAGAGCGAAATCAACGACCTCGCGCCCTATTGGCAGGCCTTTCCTTCGCTTCGTCGGGAACTCTTCGCCTCGTGTGCCGACCGCCCTTATGCCGACCTTCGCGCCGACGACATCGCCGCTGCCATCCGCGCCAATGCCGATGTCGTGCGCTTCAAGACCGCCTTCGTCGAGGCCTTTGCCGGCTTCGACGAGATGCTCCGCCAGCGCCTCATTTGCCATGTAGAGACGGTGCGCGAACTTGAGGAAATGGACATCATCTCTGAAGACATCTTCCGCCGCATCGCCCCACTGCCGCTTGTCGACCGCTATGCCGCCTACCAAATCTTTGCCGACCATTGGGGCGGCATCATTGGCGACATCGAAGTCCTGCAAACCGATGGCTTCGTGGCCTGCAACCAGCTCATCCACGAAACCGACGATGGCAAGGAGGAAGTGTGCGACGTGGGCGAGAAAGGGCGCATCATGCCTTTCCCCCTCATCCAGACTGTCTATTTCCAGGCGCAGCTTGATGTTCTGCAGGCGCTCACCAACCGCATTGCGGAAATCAACGCTGAGGTGGAGGCCATCAAAGACGAGTTCACGGAAGAAGAGCAGGAGACTTATTTCGACAGTGAAAAGGAGGGCGTGCTCGACAAGAAGCGCATCACGGCCGATGCCAAATCAGGTTTAGACATTGAACTTTCCACCAGATTGAAGCTCCAGCACCTTGTTGCCCTCTGGGACGAGCAGACCAAAAAGCGCCGAAAGGTGCTGAAGGATACGCTTGCCCTGCAAAAGCTCACGCGCGAGAAAATCCAGCACCTCGACATGAACGAAATCAACCGCTTGCTCTATCTTAAATGGATTCAACCTGTCACCTCAGCCATCCAGGCCATGCCCGATGCCGTCGTTGACGAACTGGCAACCGCCGTGCGCCACCTCGCGGAGAAATATGCCCTTACTTACTGCGACATCGAGCGCGAACTTGTCGAATCACAGCAGGCGCTCGCTGGCCTCGTCAACAAACTTTCGGGCGACGACTTTGCCATCGAAGGTCTTAAAGCCCTCGTGGAACGTCGCTGAAATCTAACTGCAATTTGATTTTTAAACAACATGCTCCGGCATGAATAGGATTTGAAGGTATGAATAAACCGAAGATTAGATTTAAGGGATTTGAGGGGGAGTGGAAGGAGAAGGCATTAGGCGATGTTGTTGATGAGTTTAAATATGGCATAAACGCTGCAGCTGTATCTTATGACGGAGAAAACAAATACTTACGTATAACAGACATTGATGAAGGGTCGCGTGCTTTTATCAAAGATGAGCTTGCGTCTCCAGATGCTGATTTGTCATCTTGCAACGAATATATTATGCAAGATGGTGATATCGTTATAGCACGTACAGGTGCCAGTGTGGGAAAGAGCTATATATACCATCCTATTGATGGCAAAGTCTATTTTGCTGGATTCCTTATCAGGGCGCGGGTAAATAAGAACGTAGACAGAGAATTTGTGTTTCAGAATACTTTGACAGATGGTTTCAAAAAGTATATCAGATTCGTTTCACAGCGTTCAGGCCAGCCTGGAGTAAATGCAGAGGAACTAAAATCATATTTGATGAATTTACCCGCCTCCCTCCCCGAGCAGCGAGCCATCGCCTCCTACTTCACCTCTCTCGACGCCCAAATCGTCGCTTCCACCTCCCGTCTTTCTTCTTTAAAACAAATCAAGGCGGCCAGCCTGCTGAATATGTTCCCACAGAAAGGAGAGACGGTGCCGCGCGTTAGATTTAAGGGATTTCAGGGGGAGTGGAAGGAGGTAAAACTTAGTAGTATTGCAATTTTCTCTAAGGGACAAGGATATTCAAAAAGTGATTTAAGAGAAAATGGTCATCCTATAATTCTATATGGACGAATGTATACAAAGTATCAGTTTGCCATAAACGAGGTTGATACTTTTTCCAATCTAAAAGGTGCTTATGTCCTTTCTGAAGGGAATGAAATAATAATGCCTGCTTCAGGGGAAACATCTGAAGATATTGCATGTGCATCTGCTGTATTAGCAAAAGGTATTATACTAGGTGGGGATTTAAATATTGTACGTTTTGATTTAAAAAAATATTCCACTCCATTTCTTGCGTTGACAATTACTTACAGCAAGACACACTATGATTTAAGTAAATGTGCACAAGGAAAGTCTGTTGTACATCTTCATAATGAAGCTATTAGTAAAATAGCAGTTTCCGTTCCCTCCCTCTCCGAGCAGCGAGCCATCGCCTCTTACTTCACCGCCCTCGACGCCCAAATCACCCTTCATCGCGAGCGTCTTGAAAAACTGAAGCAAATCAAGGCCGCTTGCCTCGAAAAGATGTTCGCTTGAAAAGACACGCGGCAATGATGCCTGGGCGCTTTCGTCTCTCAGACATTCTTGCAGCGGGGCATAGTGTTCAAGTATAGTTCCGTTTTCCTAACGGAGTACGCTCTAATTTTGCAGGATTTTCCAGAATAAAGAAATATCATGAAACATTACACAATACCGATTTTGCCGCTTGCGTACGATTTGGAAACCATTGATGTGCTGAAACAACTCAACCGTTCCAATCGGAAATTGGCAGAATTGAGAGGCGTTGCTCAAACAATTCCGAACGAAGCCATTCTCATCAATACACTTGCCCTTCAGGAAGCGAAGGACAGTAGTGAGGTAGAGAATATCATAACAACACAGGACGACCTCTTCAAGGCCGACTTGAATATGAATCAAAATGTTGGCAGGCTGGCCGAAAAGGAAGTCTTAAACTATCGGGAAGCGCTTTTGGCCGGTTTCCAAGAGGTCAGAGAAAAAGGCATATTGTCTCTTAACACAATTAAGAATATTCAAAGCCATCTGGAACACAATAATGCTGGATTTAGGTCTGTTCCCGGAACTGCCTTGAAGCGCAACGATGGTGTAACGGTCTATACGCCCCCTCAAGACCCAAAGGAGATAAACCGCCTTATGTGCAACTTGGAGAATTTCATAAATGACGACAAACTGAGTTCGCTCGACCCTCTTATCAAAATGGCCATCATCCACCATCAGTTTGAGAGCATTCATCCTTTCTATGATGGCAACGGACGTACGGGGCGCATCGTGCTGATTTTGTATCTTGTCATTGCCGATCTCCTTGACCTGCCCGTTTTGTATCTCAGCCGTTTTATCACACACAACAAGACTGAGTATTATCGTTTGCTGCAAGCCATCCGTGATGAGGAAGGAAACAATCGGGAGGAGTGGATCAAATGGACGCTCTTTATCCTGCAAGGCGTTGAGCAAACTGCAACTGAGACCATCGCCCTGGTTAAAGGTATTTCCAGACTGATGGCGGATTATAAAGTGATCTTGCGGCCCTTGTTTGGAAAACTCTACAAGCACGAGTTGCTCAACAATCTGTTCTTTCATCCCTATACAAAGATAGAGTTCGTGGAGCGGGATTTGATGGTTCAGCGCAAAACAGCGGCAAAGTATTTGGATAAGATAGTTGGTGTCGGTTTGCTCCAAAAGGTGAAAATGGGAACATCAAATTATTATATCAACACCCGCTTGATGAATTTGCTGGCCAACGTAAATGCACCCGAAACCGCCATTTCGGGTATATAACGTCCGCTATATGTACCCGAAATCGCCATTTTGGGTACATAGCAACCAGTAAATGTACCCGAAATCGCCATTTCGGGTACATAGCAACCGCTCTGCTTGTCTCCAAATATGTAAGTAGGTGTTCAAAATTAGTTTATACTATCCATGCAGGGATAAGCCAGTTTAATATTGCCTTGCCGCATTCTTTTGTCCCTACAACTGCCTTTCATCAGTCACGTAGCCCGCTACGCTCCTTCTTCAAGACAGCTGTAGGAACAAAATAATACGACAATTCAATATAAACTAATTCTGAGCACCTACTTAACACACCTTTAAAAAACAATCTATCGCCATGTCTGTCAATGTTTCCATACGGCCCTTTACCAAAGAGGCCGACTTCGAAAAAGCCTTTGTAGAACTCCTTCAGCAACACGGGTGGGAGGACAACGTGATGCTGTACCCCTCGGAGGAAGACCTCGTCAAAAACTGGGCCGCCATTCTCTATAACAACAACCGCGACATCAACCGCCTGGGCGACTTCCCCCTCACCGACTCAGAGATGCAGCAAATCATCACCAAAGTTGATGCCCTGAAAAATCCCTATGAGACCAACCAGTTCATCAACGGACAATACGTCTCCATCTTGCGCGACAACGAAAACGACAAAATCAATTTCGGAAAGGAAGTCTATCTCAAGATATTTGATGCCAACGAGGTGCGCGCCGGCCAGAGCGTCTATCAGATTGCGCGTCAGCCGCGTTTCAAAACCGCCAATCCCCTGGCTTCAAATCGGCGCGGCGACGTGATGCTGCTCATCAACGGCATCCCCGTGTTCCATATTGAGCTCAAGCGCAGCGGCGTCGACGTCAGTCAGGCCGTCTACCAAATCAAGCGCTATGCCCACCGGGGCATCTTTTCCCACGGCATTTTCTCGCTCGTGCAAATCTTCGTGGCCATGACGCCCGAGAAAACCCTTTATTTCGCCAACCCAGGGGCCGAGGAGAATTTCTTGCCGAGTTTCCGTTTCCATTGGGCCGACTTCAACAACGAGGAAGTTTTCGATTGGCAGGCCATCTGCCGCACCCTTCTCTCCGTCCCCCTCGCCCACCACATGGTGGGCTATTACACCATTGCCGACGACAAAGACGGGACGCTCAAGGTGTTGCGTAGCTACCAGTATTTCGCCACCACCAAAATCTGTGAGCGCGTGAAGAAAACCAACTGGGACGAGCATGCTCATCGCGGCGGTTTCGTTTGGCACACCACGGGGTCGGGCAAGACGATGACCTCCTTCAAGGCCGCCCAACTCATTGCTCGCCTGCACTATGCCGACAAGGTGGTGTTTCTTCTCGACCGCATCGAACTCAGCGTGCAGTCGGTCGACGAATATCGCGGTTTTGCCAACGCCGACGACAATGTGCTCGACACCGACGACACCCACAACCTCCTTCAGGTGCTTGAGAGCGACGCCCCCAGCGATTGTCTCATCGTGACTTCCATCCAGAAAATGAGCCGCGTGAACAACAAACACGGCGTGCCGCAGTCTGTGCTTGAGAAAATCAATCGCAAGCGCGTGGTGTTCATCATTGACGAATGCCACCGCAGCGTTGCCGGCACTGGCGGCGAGAGCGGTAGCGGCATGCTCCAGTCCGTGAAGAACACATTTCCGCGGGCCTTGCTCTTCGGCTTCACTGGCACCCCCATCTTCCCTGAAAACGCCCGTGGCGAGTTGACAACGGGAGTGATTTTCGGCGATATGCTCCATAAATACACCCTCGCCGATGGCATCCCCGATGGCAATGTGCTCGGATTCGACCTCTACCGCGTTGACACCTTCGCCCAGAGGGAAATCCGCGAGGCCGTGGCCTTGCGGGCCGTTGGTGCCAACTCGTTTGAGGAAATCAAAGATTGCAAGGAAAAGCTGGAGGAATACAACCGATGGATGAACGATAAGGAAATGATTAGCGTGGAAGATGAGGCCAAGAGCCTCTACTACTCCGAAGACCACCACCTGGCTGTTGTGCAGAAAATCGTGGAGGAACGGCCCCAGCTCAGCCGCAACGGCAAGTTCCATGCCATCCTCGCCACAAAAAACATTGCCGAGGCCATTGAATACTACCGGCTCTTCAAAAAGAAATATCCGGAATACAACGTCGCGGCCATTTTCGACGACAACATCGACAACAATGACGGCGCGGGATATAAGGAAGATGCCATTCTCGAAATGCTCGACGACTATAACCACCGCTTTGGCACCGCCTTCCGACAGTCGCTCTATGCCCACTATAAAAAAGATGTGGCCAAACGCCTCGCCCACAAAATGCCCTATCAGCAGCTCAAACGCAATCAGCAACTCGACCTCCTCATCGTTGTGACACAGATGCTGACGGGCTACGACTCAAAGTGGGTCAATACCCTCTATGTCGACAAGCTCCTGCAATATGTCGACGTCATCCAGGCCTTCTCCCGCACTAACCGTCTCTTCAGCCGCGAGAAGCCTTTCGGCATCATCAAATATTTCACACGCCCCGAGCGCATGAAGAAAAATATCGATGAGGCCCTCGCCCTTTATGTCAACCAGCCGCTCTCAATCTTTGTCGACAAACTCGAGGCCAACCTCGAACATCTAAACGAACAATTCCAGGCCATCGAACCGCTCTTCATCGCCGAAAACATTGAATCCTTCGCCAGCCTTCCGAAGTCGGAGGTTTCCAGGCAAAAGTTTGCCAAGGAATTTTGCACCATGAACCGATGTCTGGAGGCTGCAAAGATGCAGGGCTTCGTGTGGGATAAGCTCGAATATGAGTTTCGCCACGCTTCGGGATGGACAAAAGTGCGGCTCAGCTTCGACGAACAGACCTACAAGGTGCTCCTGCAACGCTATCGCGAACTCTTCGAGCATGGAGGGCATGGTGGGGAGCCTAAAGAACCTTACGAGATTGACACCGACCTCACCGAGAGAGGAGCGGGAACCATCGATGCCGAATACATCAACGACCGCTTCATCCGTTTCATCAAAAAACTCTATACCACCGGGCCGGGCAGCGACCTCGTTAAGGCTGCCGAGCGTGACCTCCACACGGCTTTCGCTTCCCTCTCGCAGCGCGAACAGCGAACGGCTATGAGCATTCTGCACGACATCGAGAGCGGTGACCTCCACCCGATGAAGGACTACACCATCTACGACTACATTGCCGACTATCAGCAGCGCGAATGCGACCAGCAGGTCTACACTCTGGCTGAAGAGACAGGACTCGACCGCGAGGCGCTGAAGACACTTGTTGGCAAGGACGTCAATAGCCAGAATATCAACGAGCATGGCCGTTTCGACAACTTGATTGCCAGCGTAGACAAAAATTTGGCCACGGCCTTCCTTAAGAAGGTGCTGGGAAGAGACATCAGGAGCCGCTTCATCGTGTCGAACATCAGCAGCCTCGTGCGTCGCTTCGTTCTCAGTCCAGCCGATCGCGAAAAAATTGTTTTCGCGGCCCAAAACGAAAACTATTTCTTCAATGATGAGCAACCGGAAGACATCCCCGAGACACCAGAACCAGAAACTCCAGTAGCGTCTGAATCCTCAGAACAGAAGACCGACAATCAGCTGTCGTTTGAAGAAATGAAGGAAAACCTGCGCCAGCTTGTCAAATGCGACTTGCGCCGCGTGAAGACCATGCCATTGACCGAGCAGGTGGTCGATGCTTTCTTCCACATCTTGACGCTGCACACCATTGCCAGCGTTGACGGGGTGGGGCTTGACATCTACAAGGCCATCGATGAACTTTTCGGACGCCGCCGCGTGAACTTCATTGACAAGCACGTCCATTCTGGAAATCTCTCGGTGAAGTTTGAAGTGTTTCTGAAGAAGCTCTACTACATGCTTCACGGAAAGGAATTGCAGCCTTCGGAGGAGGGCCGCCCCGTGACGCTCATCACCTGCATTTTCGCCTTCGACTGTCTCCGCCGCCTGCGAGGAAGCTCGCAGCCAACCGAGCGCCGTTTGGCAACCTACCTCGACATCATCCGTAACAACCGCAACACGGATGAAGGCAATGGGGCACATGCCTCTTACCTTCTGACAGAGGAACAGCTCGACAGCAACATCAAGGCGTTTGCCACTCTCTATCTCTATGTGACAGGCATGTGCTACGATGCTCTGAAGGATAAATATGATTTATAAGTAGGTGTGTAGGAGAGAAATGACAGGGCATAGTTTTGCCATTTCAGGTAGGGTGTTTAAAATTCAGAAAAATCTCTGCGCGGTTTTTGTCAAACAACAAGTGACGGTTGCGGCATCGCAGCAAGGGGCACCGCGCGGACATTTGGCGAAGCTCCGGGGCGAAGCACTGTAGCTCACTTTGCTCGCAAAGTGAGGGGGACGAATATTGTGGCGGCCAAGCACGGGCTAAAATTCCAACAAAGTCATGGCCCGACGCGCTGGCCATGTTCGCTACGTGTTCGTGGCCCTCACTTTGCGAGCAAAGTGAGCTACAATGCTGGCGCCGCAACAGACGATTGTGTGGGCCAGTGCAAATCTCCGCTGCGAGGGCGCTACCGCTAACCTTTGATATTTCAATTTTGAACACCCTACCTTACAGGGGTGCCTCGGCCATCGCCATGCTATTTGACCAAAAACCGCGTAGAGATTTTTTCTGAATCTTAGCCGCCCCGTCCTCCATCCCCACACCGCCATTTTGCCAACCAGACAAAGATAAAAAATGTAATAATGGGGGAGGTTTGGTGAAAATGTAAGTAATTATAGCTGATTATTGACATAATGTCGTATCTTTGCTTTTGGGACTTTCAAAAGTAAAGATACGACATTATGATATACGACATTAAGCAAATTAAGGAATTCTACGCAAGCTATCAGGAGAAAGTGGGACGGGTGCGGGCATTGCTCGCCCGTCCGCTCACGTATGCCGAGAAGGTGCTGCTGGCACACGAACAGCCGCAGGAACAGGGATATGACCATCGGCGCGGCGCGGACTATGCCCTCTATCATCCCAACCGCGTGTGTATGCAGGACGCCACGGCCCAAATGGCCATCCTCCAGTTTATGAACGCTGGGAAGACGCAGACGGCGGTGCCGAGCACTGTTCATTGCGACCACCTCATCAGGGCACAGCGCGGCGCGGCCGACGACCTGGCGGCGGCGCGGGAAACCAATGCTGAGGTCTATGCCTTCTTGCAGTCGGCCGCCAAGCGCTTTGGCATGGGCTTCTGGCCCGCCGGCGCGGGCATCATCCATCAGGTGGTGCTCGAAAACTATGCCTTCCCGGGCGGCATGATGGTGGGGACAGACTCCCATACGCCCAATGCGGGCGGACTGGGCATGGCGGCCATCGGCGTCGGCGGCGCTGATGCCGTCGACGTGATGGTGGGGGCGCCGTGGGAACTGAAAGTGCCGAAACTCATCGGCGTGAAACTCCTCGGACAACTCTCGGGATGGGCCTCCCCCAAGGATGTCATCCTCTATCTGGCAGGACGCCTCACGACGAAGGGGGCCACGAATGCCATCATTGAATATTACGGGCCAGGGGCCGCCACACTGCCTGCAACGGGTAAGGCCACCATTTGCAATATGGGTGCCGAGGTGGGCGCCACCACTTCCATGTTCCCCTACGACGCGGAGATGGAGGCTTATCTCCGTCGCACAGGGCGCGGCGAGGTGGCCGATATGGCCAACGCCGTGGCCGCCGACCTCAGGGCCGATGCGGAGGTGGAAGCCGCGCCGGAGAAGTTTTTCGACGAATGTATCACCATCAACCTCGACGAGCTCACCCCGTATGTCAACGGTCCTTTCACGCCCGACGCGGCGTGTCAGGTCTCGGAGATGCCTGCCAAGGTCGTGCGTGAAGAGTTGCCGGAGAACATCGACGTTTGTCTCATCGGCTCCTGCACCAATTCCTCCTACCAGGACCTTGCGCGTGCCGCATCGGTCGTTGAGGCCATGCAGGAGGCCGGCCATTCGCTGAAGTCGCAGTTGATTGTCTGCCCCGGTTCCGAACTGGTGCGTGCCACGGCGGAACGTGATGGCATCCTCGACGTCTTCCTCCGTGTGGGCGCCACCATCATGACCAACGCCTGCGGACCTTGCATCGGACAATGGCAGCGCGAGAATCCGCATCCCGAACGCCCCAACAGCATCGTGACGAGTTTCAACCGCAATTTCGCCAAGCGTGCCGACGGCAATCCCAATACTTACGCTTTCGTGGCGTCGCCCGAAACGGCCGTTGGCTATGCTTTCACGGGGCGGCTGACGGCGCATCCAGCCTTCTCTCCAGAATATTCCTGCCGCCAGCCACAGGGCGAGGCTCTGCCGCCGCGCGGATATGACGAGGAGGGAGAGGGCGTAAGGGCCGTCAAACCAGCGTATGACATACAGCCCGATCCGAAAGCGGAAGTGGTGATTTCCCCCGACAGCGAGCGCCTTCAGCGCCTGATGCCGTTCCCAGCGTGGAATGGTGAGGACTTCTCGCGCTTGCCGCTGCTCATGAAGGTGAAGGGCAAATGCACCACCGACCATATATCGATGGCGGGCCCGTGGCTGCGCTATCGCGGACATCTTCAAAACATCTCGCGTAACCTCCTCCTTGGGGCTGTCAACGCCTTCACCGGCGAGACTGGCCACGTGAAAGACGCTGTGAGCGGCGAGGAAGGCGAAGTGTGGCAGGTGGCTGCCCACTATCGCGATGCCCTCGGCGGCAGTGTGGTCGTGGTGGAGGACAACTATGGCGAAGGCTCCAGCCGTGAGCATGCCGCCATGGAACCCCGCTACCTCGGCGTGAAAGTCGTCTTGGCCAAGAGTTTTGCCCGCATCCACGAAACCAATCTCAAGAAGCAGGGACTGCTGGCGCTGATCTTTGCCAATGCTGCCGACTATGACAAGGTGAAGGAGGGCGATTGCTTCAATGTGGCGTGCAGCACGCTGGCGGTGGGGCAGCCAGTGGAAATCACGGTGTGTCACACCGACGGCACGCAGGAGCGCATTATGGCCAACCACACCTACAACGAGACCCAAATCAAATGGTTTAAGGCCGGTTCGGCCTTGGCCGTGAAATGACGGGAGAGGGCCGCCATTATGTCGCCCCAGGATGCCAAGCAAGTCATCGATTCGCGGCCGCCGTTCGTGCTACTCGCGGCCGCGAGTAGCACT
>OQVT01001350.1_pt1 | contig 15390 bp, 9 predicted proteins | sample 1691561 | NCBI WGS metagenome assembly OQVT01 (sample SAMN03418260, study PRJEB22391) | human gut metagenome | biome: human-gut; feature: organic feature; material: feces | host: Homo sapiens | place: Tanzania | collected 2013-01 | reverse complement strand
TGACTGGCGGTGTTGTTATCTCTGAGGAGAAGGGCTTGAAGTTGGAGCAGGCAACATTGGAAATGCTGGGTTCAGCTGACAAGGTTACTGTTACCAAGGACAATACAACTATCGTAAACGGTCATGGCGAGAAGGCTAACATCCAGGATCGTGTAGCTCAGATCAAGAACGAGATTGAGAACACCAAGTCTTCATACGATAAGGAGAAGCTTCAGGAGCGTTTGGCTAAGCTCGCTGGTGGTGTGGCTGTTCTCTACGTAGGTGCTAACTCTGAGGTAGAGATGAAGGAGAAGAAGGATCGTGTTGACGATGCTCTCTGCGCTACCCGTGCAGCTATCGAGGAAGGTATCGTTGCTGGTGGTGGTACTACTTATATCCGTGCTCTCGAGGCTTTGAAGGATATGAAGGGTGACAACGCCGATGAGACAACAGGTATCCGCATCGTAGAGCGTGCTATCGAGGAGCCTCTCCGTCAGATCGTAGCCAATGCCGGTGGCGAGGGTTCTGTAGTCGTAAACAAGGTTCGTGAGGGCGAGGGTGACTTCGGTTACAATGCCCGTAAGGATGTTTACGAGGATATGCGTCAGGCTGGTATCGTAGATCCTGCTAAGGTTGAGCGTGTTGCTTTGGAGAACGCAGCTTCTATCGCTGGTCTGTTCCTGACAACAGAATGTGTCCTGGTAGATAAACCAGAGCCAGCTCCAGCAGCACCTGCTGCAGCTCCAGGTATGGGCGGTATGATGTAATAGAGTGCAGATTTGCAACCTAAATATAACAAATAGGGGTGATTCTCAGTGAATTATCCCTATTTTTTTGCTTTTTTAGCAATTGATATGCAAAAAATCGCAAAATTGTTTGGTGCTAATACGCTTTTTTTGTACCTTTGCAAACGAAAAGAAAAGGTAATACCGACCGCAAGGTCGATGAAGATATTTTTTTGATTTGTTTTAGTAGATTAGTTTTTAAGTAGTTTGTTTTTGAAAATCGGTTGTCGTGAGACATCCGATTTTTTTTGTCTTTTTCTCTTTGTAGTTTCATCCTATTGTGTTATCTTTGCAGCATGAAAATGAATTTTGACAGAAAAAAAGCATTGGTCTTCCTGATTGTTATCGGCGGACTGATTTATATTACCAAGGTAGGGTTGGGAATGACGGCGCTCAATTCTTTCCTTGCTACACTTGGTGTGTTGCTCATCTTGTTTGTGGGCGATAACTTCGCTCAGCAGATAGATAACTGGCTGAAACGTCGAAAGATGAATCAGGAAAACGAAGAATAGTAGATTTTTAAATGAAGTAAAGAGTGGAACAGTTAGTCAACCTTTATAGTTCTTGGGCAGGCGAGGAGCCTGCAAGTGTGGTCAAGTTGCCTGGTCAGGGAAGCAACAGGCAGTATTTCCGATTTGTCAAGCAGGACGGCAGCAGCGTCATTGGTGTCATCGGAACGAGTCGAGATGAGAATCATGCTTTCATCTATATGTCACGTCACTTTACGCTCCGAAAGTTGCCGGTGCCTAAGGTCCTGGCTGTCAGCGATGATGAGTCGCGCTATCTTCAGACCGACTTGGGTGATGTGTCGCTCTTTGATGCCATCAAGGGTGGACGTGAAGCTGGCGGAAGATACAACCAAAAGGAAAAGGAACTTCTGAAGAGAACCATTCGCGAGTTACCCAACATTCAGCTCCGAGGAGCACGTGGAATGGATTGGAACAACTGCTATCCTCAGCCCGAGTTTGATATCGACAGCGTACTTTTCGACTTGAATTACTTCAAGTACTGTTTCCTGAAACCCACCGACCTTGATTTCCATGAGTTGAAATTGGAAGCTAATTTCCGCCTTTTTGCCAAAGACCTGACTTCCGAACAGATGGACTGTTTCCTATATCGAGATTTCCAGGCTCGCAACATAATGCTTGACGAAAATGGCAATCCGTACTTTATTGATTTCCAGGGTGGGCGTAAAGGACCTTTCTATTACGATTTGGCTTCTTTCCTCTGGCAGGCATCGGCAAAGTATCCTTTCAAGTTGCGACGTGAACTCGTATGGGAATATTACCAGTCGCTGAAGAACTATACTGAGGTTCCTTCTGTCCGTCATTTTGTCAACCGTCTGAGTCTTTTCGTCCTCTTCCGTACGTTGCAGGTATTGGGTGCTTATGGTTTCCGTGGATACTTCGAGCGCAAGAAGCATTTCCTTGACAGTATTCCTCCTGCCATTCAGAATCTTCGTGATCTGCTGAAAATGGGCGATAAGGTGTTCCCTTATCCTTATATGATGGATATGCTTCGCCGCCTTACCGAGCTGCCGCAGTTTACCCGTATAGAGAAGTCGGCTGTCAACCGTGCTGATGGTTATCGCACAGCCGATACCAATATCTACACTTCGCATCCGCAGGATGGTCCTGCCACCTTCTCCAAGTATGATGGCAAGGGACCTTTGGTGGTAAGGGTGTTCAGCTTCTCCTATAGGAAAGGTATTCCCGAAGACCCATCAGGCAATGGAGGCGGTTATGTCTTCGATTGTCGCAGCACCCATAACCCTGGCCGATACGAGCCATATAAGAAACTGACGGGTCTCGACGAGCCAGTCATCCGATTCTTGGAGGATGATGGCGAGATACTGACCTTCCTCGATAGTGTTTATCGCCTTGCCGACCATCATGTCAACCGATATATTCAGCGAGGCTTCACCTCTCTGATGTTCTGCTTCGGCTGTACAGGCGGTCAGCACCGTAGTGTCTATTCTGCCCAGCATCTTGCCGAGCATATTCATGAGAAGTTCGGTGTTGAGGTGAGAATCTGTCATCGCGAACAGCAGATAGAGCAAGTGCTTCCTGCCAAGGAAGCCTGAAGCGTAGTTTCTATCTAATCTAACAGGTAACTCCTCAACTACTATAACATCTGTCCCCAGCGAAAGTTAAATGATTAAAGCCAAAAGCATTTTTCGGACTTTGAGTTGCGAAAGATGCTTTTGGCTTTCTCTTACTTTTTAATATTCTTTTTATCCTATTGCCCTTCCATGACTTTCCTGTCGGCAATGGTCGTTTGGTACTTGTTCAAACAGGATATTCGTTAGCAATTTCTGTCATATCACTTTGCCTTTACGTTTTACGCCACTAAATCACAAATAAATTATTAACTAACCATGTTTTGAGAAAATAAATACATGAGAACCGAGAATATTGGGCATTGGCTAAAGAAATTAGTTGGAAAGTTTGGATGTATAGATTATTTTTCATAATTTTGCCGATGATAGGGGCTTGCGACACTTCGATAAATAGAGGTGCATGGCTCAAGTAGTAATCAAAAACATGAAGTAAGAAACAGAAATGAAGGAATAACGACGCAATATTAGGGTTTGCTACCCTGATCCCAATCGGAAGGAAGATGACAACAGCTCATCAATCTATTGCGATGATTGGGATACAGATAACAAAAATAATAACCAAAGCGTTGCCGTTCAACATAACTTTTAAGATATTGAGCTTTTAGCTCTTGTTCTCTGCATCAGAATACCGCCAATATTCATTCACTACGAGGACAAGCAGATAGAAGGTTCATGCCTCTTTGGCGTGAGCTGTTCTGTGCTTGTTGTAGTGTAGGTCACTTGGCGGTAACCTTGATGTAAGCAAGCTACGGACGGTTGCACGCCATTTTTTATTCATGAAAAATGAAACAGATTTCTTACTTAAAATCACCCGTATGGCATAGATGTCTTATGCTTATTGGGGTTATCGTAGCTTGTTGCGGGCAAGCGTTTGCAGATGATAAAGTCACCTATTCATCAGACGTGCATCCCACCCAAATTTATTCCCTCAAGTCTTTCTATGATATTGATGGAGATGGAATATTGGAAGTGGTGGGAGGAACTGATCGTGTAGGCTATAGTGAGCAAAACGCTCCAATTGTCTCTAAAACTAATGGGACATTAGTTAAGATAATTAATACAGAGAATTTGGCGAATAATTGGTTCTATAATCTTGTTATGTATCATAATACTACAGGACCTTATATCTTTGAGGAAAACTATTATGAGCAATACAATGCTAGGAATATGCGATTATGGGAATATGCTTCATTTAAGCAACTCCCTCCAGTAGCTTCTTATGGTATTGATTTAAACAATGATGGTCTTTTAACTTACATTGGTGATATCAATGCAGATGATAGTACTTTTACGGTTTGGAAACAAAAGAAAGATGGTTCTTTCTATAAGACTAAAATCAGTTATACAAGTGATGTAAGTCAAATCAAAAGTAGTGCGATTAGTAATTGTGCTCCATCTGGTTTGGGTAGTAATGTTGGTTCTCTTGGAGATGGTATGTTTGTGCGTTCAAAGGAAAATACGATGGTAGATTGGGATGAGGAGATAAGTGAGGCTAAGTCAAGTCGTACCATTGCAATAGATGGAGAAAATAGTCGCTCGTTTATAAAATCCGCTGATTTCAATGGTGATGGACGTATAGATTTTGTACGGGGTTCTTATATTTTTTACAATTTGGGTAACGATAAGTTCTTTCTTAGCCCTCATGTTGGAACAATTTATCCTGCCGACTTAAATGGTGATGGGTTGCTCGATTATATCGATTTTGGTAATGGAAATGTAGATTTATATTTAGCTCAACCTGATGGAAAATTATCAGAGAAGAAGACCATCTTTAGTAATGAGGCTATGCAAAATGCTTTCTTTGGTGACTTTGATAAAGATGGAGATGTAGATATATTGTTGTTTGTCCCTACATCAGAAGCAACCTATACTGTATTTTTTAGAAATGACGGAAATGGAGTGTTCAAGAAGAAGGAAAGTTATATAGAAGGTAAGTATAAAAGTTTTGAGTGTAAAGACTATGATGCTGATGGCTTGTATGAAGTCCTTATAAACAAGACGATTGATGACTATTACCAAGAACAGTCTGAAAATGACTATCTCCTAAAATGTAATAAGGATTTTACGACAACGTTGATAGAATTGCCAGAAGGAAAGCATAAACTCCTTGCGGACTTCAATCATGATGGTATAACTGAAATCAATAGTGGGGCATCTTATACTCCCCTTGCCAATACAAAGAAGAATACTCGTCCAGAAAAGATGAGTAAGCCAATCGTGAAATTATCCGCCGAAGAAAACCTATTGGAGATAACATGGGCAGAAGGAAAAGATGCCGAAACCTCTTCTTGTGATTTGACATACGAATTGAGAATAGGAACAGCTTCTGGGAAAGGTGATGTTCTTTTTGGTCATGCGCTTGCAGATGGAACAAGAAGAAATTTGTTAGATGGAAATATAGGGCATTTGCGTAGATATATTTTTGATACCAATAGTTTACCTATTGGCCAATATTATATAGCAGTACAAGCAATTGATGCAGGAAATATGGGAGGTGAATGGTCTGATGAATTTGTTTATAATCACCAACAGATTGCAGCTCCTGTCATTGCGCATATTCCATCAGCTTATAGCACTGTTGATACAATTTCCCTAAGAGTACAGAATAGTATGGAGGATGCTACATATACCTGGAACATACCTCATGGAAAGATCATTTCGGCTTCAGCTAATAATGATCAAATAGATGTAGTATTTGACAAGGCTGGAGAATTGAAGGTCGGTGTTCAAATGGCATTTGATGGTAAACTTTACAATGCCCAAGATATAACATTCTTGTTATCGCCCGCAAAAGCTCCAACAATACGCCCACCTTATCATTATTATTCGTTGTTTTTGGACATAGATCAAGATGGAGACGTTGAGTGTAAGAATAATGGACATGATTTTATGAAATATGACTCAATTAAGAAAGAATATACAAGTATCAAGAAAAGTTGGAACTCTGATGTTTCTGGAACTACTAATTTTGCCGTCTTTGATATAAATAAGGATGGATATCCAGATATGTATTTAGGAGGATTGAAAAAGGGAAATACCTTTATCAATTCTGGAGAGCAAGATTGTGATTTTGAGTATTTTTCAAAGACATATACAGGCTTGCCTAAAGATTCTTATATGACATACGATATAGACAATGATGGAAATTTTGATTTGGTATCAGGTGATTTGTATTATAATTCAGGAGATGGCTACACTTTTAACAAAAAATACATAAATAGTAGTAAGTTTTTTGATTTTAACAGGGATGGAGCTTGGGATTATGAATACTACAAGTCCTTTTATTATGATACCCGTGTAAAACTAAATAAGAATAAAGAATTAGGTACGGATTTTGGAGAAGAAAGGGTGTTTTGCAAAGATAGGGTAAGTGGTTTTGCTGATTTTAATAATGACGGATATTTAGATGGGTATTATTACAATGATGATGCAACGAAAATAATTATAGTAAAAGGAAAACCTATAGAAGAGTGGCCTTGTACAGAAACGGTGGAAATACCGAATCCTTATGGTTATACTGGTTATGAGCTTGTAGACATTGATAATAATGGATATTTGGATTTTGCCTTTCAGGGAAAAGGTAGATCTGCAATATTAATGGACAAGGATTTTAAATATACGGTTGTATATACGGGGCAAGCCTATGTTGATGACAACCAATATTATCCCAAATATTGGTTTCCTCTAACCCGCAACGCCTATCCAGCCGGCCTCCTCTCCAACATCAAGAACGAGGCACCGAAGGCTCCTCAATATGTGAGTGCACAACAGACAGAGGAAGGATTGCTTCTGAAATGGGCGGATGCTGAGGATGACCACACTCCAGCTGTTCAGATGCGCTATAATGTCAGCGTAAAGCGCAAGAACAAGAAAGTGGGCGAGGAGAATGCTTTCCTCATTTCGCCTCTTAACGGACTGAGCGATGAGTCTGCTATCTGCTCTAATGTGGCTTATCGTAAAGCTACACAGATGCTTATCCCTAAGGCAACACTTACTAACGGTGAGACACTGGAGGTGCAGGTTCAATCTATTGACTTGATGGGCGAACACTCGCCAATGACCAAGTCTGTGGAAGTAACCATCAACAACGACGGATACATTAAGGTGAAAGACAGTCATGTAACGGCTTCGTTGGGCACTGTCGTTTCTTTCGTTGGAACAAAGGGAACAAGCTATTCTATTGATGGAGGAGAAGGTGCCACCATCAAGAAAGACTATGGCAAAGGTGAATATCTGGTGGCGTGGAACACTCCAGGCACAAAGAAGGTAACCATCACTGTGGATGGTAAGGCATACAGCACAAACATCATCGCACACGACTTTGCCGACTTGACACTCGACTTCCCTGCAAAGGTATTACGTAACACACCTATCACAGTGAAGGTGCCAAAGGGATTTAGCCAATACTCACCAATAGATTATGGCTTTAAAGCAGCTGACAACTATGTGGTGAACTATGAGAAGGGTGACAGCACAGCCACCTTTACCTTCAAGAACAGCGGTGAGGCGAAAGTATGTGCCTTCTGTAAGTTTGATAACAGCGAACTCTCTAAGGAGAATAATGTGAACGTTATAGACGCAAGCATACCTGCTGCAAAAATCTCTGAGGTTATAGGCGATGGTACAAATTATCGTATCAGCTGGCAACCTGCAACCAATGCAGAGATAGCAAAGGTAGAAATCTGTCGTGAGACCAATCGCATGAATCAATATGAGGTATTGGCTACTGTTGACATGAACGTTGGCACTTATCTCGACGAAACCAGCGACAATCGCATACAGGCACATCGTTATCGCATCCGTTATATCGCAAGCAATGAGGTGCAGACGAGTGCTTACTCTACGCCACATAATCCTCTTCATGTGATGATCAACCAATGTGGTAGTGGCTACAACCTGATGTGGAACGCCTATGAGGGAATGAATGTAGAGAGCTATACCATCCTCAGAGGCACGAGCGAGGATAGCTTGCAACCTATCGAATATGTGGCTGGCAGTCAGCAGAGCTATACCGACTTGACGGCAAATGCTGGCAAGTATTACTATGCCGTGGCGTTCACTCCTGCATCAGGCAGCACATACGCCAAAAGCCGAGCTGCAAGAGCCAGCCATGGCATCCGCTCCAACATTATCTCTACGGAAGAGGCTCTGCCTGCCACCTTGGCAACAAGCATTGCCATCAACTGTGTGGAGAGCAACAACTCTTTGACGAATACCCAGCAGACGATACATCTCTATGGCGTCGTACTCCCAACTTATTCCACCTATTCAAGAGTAAGCTGGTCGGTAGTACGAAACGACGACCTTGCAAGCATCTCCAACAATGGAGTGCTTACTGCCAAGGGTGGACGAGGACTGGTTACCGTTCGAGCAACAACATTGGATGGTTCCAATCTTTATGTTGATTATGATGTAGCATGTAATGTGGATAAAGAAGCCGTAGGCATTGTTATCGTAGAGAAAGATGGTTTGTCGACAGATGTTAAACCAATCATCTACTACGACCTTGAAGGCCGAAAGATTCAAACACCAGCAAGGGGACATCTTTACATCACCAACAAGGGACAGAAGATTGTGTTCTAAGTAGCATGAAGCAACAGTTCTTGGGCTGTGTGTAATCTATTAAGTCCTCCTAAATCAACGGCTGAAAAGGTCTTGCATTTGGGAGGACTGTCTTTTTGTTATATTGGACTCCAGAATCAAGTTTCGTATATAACAATTTAGAGGAAGTTATTATTCCATTCGATGGTAATAAGTTAACTTTCTCAACTTTCGCAAATGGGGAAGTTAAAGAAGTAGTTGACATTAGCTTTTCCTGTACATTTTTACCACCATCCCTTGCACATATCAGAAATAATGCTTAATTTTGTCGACAAATAGATAATATGCTGCTTATGACAACGAAATTTTATCCTGTAGGCATACAGACTTTCTCGGAGATTATCAACAAAAACTATCTCTACGTTGACAAGACGGAGTATATTTACCGCATGACGCATTATGGTAAGAAATACTTGTTTCTGAGTCGTCCAAGGCGATTTGGAAAGTCACTCCTTGCCTCTACGCTACAGAGTTATTTCGAGGGTAAGAAGGAATTATTTAAAGGATTGGCTATTGAGAACTTGGAAAAGGAATGGACGGAATTTCCTGTTCTGCATTTTAGTATGGCAGGAGGAAAGCATATGGAACCAGATGCCTTGCAACGTTACCTGCTTTTCATCTTAAAACAGAATGAGAAGAAATACGGTATAGAGATAGCAGCCCCAGACCCTAATGTAAGACTGTTAAATCTCGTCAATACTGCGTACGAACAGACAGGCAAACCTGTTGTTGTGCTAATTGACGAGTATGATGCTCCTTTACTTGATGTCGTACATGAAGAAACTCAACTGCACATTCTCCGAGATATCATGCGCAACTTTTATAGCCCATTGAAAGATTGCGACTCAAAATTGCATTTTGTTTTCCTTACGGGTATTACCAAGTTCTCTCAGCTAAGTATCTTCAGTGAGTTGAACAACATCACCAATATCAGTATGCTTCCTGAGTATGCGGGTATTTGTGGTTTCACGAAAGAGGAGTTGCTTACGCAAATGCAAGAATATGTCCAAGAATTCAGCAATACAAAGAATTGGTCGATAGAACAGACCATTGCCAAGCTGAAAGAGTATTATGACGGATACCATTTTGCATTGCAATCGCCAGATATCTTCAATCCTTTCAGCTTACTTAGTTGCCTGTCTCTGAAAAGAGTAGACCCCTACTGGTTCTCTTCTGGCACGCCAACTTATCTCATCAACATGATGAAGAAGTTTGATGTTAATTTCACTGACTTTGCTGAGGGGATGGAAGCTGGAATTTCTGATTTTGACGCTCCTACAGAAACGATGACTACCCTGATTCCATTGTTGTATCAGAGTGGTTATATCACCATCAAGGACTATGATGAGGACTATGATTCCTATTTTTTGGGAATCCCTAACAAAGAGGTTCGTCTTGGTTTGACCAAGGCTTTGATACCTTATTATGTAACGCCTAACACACTGGTAACCAATAATACGACACGCAATATGGCTCGTGCATTTGACAAGGAAAACATAGAACTTGCCCTGCAATATCTACAGACATTCCTTGGTGCCATTCCTTATTGCGCCAATACGGATTATGAGGGACATTACCAACAGATGTTCTATATCATCTTTTCTCTCCTCACCGCCTGGATGGTGGACGTAGAGGTTCATACACCAGACGGAAGAGTAGATGTTGTTGTTATGACGAAAACTCGTCTTTACTTGATGGAACTGAAAATCAACAAGAGTGCACAAGCTGCGATTGCTCAAATGAACCTTAAAAATTACCGTCAGCGTTTCGCACTCTCAGGTCTCCCAATTACGAAGGTGGGCATTAACTTTGATACTGTTACCCACAACATTACAGACTGGGTGATAGAATAAGTTTTTCTTTTGTAATCAATTAATGGCGTGCAAATTTGGCTATTTCGTAAAAAGTTAGTAAATTTGCACGCACATTAATAGATAGCTATAATGATGCAAGCAATGATTTTCGCTGCAGGTCTGGGCACTCGCCTCAAGCCACTTACCGACCGCATTCCGAAAGCTTTGGTAAGTGTGGGAGGAGAACCTTTGCTCAAACGTGTCATCTTTCGGTTGAAAGATGCTGGTTTCACTCGCATTGTAGTGAACGTTCATCATTTTTCCAGTCAGATTATTGATTACCTACGCGATAACGACAACTTCGGTATGGATATCCGTATCAGCGACGAGACGGACAAACTGCTCGAGACAGGTGGAGGTATCAGAAAGGCATGGCCGCTCTTCGATGCGCATGAGCCCGTCCTTATTCACAATGTGGATATATTGAGCAATGTGGATTTGGGAAAGTTCTATCAGATAGAGACGAAGGACCTTACAGAAGAGTCGCAGGAAGCCTCACCGGAGGTAAAGCCTCTTGCAGCCCGCCTGTTGGTGAGCGAACGCAAGACAAAACGTTATCTTCTCTTCGATGACAGTATGCGGTTGGTGGGGTGGACGAACATCGAGACCGGCGAGGTGAAGAGCCCTTATCCTCATCTCGATCCTGCCAAGTGTAAGATGTATGCCTTCTCGGGCATCCACATGGTAGCACCATCCATCTTCCCGCTGATGGAGGAAGAACCAGACAAATTCCCCATCATGGATTTCTATCTGAAGCATTGCGACAAAGTACGCATTGAGGGATATGTGAAGAACGACCTCAGACTGATGGATGTGGGAAAGCAGGAAACGCTGAAAGAGGCAGAGGCGTTTTTATGTCAATGTTAAAAATTTAAAGTTTAATATATTATGCAACAGAAGATTATTATTTTGGATTTCGGTTCACAGACCACACAGCTGATAGGCCGTCGTGTACGTGAGCTTGATACCTTCTGCGAGATTATGCCTTACAACAAGTTTCCTAAGGACGACCCATCTGTGATTGGTGTCATCCTGAGCGGTAGTCCTTACTCCGTTCATGATCAGGAAGCTTTCAAGGTAGATCTGAGCCAGTTTATTGGTCGCATTCCTGTGCTCGGCATTTGCTATGGCGCTCAGTATCTCTCTTATGCCCAGGGTGGAAAGGTAGAGGCTGCTGACAGCCGTGAGTATGGCCGTGCCAACTTGGAGCAGTTTGATGCCACCAATCCTCTTTTCAAGGGATTTGTAGAGAACTCTCAGGTTTGGATGAGTCATGGTGATACCATCACAGCCATCCCTGAGGATTATAAGTGCATCGCTTCTACAGCGAATGTCAAGTTTGCAGCATATGCTTCTACCAAGCAGCCTGTATGGGCTGTTCAGTTCCATCCAGAGGTGTTCCACTCTTTGCAGGGTACACAGTTGCTGAAGAACTTTGTGGTAGATATCTGTGGTAGCAAGCAGGACTGGAGTGCTGACTCTTTCGTAGAGACTACAGTGGCAGAGCTGAAGGCACAGCTGGGTGATGACAAGGTGATCCTTGGCCTTTCTGGTGGTGTCGACTCCAGTGTGGCTGCCGTTCTTTTGAACAAGGCCATTGGCAAGAATCTTACTTGTATCTTCGTAGATCACGGTATGCTTCGCAAGAACGAGTTCCGTGATGTGATGGAGGATTACAAGTGCTTGGGTCTGAACGTGATTGGTGTGGATGCATCCGAGAAGTTCTTTGCCGACCTGGCTGGTGTGACCGATCCTGAGCAGAAGCGCAAGATTATAGGCCGCGACTTTGTGGAGGTATTCAATGCTGAGGCTAAGAAGCAGACCGGAGCCAAGTGGTTGGCACAGGGAACTATCTATCCCGACCGTATCGAGAGCTTGAATATTACAGGTAAGGTCATCAAGAGCCATCACAATGTGGGTGGTCTTCCTAAGGAGATGAACCTTCAGTTGTGCGAGCCATTGAAGTGGTTGTTCAAGGATGAGGTGCGTCGTGTTGGCCGTTCTATGGGAATGCCAGAGCATCTGATTACCCGTCATCCTTTCCCAGGTCCTGGTTTGGCAGTACGTATTCTGGGTGATATTACTCCCGAGAAGGTGCGTATTCTTCAGGATGCCGATGACATTTATATCCGCGGCTTGCGTGAGTACAAGGTGAAGTTGAGTGGTGAGGAAGCCCGCCGTGTATTGGCTGCTGGTGTTCCTGCCGACATGCAGAATGGCGAGATTGAGGTTTCTCTCTACGACCAGATCTGGCAGGCAGGTACCGTATTGCTTTCTACTGTCCGTTCGGTAGGAGTGATGGGTGACGAGCGTACATACGAGCATCCAGTAGCTCTGCGTGCTGTGACCAGTACCGATGCGATGACAGCCGACTGGGCACATCTGCCTTACGACTTCATGGCAAAGGTTAGCAACGAGATTATTAACAAGGTGAAGGGTGTGAACCGCGTTTGCTACGACATCTCTTCAAAACCACCTTCGACAATCGAGTGGGAGTAAGGCTTTCTCCCCGTGATGATTTCTTCGCGGGTAAAGATTAGAAAAGCAGATTCCTGCCATCTATACTATAAATCCCTCCTTCGGGTATCATGCCTGAAGGAGGGATTTTTTTGACCCATATTATTGAGAGATTTTCAACCTTGTCCACAGCCATCTTGGTATGTGACGCCAGAAGAAGACGAGGATGGCGTACCGCCAGTCTATGACTTTTACTTCTTTCCCTTTCTCAATGGCATGTACGATGTGCTTTGCCACTTCTTCTGCTCTTAGCTGTAGCGGATATTTGCTGCCTGCAATCAGGTCGGTTGCCACAAATCCTGGCCGTAGGTCTGTTATTGAGATGGGAAGCTGGCGCATACGTGCTTGCTGGGCAAGGCATTCCAAGTAGTGGTTTTGGAATCGTTTGGTGGCAGAATAGGCTGGGGCAGCACCAAGTCCTTTTGTTCCTGCTATGGATGTGATGCAGGCAATGCGATATGTATGCTTATTTTCGATTGTTGTGGTGTGGGCAGCAAACCAGTTGAATGCGGTGTCTACCATTCTTGTGAATCCCATTCCGTTCGTTTCCACCGTCTTCAGTTCTTTCTCTATGTCGAGTTGATTGTTCTGCCATCCTATTCCGGAACTGTGAAAATACAGGTCCATGCCTCCTAACTTGTCGATGAGTTGTTGCAGTAGGTGAGGAGCATCGGCTGATGTGACATCTATCTGCTGATAGCAGGCGATGCCTTCAGCCGTCAGAGCCTGCAGTCTTTCTATTCTTCTTCCGGCTATTCCCACTTGCCATCCTTTGGCGGCAAGCAGTTTGGCCACTTCCATTCCGATGCCCGATGTGGCGCCCATAACGATTGCTTTCTTTGCCATATTGTCTTTATAAAGGGAAGGTTTGTCTTTATGAGTTGCAAATGTACAAAGTTTTTTTGTGTAAACGACATCTTGTTGCCGAAAAACATCAATATGCCCCGATGATTTTCCAGTTTTCTATCAGATGGAACAGTTTAGACATGGCAGGTTTGTAATCGTCGGGATAGGTGAGCGAGTAGACGAAGAGGAGTTTGCCACTCTTGATGAATTTGTCGTAATGACTGTAACCCTTCATGCGTACTCCGTTTTCGTATACCGGACCTGCAAGCAGAAATGATGAGTCCCTGTTCATGGTTTTTGTGGCATGAAGCTTTGTCGCCAATGAGTCGGCACATGTCTGTAATGATGTGCAATGATTCTTCGTTACATAACTTTCCAACACTACATTGGTGCGGTCGGTATAGCTGAACCTGGCATAGCTTTGATAGTTGCTGAGCGATGTGTCCTCATGTTCGAAGAAATCGGGATAGCTGATGGTATAGCCATAGGTAGGGTCGCGATAATCGAACAGCTGACTGATGTCTATCTTTTTCTTGAAGTCTATGTATGGTTTCGACTGATTGCTTTGGTAAGCAAAGGTGCCATACATATTGAAAAATAAGATGATGGCGATGACTGCGATGATGATGAAGAAAATCTTGGTTCTGTTCAAATATCCATTCCGCTTTATGTTAGTGATATTTTCGGCAAAAGGATTATTTCTATGAAAAAAGTTACTTATCAGCAAGTTGCCGATGCACTTAATATCTCAAGAGTAACAGTATGGAAAGCTGTCAATGATAAACCAGGCATTGCTCCTGATACAAAACGCAGCATTCTGCAAAAAGCCGTTGAGATGGGATACCCTATTTCGATAGCCGATTCAAAGGATATTAATGTCGTGACAGCGCCGCCAAAAGCGTCCTCACCTAGTATCAAAAACTGTAATGTGGCCGTTGTAGTATCACGACCAGAAACATCTACTTTCTGGATGAACATTATTCACCATCAGGCTATCGCGCTTGCAAGCCATGAAGTCAATATGATGTACGTCTATCTTCCGCCAACATACAGTGATGACTTTACACTGCCAAGCTGCCTGACTGACGGTTCTGTCAGTTCGGGGGAAAGTTATACAGAAGATTCGATGTTAGACATAAATGGTGATGGAAGACCTGATGCCATAAGTCAGAAGGGAGAAACTGTATATGTTGCACTAAATAACGGAGCTGGCTTTGATGAAAAGCAAGCTATAAATATAAAGTCAGGAACATTGTCAGAAGACTTAGAGCATGAAAAAAATTCTTCATTGATTTCCTTTCCAGATTAGAGTCTGTATCATACGTGCGCATGTTTTTTACGTTCTATTACACATATTCAGCCCATCACGTGCATATATTCATCGTATAAGGCTGAGTTTTTGTGTGTTATTCGTTTATGCATCAGAGTGCATAAAATTCTTTTCGGGTTTTATGTTTTCGAATATGGATATGTAAATCTGTGCATATTTGGCTACATTTTGGATTTGAATTCACAAATTTGAATTTGAGCTGTATTTACAATTTGAAATTCAAAACTGTACAATTTAAAATTCAACTTTATAAATTCAAAATCATTCTGGTTGCAGCATGCTTTCTTATAGTCGAAAGCATAGATGCGCATGTAGGCTTCTTGCACCTCCTTGGCTCCATTGTAAAAAGGGGTGGCGGTG
>OQVT01001347.1_pt1 | contig 15398 bp, 14 predicted proteins | sample 1691561 | NCBI WGS metagenome assembly OQVT01 (sample SAMN03418260, study PRJEB22391) | human gut metagenome | biome: human-gut; feature: organic feature; material: feces | host: Homo sapiens | place: Tanzania | collected 2013-01 | reverse complement strand
TATTTGTGAGACTACCAACTTTTTATGAACTATTTCTTATCCCGAACTGGGGTATAATTTATCCCACGCTTCCTAATATTTCATATACCATTTACCTTTCCGTAGGGTTTTTCCCCCTGTTTTGTGAAGCAGAGATTACGTTTGAATGACGAAAGACAGCAAACCGCGTCCTTTTTGAGAGTGCAGATTTTTGAATTACGGATTATCCTTGGATGAAAACGGGAAATAAATATTTTTGTTTTTGCAGCGCGCTGCGACGGCTTATGCAGCACGCTCCGTGGGCCAACGCAGCGCGCTGCATTGGCACTTGCACCGCACTGCATCATCCTGCCCACCATTCCATCCCTTCACACTCCACTCCATTCCATCACAGGAAGAACCGCCCCACCCACATCACGCCTGCCCGGTTCATCATTCAAAACTCATCATTCAGCATTTCCCACCAGCCCAATCCAAAATTCATCATTCAGCATTCAAAATTAAAGCGAAGTGGGTTGCGTGAATACCCTCCTTGCCGTAACTTTGCCCCCGAAACACAAGGGAGGAATACTTATGAAACGGAAAACCGTAATCCTGACCCCACTGCCCGATGAACTGAGGCGAAGTCTGATGCCCGCTCTGCTGGCGCTCGACTCCGTGCAAGACATCTACCAGGCAGCCGACCATGCCGAACTGGCCACACTCATCCACCGCTTCCCAAATGCACTGGTGCTGATGGATCTGGAAACGCGCAATGATGACAAAGCCGCCACAGTGAAGGCGCTGCTCGAGTCGCTCACACTGCCCCAGCCAGGGAAACTCACACCCAGCGAGCGCGAGATACTCCGGCTCATAGCCCTGGGCCATACTGTGAAGGAGATAGCAGCAATGAGGCACAACAGCGAATACACGATAACCACGCACAAGAAGAACATCTTCGGCAAACTGGGAGTGACCAATGCCCACGATGCCACCAAGTATGCATTGCGCACTGGGCTCATCGACCTGGTGGAGTATTACATCTGACCCCCACCGCCCATCCCAATTCTAAATTCATCATTCTGCATCCTTAATTACCCCGTTCTACATTCTTAATTGAAGCGAAGCAATATATATAATGTACGCGCACACGTGAGCCGAACCGGCACAGCCGACTGCCCCACTCGGAGCATCAGCACAGAAGAGTCAATACAAAAAGGAAAAACAGGGAAAACCTTTGCGCTAACTGATTATTGCGCTATATTTGCACCCCGAACAAAGAATTCTGCTAATAATTGATGGAAGCTAAGGAGTCATTACAGAAACTGGTCACGGCCTTGTTGGAGGCACAGATGCCTATACCACGCCAGACCTTGATAGAGTTCCTGACCGGCAAAGAGTCGGGAGAGACAAGTGCGTTGAAACTGGATGAGATGGAGTCTTTCGGCATTGGAGAAGCCCATGATGAGGACTTCTGGGCCAACATTATCGACGCAGCCTACGAGAAAGGATATCTGAAGGAGAAATCTACGCGCAACGATGCGCTCATGCTCACCGCCGAGGGGAAGAAGTTCCACAAGAAGCCGGTGTCGTTTGTCATCAGCGACGAAGACGACGAGAGCAACATACCCGACCAGGAGGGAAGCGTGGATGACATCATCAGCATGACCGCCGCCGGACGCATGCCTGCCAAGACAGGTACGGCATCCGAGCACGCACAGCAGTTTATCAAACTCATCAGAGCCATTGACAGGAAGATGGACTTGGACGAGTATGCCGAGGCCGACAACATTCCCTTCGACACCGTACTCGACAGCCTGGAGGAGATGGTGAAGCAGGGACGCAAGGTGCAGATTACCTACTTCACCGACGAAGTGATAGGCAAGGAAGGCATCGACGAGCTGTCGGAAAGCTTTGACGAGTATGGTCCCGAAAACCTACAGCAGGTGGTGGACGAATATGACGACGTATATAGCGAAGAGGAAATACGTCTGGCACGTGTGGTGTATATGGTCAACCACATGAAGTGAGCGCTGCTGCACCATTCAGCGAACCTAATGATAATATATAAGCACAATGGAAATTCTAAAGTTTAATCCCATTTACAAGCCCACGCTGTGGGGCTCTGAAACCTGGGTCGTATCGGCCGTCAAGGGTTCGGAGTCCGTTGTGGTGGGCGGAGAAGACAAGGGGCTCACACTGCCCCAGGTAGTGGAACGTTATGGCGCAGAGTTCCTGGGCAAAGCCAACAGCGAGAAGTTCGGCAACGACTTCCCCCTCCTCATCAAGTTCATAGATGCCCGTCAGGACCTCTCCATCCAGGTGCATCCCAATGACGAACTGAGTGCCAAACGGCACGGAAAGATGGGCAAGAACGAGATGTGGTATGTGGTGGATGCCGACCGAGGCAGCAAACTCATAGCCGGATTCTGCCGACAGATGGACGTGAAGGACTATGCCGCCAAGGTGGCAGACGGCAGCATCGAACAAGACTTGTGCAAGGCCAGCGTGAGCGAGGGCGACTGCTTCTACATCCCAGCCGGACGAGTGCACGGGATAGGCGCAGGAATGGTGATAGCCGAGATACAGCAGACCAGCGATGTGACCTACCGCATCTACGACTATATGCGCCGTGACCGCGAGGGCAACCTGAGAGAACTGCACACCGAGCTGGCTCTGGATGCCATCGACTTCGGCGACATCACCCAGGATCCCAAGGTACACTACACCGAGAAGCGCAACACACTGAACACCCTGGTGGAATGTCCCTACTTCAAGACATCGGAACTGAAGCTCACACACACCCTCGTGAGGGACTATGCAGGCGAGGACAGTTTCCACATCTACATGTGTCTGAGCGGCCAGTGCTGCCTGCTCAGTCCGCAGGGCCAAGGCATCTTCTTGCACAGCGGAGAGTCGCTCGTGGTGCCTGCATGCATGCATCAGGTGACACTCATCCCCGATGGCGAATGCAAGCTGCTCGAGAGCGCTGTGCTTTAAGGCTCGTCGCCACAAGCACCGAAAAACAATAATCCGTCACTCAGAGGCGGAAAAATAAAAAAAAGAAGTACCTTTGTACTGGTTAATCGACACAAACAAAACACCGGCACAATGGTACTTCTTCTTGTATCCACCCTTCCCCCACTGGCCGCCTTTGCCTATTGCACAGCCATGCTGCTTAGGAAAGGGGACAGGAAGAAGTGGCTGCGACTGTGCGTGGTGACCGCTGTCATCCTGGTCACTATCAGCACATTCTACCTCTCCTATCTGTCGGTAGAACCGCCACTGCCGTATGCCACCTTCGTGACAAACATCATGCTCATGTCGCTCATCCCGCTCATGTATGTGATGGTGAGCAACCAGTTTGCCCTGAAATACCTTGACCAGTACTTCCTCTGGATTATTGGCTACACCATACTGGCACTCCCCTACCAGGTGTGCCAACTGCTATATCCGCTGCCGCAACTCATGCCCGAACACTGGGGCAACAATATGCTGCGCTTGTCGTTCAACGCCAAGGACTATTTCACAATGAGTCCCATCGGACTGGTCATCTTCCTGCAGACGTGCGTGGTGCTCTTCAGAACGGCACTTCTAAACAAGCTTCTGGTGCGCAAGAGGTTCACCCTGACCAGAAATGCCAGGCTTTTCCTCATCCTGACACTGCTCACCACTATAGACCTTGCCGTCACCGCACTGGTTCCCAAAGCAGTCATGAGGACTCCCGAAGCAGCCTGGACCACCCTGATATGTACATCATTAGTCATCACCATGTGGTATCTGATGATACCCCATGTACCGCCCCCAGAGGTCTCGTTTACCGATGAGAGCAACAATCCTGCCAAGTTGGGAGACAACTCCATTACGCTGCTATCCACAGCATTCCGCGCACTCATCGACGAGGAGAAGATATACCTGCAGCCTGAGGTGAAGGTTGAACTGGTGGCACGAACACTGGGCACCAACCGCACCTACCTGTCGCGCATAGTGAAGAAAGAGTATGGAAAGACCTTCCCACAACTGATTTTGGCCCTGAGAATAGAGGAGGCCAAACGGATACTGAGGGAAGAACCCGACATGAAGATAAACGAAGTGGCCATACGCTGCGGCTTCAAGAACTCAAGTGTCTTCGGTAAAGCGTTTAAGGAAGAGACGGGCTTCACCGCCCAAGACTGGCGCAAGCAGACCGATGAGCCCACAGGGCAGGACAATCCTGCACCTGAGGGTACATCAGACGCTGATATCACTTGACCTTGCCGTTGCGCACAAATTCGCGGCGAGCCTTCTCAAACATCTTCTGGAAAGCTTCATCAGCCCACAGGCGGGCAAAGGTGGCACTGCCCATCACACGGCCTGCATCCACATCGCTCTGATAATGGAAGCCCACGATGACGCGGCTCTGACCCAGTTCGTAGGCCACTTTCAATATCTGCTCGGCATGGGCAGGATCGATGGCTGTGAGCGTGAGGCCAACGAGCCATGAGATGTGGGTATGGCCCGAAGGATAGCTGGTGAAGTCAGTAGCACTCTCGTAATTGGGTGTGCTGCTCTGCTCCTTGAACTGCTGATAGGGGCGCACGCGGTGGAAATACTTCTTGGCACTGGCACCGGCCTGCATCTCGGTGAGGTGCATACGTGAGAGCAGGCGGTAGAGCTCGGGATATGCATCGGGAGTTATATCACGCTCCATCACGGCACCAAAGCGCTTCATGAAATAGCCTGCACCCAGGCTGGCATCAGCAATAGCCTGCTTGCCACGCTCGGTATCACGTATCGACTTTCCCCACTGATACTGCGTCCAGTCGTAATAGAAACGTGAATCGGTGAGCGCTGGAGGGGCGGGCAGCACTTTCTCCATGTGGGGAGCCTGCTCGGTGGTGTAGAATGGGGTGAACTTCTCATCGGTAACGCTCTTCTGCGCCATCATGGACAGAGAGCACAGCACAACGGCTGCTGTCAGGGTTATTCTCTTCATGAATATATGGTTTAATATAGTTATTCTTATAAATCAAGGCTGTATCGGACCAGAACAGCCCTTTTCCTGTTACAAATTTACGCTTTTTCAAGCAATCACACAAGATTATGGACGGACAAAAGCATATGGCTCCTCACACATGATATCCACACACTTTCACTCCCGCCATCTGCCTCAGACTACCAGGAATGCAGCATTCCCATTCTACACCCACTTATTTGGGTCAAAAAAGTAAGCTTGGATACTTGGGCAAGTATCCTTGGATAAATGGCAAAGTAAGCTTGGATACTTGAGCAAGTAACCTTACTGCCCCAAAAAAGGCATAAAGACGGGCATACGTAGGGACAACTCTGGCAGGACTGCCCAAGAGGTTTTGGCCAAGCAGAATTCCTGGCTCAAAACCTTCATCATCCAGGCTGAACCAACAGCCAGAGGCTATAAAGACGGCAGTCCCACACGCAAACACGGCGTATGGGACTGCTGCTAATATATTATAGTATCACTCACTCGAGGGTGAAGGACTTGCGCAGGCAGAGGTTGTCGGACGCATTGCCCACCAGAGCCTCAAACTTGCCAGCCTCTGCCTTCCACGATGAAGTGGTCTCATCATAGAAACTGAGTGCATCGCGATCGATGGTGATAGCCACATCGCGGTTCTCACCGGGCTGCAAGTTTACCTTCTGGAAACCCTTGAGCTCCTTGTAGGGACGGTCAACCGACGACTTCACATCGTGGATGTAGAGCTGCACCGTCTCGGCACCCGCACGCTTGCCGGTGTTCTTGACCGTCACTGTGAAGGTGATGCGACCGTCCTGATTCATGCTGGACGAGGAAGCACGCAGATTGCTGAGAGCGAATGTGGTGTAGCTCAGTCCGTGTCCGAAGGCAAAGAGGGGATGGGTCTTCTGCTTGTCGGCCCAGCGATAACCCACATAGATGCCTTCCTTGTACTCCTCGTCGATGATGTTGTCCTTGGCAGAAGGACCACCCTCCTTGCGCCACACACCAGGATAGGCATCCAGAGCATGTGCACCCACATCGGCCAGTGAAGCAGCCCAAGTGTAGGGCAGCTTGCCGCTGGGATTGGCATCGCCCACAAGTACAGAGGCCAGCGCAGTGCCTGCCTCGGAACCAATGAACCAGCCCTGCACGATGGCGGGAACACTTGACTTCCAAGGCATAGCCACAGGATTGCCCGAGATGTTGACATATACAAAGTTCCTGTTGGCCCTTGCCAAAGCCTCTATCACATTGTCCTGGTCATAAGGCAGCCCGTAGGATTTGCGGTCATTGCCCTCACTGTCCTGGAAATTGCTCTTGTTCAGTCCGCCGAACATCACCACATAATCAGCCTCCTTGGCCTTTTCTACGGCCTCGGCAATCAGTTCCTCGGGAGTGCGCTTGTCGTTGAGATCCTGTCCGGTGGTCACTCCATTGTAGTTGCCACTCACATCGCCCACATATCCACGTGCATAATCCACCTGTATGTTGTGCTTTGCCAGACGGGCACGAAGTCCGTCGAGCGGAGAAATCTCGTGCTGTACCTTCAGCGATGAACTGCCTCCGCCCACGGTCATCATCTTGATGGCATTCTCGCCCACCACCAGCACACGCTTGGCCGAAGCCGTGTTGATGGGCAATACACCGCCCTCGTTCTGCAGCAGCACGATACCCTCCTGGGCAATGCGGAGTGCTGCCTCGTAGTGGGATTCGGAGCAAAGGAAGCCATAAGGACGCTTGCGGTTCATGGTGGTACGGTAGAAGAGGCGCAACACACGGCGCACCTTGTCGTCAAGTTCGTCAGTGCCGTACTTGCCTTCCTTTATACCTTTTATATAAGGAGTGGCCATGAAGTAATTGTCATAGGCATTGGTAGCACCCATGGTAAGTCCGTCGGTCCAGGTGCCAAACTCCATGTCGAGTCCGTTCTTCACAGCCTGGTCGGTATTGTGAGCACCACCCCAGTCACTCACCACCACACCGTCAAACTGCCAGTCACGCTTCAGAATCTGGTTGAGAGTCCACTGGTTGTGGCAGTTGTGCTCGTTCTTGTAGAGATTATAGGCTCCCATGATGGCCCACGAATGACCCTTCTGTACAGCCGCCTTGAAGGCAGGCAGGTAAATCTCGTGCAATGCGCGGTCGCTCACGATGACGTTCACCTGGTGGCGGTACTGCTCGTCATTGTTCAGGCAGTAGTGCTTGACACATGCCGAAACGCCCTTCGACTGCAACCCCTCTACGTAAGGAACCACCATCGTGGAGGTCAGGAAGGGGTCTTCACCCATATATTCGAAGTTACGACCGTTGAGAGGAGTGCGCAGGATGTTCACTCCTGGGCCCAATATCATATCCTTTCCCCGATAGAGAGCCTCCTCTCCGAGAGCTTCGCCATAGATGCGCGACATCTGGGGATTCCAGCTGGCTGCCAGACAGGAGAGTGCAGGAAAGGCTACGCAGGAGTCGTTGGTCTGCCCGGCCTGGTCCCATTCGTCCCAAAGAACATCGGGTCGGACACCGTGAGGACCGTCATCGGTCCAGAAATCGGAGAAGCCAAGACGGGGAACTCCAGCCGAAGAGAACTTGCTCTGGGCATGTATCACACGAATCTTCTCCTGCAAAGTCATGCGTGAGAGAGCATCCTCGATGCGCTCTTCCACAGGTTTGCTCTCATCCAGATAAACGGGCACCGACTGCTGTGCATGTGCTCCGAAAGCTGTTGCCAACGACAACAAGCCACATAGGATAATGTGTTTCATCTCGTTATAGTTACTTGTTCTATATCCATCGTTTCTCTTTCCTTCTACAAGTAAAAACAGCATCCACTTCCCATGGATGCTGATGCCATAGGGAAGTATGCCGTATTCAGCGGCTGCCACTTGGCGTTTCCTCTCAACCAGAATCTTTATGAAAAGAACAGAAGAAGCCTGTTTGTCAGACTCGCCATCTGCTTCTTCGCGAGACCGGTGCTTTATAAAAGGGGCGGAAAAACCTGCTTGTCAGGCTCCTTCACCCTATTCCTATTCTCCCCAACTGCTTCTGTCCAGAGTTCTGTAACCCACTGCTTCGGCTACATGAGCAAACTCTATGTTCTCCTTTCCCTCGAGGTCGGCTATCGTGCGGGCCACTTTGAGTATTCGGGAATAAGCACGGGCAGAAAGGTTCAGCCTTATCATCGCCTCACGCAATACCTCTGTGGTCTGACTGTCCAGCACGCAATACTGGCCCAGCATCTTCTCTGTCATCTGCGCGTTGGAGTGTATGAGCGCATAGTCACGGAACCTCTCTTCCTGAATCTTACGTGCCCGGATAACCCGCTCACGTATCTTCTCCGACGGTTCTCCCGGCTCCATCTTGCTGAGGTCAGAGAATGGAACGGGCGACAGCTCTATCTGCAGATCGATGCGGTCAAGCAATGGGCCGGATATCTTATTGAGGTACCTGACTATCTGTCCCGGCGTGCAGCAGCAAGCCTTGGTGGGATGGTTGTAATAGCCACAGGGGCAGGGGTTCATGGATGCCACGAACATAAAGGAACACGGGAAGGTGACGCTGTACTTGGCACGCGATACATTGATGACCCTATCCTCGAGCGGCTGGCGAAGAACCTCCAATACAGAGCGCTGGAACTCGGGCAGCTCATCCAGGAAAAGGATGCCGTTGTGCGCCAGGGAAATCTCTCCGGGCTGAGGGTTGGTGCCTCCGCCCACCAATGCCACCTGCGAGATGGTGTGATGGGGTGAGCGATAAGGGCGCTGTGCCATAAGCGAACAGCCTGCCGGCAGTGTGCCGGCTACGGAATGTATCTGTGTTGTCTCGAGGCTTTCTTGCAGGCTGAGCGGCGGCAGAATGCTGGGCATACGCTTGGCCAGCATGCTCTTTCCGCTTCCCGGCGGGCCTATCATTATTATATTATGCCCACCGGCAGCGGCCACCTCCATGGCTCGCTTGACATGTTCCTGCCCTTTCACATCGGCAAAATCATAGTCAAACTCATACTGCCGCGCATAGAACTCACCGCGTGTATCCACTACAGTCGGTTCCAGGAGAGCGGTGCCGTTCAGGTGATTGACCACTTGGGTGATATGCTTTACGCCATAGACCTTCAACTTGTTTACTACAGCAGCCTCGCGGATGTTGCCTTCGGGTACAAAGAGACCCTCGAAACCCATCTCGCGAGCCTTGATGGCAACGGGAAGTGCACCGCGAATGGGCACCAGCGAACCGTCGAGACTGAGTTCGCCCACCATCATATACTTGCTCAACTGACTGGTATTCACCTTATCCTCAGTAGCCAGAATGCCTATGGCCATAGGCAAATCATAGCCCGAACCTTCCTTTCTGATGTCGGCAGGAGAGAGATTGATGGTAATCTGACGTGTGGGGAAAGTGAAGCCGCTGTTCTCTATGGCAGCCAGGATACGCTCGTGACTCTCCTTCACCGCATTGTCGGGAAGGCCCACGAGCACAAATCTCACACCCCTCGTAGCGTTTACCTCGATGGTGACAGCTGTGGCTTGAAGCCCCTGCATACTGGCTCCGAATACCTTTACAAGCATAGTTTGCAGGCTTTTGGTTCGATGTCGCGTGACCAGTCGGAACCTGATGCAATGATATTCTGGGTGGTATCCACAAGCACGAAGAAAGGCAGGTGGCGGATGTGCCACTTGGCTGCCAAGTCGCTCGAGAATGCCTTGTAATCACAATATGAAGGGAAATTCACACTGTCACGCTTCTCCAAATCACGCAGATAAGCGCCATCGGTATCCAGCGAATAACTGATGATGTTCAGTTCGCGGCCCTTTGCCTTCATGTCTCTACGCAGCCTCTTAGACCTGTAGATTCCGCTTTGCGAACCGCTCTTCCATCCTGCCCAGAAGGTGATAATCAGGTATTTGTTCTTATAGTCGCTGCGGCAGATGGTGTCGGCCTTCGGTCCGCCGGGTATCTGACTTGGGCGTGTGTATAGCTTGAAGTCGGGCAACTTGCTTCCAGGAGCCAGTTTGCCATGTGCCTGCACCGCACCCGAAAGGCGGATCAAATCCACATCCTGAGGGCAGGCACGCCGCAGGCTGTCGTATATCTCGCGGGCTTCACGGCCCGATGAATTGTCGGAAAGAAGATAATGTTGCTCAAACATATACTGGCTGACTGCCAGTGTGGGGTGCTGGAGAACGTACTGGCGCACGAGAGCCAACTGCTCCTTAGGCGTCTTCCCGTCCGCTTCCTGCCTGAACTTGGTATAGATTTCATTGTCCTCAGAGCCTGTCACCTCTACGGCATTGAGATGCTGCGCATCACCCTTCAGCTTGATGTCATCGCCTGGAGATACGAATAAGGCCAACTGGGAATAATTGGGATAAAGCACTTGCATGACGGCCGGCCCATCGATATCAGCCGTGTAAGTGAACTCACCGTCCTGTATGTGCAGGGTGTCCAGAGTGGATGTACCGCCCTGGGAACTATAGATAAAGAACTCACCCTGCTCCAGGTGAGCAAACCGTCCACGGATTTTCACTTGTCCGGGATGGCCGCTGCAACAGAGCAGGGTGAGGATTGATACTATATAGAATAGTTGTTTCAATTTACTTCACAAGGTTCTTGACAACATTGGCATACTTGGCAAACTCCAGATCCTTGGCAGCACGTGCAGCCAGAGTACCATCCTGCTGGATAGCGTTCTTCAGGCTTGAAGACAAAGCGCTTGAGTCACCTGTGCGGGCTGCAAGCACAGCCTGCAGGTAGCTTGTAGTGGCATCAGCGTTCTTGATCTTGCTCAGAGTGGTCTTTGCACTTGTGTAGTCCTTGGCCAGAATCTGTGCCAGAGCAGCGCTGTTGGTGTTCACACCAGCCAGGTCAGAAGCAGCCTGAGTGTAGTTGCCCTTGGCTATGTTGAGGTTGCCCATCACCTCCTTGAAGGTGTCAGAGCCAGTACCCTTTGACAGATAAGTCTCTGCCTTGGCCACATCACCGCTCTTGAGAGCCATCAGAGCCAGGTTGGTGTTCACCTCGCTTGCGTTCTTGTTCACGTTGGCAGCCTGCTTCAGGTAGTTCTGTGCAGCAGCCATATCACCCTTGCTGATAGCCTGCTGGGCCATGTTGTTCAGAGCGCGGTAGTCGCTGGGATACTGCTTGGCGATAGCCTCATTCCACTTCTGGCGTGTAGCATCGTCCTTCACCAGCTTGTTGGCACCATATACCATCTCCTCTACGCTCAGCTTGCTGGGATCAGCAGCAAACTGCTCCAGAATCTGTGCATCGCTGCGGCCGATGATCTCATAGTTTACAATCAGGCGTGCACGACGCAGCTCAGGCAGGATGCTCTGCTTGATGTCGGTATAAACCTCGCTCATGTTGCTGATCTGCTGCTCGCGCTCCTCGGGATCCTGGTACATAGACAGTACGCGCAGGATAACCTCCTTGTCCTGAAGATTGCTCTTTGAAACCAGCTCCTGGAAGCCTTCCCAGTCCTCGGCAGTGAACTTGGTATCCACGTCAGCCTCCATCTTGATCTTCTTCAGCTCCTTCTTCAGGTAGTTGGAGCTCACGTTCTGACGCTTCTCAGCCAGCTTCTCATTGAAACTGTACTTACCATCGGGGCTGGCGTAAGCGCTCACCTCAATGTTGGTCAGAGCACGTGTCTCGTTGTTGTCATTGATTTCCTTCAGAATCTTGCCCAGATCCTTCACGCTCACGCTCTTCAGTTCGCTTGCGCGCAGAGTAGCCTGATTGATGAGGAACTTGATATTGGCCTCCTGCTTCTGGGCGATGATACGCTGGTAAGCATCGGGAGCTGTAGCGGCTGTGATGTTGCAACGGCTCAGCAGCTGGCTTGTTGCCACCACACCGTAACCAATCTTTACTTCAGGAATCTTCACGGTCTTCTTACCCTTCTTGGCGTCAAAGCGGGCATAGAGGTCGCTCTGGATCATGGGATCCACATAGGCGAAGTTGGCCTTCATAGTGTAAGTGCCACCCACCTTGTACTGGATAGTGGTACCGTTACCCTCAACCTTCTCACCCTGGAATGTGGTGCTCTGGCCTACAGCCTCACCGCCTTCGTACTTCAGCACGGGAGTCACAGTTACCTGTGCCTTCTTCTTCATGTACTTGGTGGGGAAAGTTCCGTTGATGGTTGCAGGAACCTGACCTCCTACTGCCTCCAGGGGAGTGGGAGTTACGTTAAAGTTGTCAGCGCCCAGTTTACCGAGCTTGCTGCAAGAAGACAGCACCAACACAGAGGCTGATGCCATCAGGAGAATTTGTTTTGTTTGCATGACGTTTTATAAACTCTATTACTTTCTCTCTTTTACGTTATTCAGTCGCGAAGTTATGACAATTTTACGAGGTGGATATTCCTTGCGCACAAAAAATGCTCATTTAGTGTAATTCTTTGACCTTTGAGGCCTTTTTTCGCTCCTCATATAGAATATTTCTTGGATGATGCTCCAATATTTCCTGCCTTAAGTGAGTTTTGTCTATATGCATGTAGATTTCGGTGGTGGAGATGTCTTCGTGCCCAAGCATCATCTGTATGGCACGCAGATTGGCCCCTCCCTCCAGCAAGTGGGTGGCAAAACTGTGACGGAAGGTGTGGGGACTGATATTCTTGCTGATGCCTGCCTTCTGGGCATAACCTTTGATATATACAAACAGACTTATCCTGCTCAGCCTGCATCCACGGGTGAGTGAGACAAACACGTAGTCCTCCTCGGTGGGCTTCACCTTGCGGCCCATGCGGGTAGCCAGCCATTCGCGCACCCTTTCCACAGCCACTTCTTCTATGGGCACCAGCCTTTCCTTGCCGCCCTTACCCTTCACACGTATGTATCCGTCTTCCAGGTAAAGCTGGCTTATCTTCAGATTGCACAGCTCGCTTATGCGCAGCCCGCAGCCGTAAAGCACTTCGATAATCGCCCGGTCCCTTATCCCTTCGGGCTTGCTCAGGTCTATCACGCTGATGATACTGTCTATCTCCTCCACACTCAGCACATCGGGAAGGTGTTTGCCTATGCGCGGACTCTCAAGCAGTTCGGTTGGGTCGGCATTAACTTCCTTCTCCAAGGTAAGAAAACGATAGAACGAACGGACGCCGCTCAGCACCCGGGCAACGCTGCGTGCCTGGATGCCACTCTCTCGCAGTTCGCCCGCAAACTGGTCGAGCACTTCCAGAGTGACGTTGCGGAAGTCGATATTATTGTCGGCATAATAGACCAAGAGCTTCTGCAGGTCCCTTCTATAAGCATCGAGCGTATTCTTGGAGTAGGAGCGCTCCAGACGCAAGTATTGGATGTATCTCCTCACGATAGACTCATCCACAACTCCCATTACAGTGCCACTTTTCATCAGCTTTGCCCTCCATAAACAATAAAAAGAGTAAGTTTCTTCATGCACTCACATATTTTCGTTAACTTTGCCTTGACAAATTTATGCTGAAATTATGAGAATTCAAATTATCAATGGTCCAAACTTGAACTTGCTGGGCATTAGAGAACCTGAAATCTACGGTAAGCGTGCCTGGGAAGACTATCTGAAGGAGCTGCGCAGCCGCTTTCCTAAAGTTCGCATAGACTACTACCAGAGCAATCTGGAGGGTGAAATAATCAACAAGATACAGGAAGTGGGCTTCGACCGCGACGGCATCGTGCTCAATGCAGGTGCCTATACCCACACCAGTGTAGCCATTCTGGATGCCATCAAGAGTGTCACCACTCCCACTGTGGAGGTGCATATCAGCAACGTGCATCAGCGCGAGGAGTTCCGCCGCAGGAGCATCATCAGTCCGGGATGCCTGGGTGTCATCTGCGGATTTGGCCTTGACAGCTATCGTCTGTCCATAGAGGCTCTCATCGACGACGCAAGCAAGAAGGAGAAATAAACCCGCCGCTGGTGGAACTTGACGAATATATCCTGCGCCACATAGATGCAGAGGGCGAACTCCTGCATGCCTTGTGGCGTGATACACAATTGCGCCTTGCCTACGGGCAGATGGCAAGCGGACACCTGCAAGGCCGCCTGCTCAAGATGCTGGTGCAGATGATAAAGCCACTGAGAGTGCTCGAACTGGGCACCTTCAGCGGCTATAGTGCATTGTGTATGGCCGAAGGACTGAGGCCGGAAGCCGAACTGCACACCATAGAGGTATTTGATGAGATGGAGGATTTCATCCGCTCATGGTTCGCACGCAGTCCGCATGCATCACAACTGCATCTGCATATCGGCAGCGCCTTGGATATCGTCCCCACCCTGCCCGGCGGCTGGGATATGGTTTTCATCGATGCCGACAAGCGTCAGTATGTGGATTACTATCACATGATAGTTCCGCTCATGCGTCCAGGCGGCTTCATTCTGGCCGACAACACATTGTGGTATGGTCACGTGCTTGAGGAGCATCCGCGCGAGAGTGACCAGCAGACCATCAACATACAAGCCTTCAACAACCTGGTAGCCGCCGACCCTCGTGTGGAAAAAGTCATCCTTCCCCTGCGTGACGGACTCACTATCATACGCGTGAAGGACTGACTGCCCGGCCTCCTATTATATATAAGGTATATAGGAGAGACGTGTCCGAAAAGAAGCCTTCTCATTCTCTCTCTTGCTTCGTAGTTCTGATACTCCGTTATCACTTCGCCCTGAGCCATAGAAAGCAGAATGAACGGGGTGTACCGGCGGATAACATCAGGGTATTTAACCCACAATTCTTCTTCCGCCAGTTCTGTTACAATCGCCCATTTCTCCGTGCCGGTGTAACCGTGGTATTCATACCGCAGATTGATGAGTTTGCAGTCGTTCGCAAATAATAATTCCTGTTGTTCTAATGTAAGTTTTGTCATTGTCGTAATCTCCTTAAATTTGAATTTTTGAATTTGGTTGAAATCAAAAATTCGGAGATTACGGATACTTGGCGATATACGCCAGCCACTTATATGTCACGGTCTTGCTCCTTTCGGGAGCGACAAAAAAGCCGGACACCAAGAACATTAGGATATTTCTATCCCTTAATTCTCAGCGTCCGGCAATTTGATGACTCAAGAGCTTTCGCTCAAGGACTCGTGGCTCGGTACATCTGTCCGATATTTAATTGTTCGCTCTGTTACTACTTCTTGTTAATCTGTACTTGACCGTTCCTTTGCGGAGGGACAAGTCAACCTCTACTACTCTGTGGCAGTTCGGACATTTCAGTTCAATAACGCCTGTTGTCATTGTTACCTTGTCAAAAATACGCCAGCCACAGTTTTTGCACCTTACGATTATCTTTTGTTCCAACGATTTCATAGCTCGCTCACCTCCGGATAAACCGTAACCAAATCAAAAGGATTATCAAGATACTCCTTTTTCAGTAGTCCGAGCTGTTTCATTCGTATGGCAAGTGCTTTTTTGGAACACCCTAAAAAATCCGCAAGTGCATCAAATCTCTTATATACGCTCGGATAGTATATTTTGTTCAGACACTCAATCTTTTCTC
>OQVT01001346.1_pt1 | contig 15411 bp, 11 predicted proteins | sample 1691561 | NCBI WGS metagenome assembly OQVT01 (sample SAMN03418260, study PRJEB22391) | human gut metagenome | biome: human-gut; feature: organic feature; material: feces | host: Homo sapiens | place: Tanzania | collected 2013-01 | reverse complement strand
CAGCGCATGGCTCTTTTTGTATACACGAGATGTGCAGAAATATGTCCCATCGCCTGGTATAATCAGAATCATAGTGAGCATCAGGCCAATGCTGACATCGGGGTGCTATACTGGAGTTTATCGAGAACAAAAATGTGAGGGAAGTCTATGAAACCCGGTTTATATGAGCAGATCATAAATAAGCAGATGAATGAGGAGCTGGCGTCGGTGCCGGAGGAGTGCCGCTATCAGGAGAAGGTGGATTCTGCGGAGGCATCGCGGGTGCTTGCGACCTACGCGGCAGAGCTCATGAAACGGAAGATGGACGCGATTTATGAGGCCTCGGGCGATCAGGCGCTGAGTGATCAGATCGCCTATATCAATAAGGTCATCGGCTCGATGGATGTGGCGGCGGATGAGGCGCTGCAGATCGAGCATCCGGGAGAGCAGCTTCTGAGCCTTCTAAGTGAGAAGGATGAGCAGCGCCTGCTCGGGAAGAAGGCGAAGGATGCGCTGCGTCCGGAGACCTCGATGGCATACAGCAGCCTGTTCACGGGCGCTTCCCGCGAGCCACAGATGCTGACGGAGCTCAAGAAGGAGATCGTCTCTGCAGATCGGATCGATATGCTCGTATCCTTCATCAAGTGGAGCGGGCTCCGCGAGCTTCTGGAGGAGCTGCGAAGCTTCACTGTACATGGCGGAAAGCTTCGTGTCATCTGTACCTCCTACATGGGCGCGACGGATGTGAAGGCCGTCGAGGAGCTCGACAAGCTGCCGAATACCGAGATTAAAATATCCTATGACACGAAGCGGACGCGCCTTCACGCGAAATCCTATATTTTCTACCGCGATACCGGCTTCACGACGGCCTATATCGGCTCCTCCAACATGTCGAACGCGGCCCTCACGAGTGGCCTCGAGTGGAACGTAAAGGCCGCCGAGAAGGATATGGCGGATACGATCGGGAAGGTTCAGGCCACCTTCGCAAGCTACTGGAACGACAGTGAATTCGTGCTCTATGATGCGTCTCAGCGGGACCGCCTCATCCAGGCGCTTCGAAATGAAAAGTACGTCGGGGAGGGCACAGAGCGAAAGTTCGTGTTCGATATCCGTCCGTATGCCTATCAGCAGGAGATTCTCGATAAGCTCGAGGTCGAGCGGCAGGTCTTTGGGCACACCCGGAACCTGGTCGTCGCCGCGACCGGCTGTGGAAAAACCGTGATTTCTGCCTTTGACTATGCGCGCTTCTGCAAGGCGCATCCGGGCGAGCAGAACCGCCTCCTTTTCGTGGCGCACCGGGAGGAGATCCTCGAGCAGAGCATCGAAACCTTCCGCGGCGTGCTTCACGATCTCAATTTCGGAGACCTGTGGGTCGGCAGCCATAAGCCGGAAGCCCTCGATCATCTCTTCGTGTCGATCCAGACCCTGAACTCGACGAAGTTTTATCAGAACCTGCCGAAGGATTACTATGACTTCATCGTGGTGGATGAGTTCCATCACGCGGCAGCCGCCATCTACCAGGAGCCACTGCATACATTTGATCCGAAAATCCTGCTCGGTCTTACCGCGACGCCGGAACGAATGGATGGTGAGGATATTCTCCAGTACTTCGGTGGCCGTATCGCGGCCGAAATCCGCCTTCCGGAGGCCATCGACCGGAAGCTCCTCTGTCCGTTCCAGTACTTCGGCGTGTCGGATACCGTGGACCTGAAGGACGTGCGCTGGGTGCGCGGCGGCTATGATCGCCACGCGCTGAGTGACATTTATTCGCTGAGCGGTGCGGTCGCTGAAAAGCGTGCGCAGCATGTGATCGCCAATGTTGAAAAGTACACTACGTCGGTGGCGGACATGAAGGCCCTCGGCTTCTGTGTGTCGAAGGAGCATGCGGAGTTCATGGCGGACTTCTTCAACCGTCATGCGATTCCGGCCCTCGAGCTGGATTCCGATTCCAGTAAGGAAGACCGTGCGACCGCGAAGAAGCGCCTCGAAAGCGGCGAGCTCAAGGTGATCTTCGTGGTGGATCTTTACAATGAGGGTGTGGATATCACCGCCGTCAACACGGTGCTGTTCCTGCGACCGACGGAATCCCTCACGATTTTCCTGCAGCAGCTCGGACGAGGACTGCGACTCGATGAGCGCAAGGACTGTCTGACGGTGCTGGATTTCATCGGACAGGCGAATAAGAAGTACAACTATGAGGAGAAATTTGCGGCGCTTCTTTCGAATACGAAGCACAGTGTGGAGTATGAGCTGAAGAAGGGCTTCGTTTCGGTGCCGAAGGGCTGCTACATCTACCTTGAGAAGAAGGCAAGTGAATACGTGCTTCAGAACATCCGGAGCTCCATCGAGACCCGTAACGGCATCGTTGCGAAGATCGCATCCTATGAAGAGGACACGGGAAAAGCATTGACCCTCGGGAACTTCCTCGACAGTTACCGCATGGACCCGCGCGCGATCTATAAGAAGGATAATTTTGCGCGACTTTGCGTCTATGCCGGCGTGAAGGAGGACTTCGGAGAACCGGAGGAAAAGGAAATCACGAAGGCGCTGGCACGACTGGCATCAATCGACTCTCGACGTCTGCTGCAGTTTATCATCCGGGTACTGGCAGTGCTGGATCGGCTCGATTTCGAGACGCTCGATATGCTGGAGAAGCGGATGCTGCAGATGTTCTATGTGACGGTGTGGATGGACGTGATCGATTTCGCGCATCCGGAGGCGGCGTACCGGCATCTCCGCACACTGGCGGCGAGTCCGGTGCTTCGCGACGAGATGCTCGCGCTCATGCAGTACCGCTATGCACACATCGATATCCTCGATCAGCCGCTCGACTTCGACTTCGCGTGCCCGATCGACCTGCACTGTACCTACTCGCGTGACCAGCTGCTCGTGGCGCTCGATTTCATGAAGCCGGCGACCGTTCGTGAGGGCGTGAAGTGGCTCCCGGATAAGAAGCTGGATGTGCTCTTCGTGACCCTCAACAAGTCGGATAAGGACTACTCGCCGACCACGATGTATCAGGATTACTCCATCAATAAAACGCTGTTCCACTGGCAGAGCCAGAGCACGACCAGTGACCGCTCGAAGACCGGGCAGCGCTACATCCACCACCGCGCCGAGGGCAGTCGTATCCTCCTCTGTGTCCGCGATGCGAAAAAGGACGCTTGGGGCGGTACCGCATCCTACAGCGTGCTCGGCTTCGTCGACTACGTGCAGCATACCGGCAGTAACCCGATGAGTATCACCTGGCGACTCGCAGCGGAGATCCCGGCGAAGTACATCCGACAGACGAACAAGCTGATCGTAAGCTGAGAATGAAAAAAGGAGATGCATTAAATGAAGACAGTAAGAGTCGTGGCAGCAGTGATCCGTGACGGCGATCGGATCTTCGCGACGGCACGCGGTTATGGTGAATACAAGGGCTGGTGGGAGTTCCCGGGTGGAAAGATCGAAGCGGGGGAGACACCCGAGGAGGCGCTGGTCCGGGAAATTCGTGAGGAGTTGGATACGGAGATTCGGGTCGGAGAGCTGATCGATACGATCGAGTACGATTACCCGGCGTTTCATCTCAGTATGGACTGTTTCTGGGCGGAGGTTGTCGTCGGTCAGCTGGTGCTGAAGGAAGCAGAGGATGCCCGTTGGCTGACGAAGGAAACACTGGAGAGCGTTCCGTGGCTGCCGGCGGACGCGTCTCTGATTGAGCACATAAAGACCTCTATGTAGTAATATCGTTTTGGGTGACGAAAGGACGGAATGATACAGAATATTATGAGATGTATCTTGACGCAGTGATTTGTCCGCAGATTGAGGACTATTGACTAAAGATGTAAATCGTCCCCAAGTTGGGGATGAATAATTGGATGAGACTTCAGCAGAGAGAGCACTCCGATAATGAATGGTGAGTCGTAGCTTTATGATAAACACAAAAGGGCGAAATCAGTAGCTGTGCTGATTTCGCCCTTTTGCGTTTGTTATTTTATAGGAGTTTATCTAAAGAGATATTAGATGACATAGATGAATATACGATGACTGGAAGATGACAAATCTGTCATTTCCATCGTTTTTCGTCATTTTCACATCATTATTTGCCGAAGGTCAGTACGCCCTTGCGGTAGGATGGGTCGTGGCTGGTGACGAAGTCGAAGGCCTCCTGCGCCTTCTCCATCGGCCAGGTATGGGAGATGGAGCCACGCAGGTCGATCTTCCCATCATTGATCATATCGATGACCTCCTGGAACTTACGGTTCTGGAGGCGGCTGCCACGCACGTCGAGCTCCTTTGAGGTGATGACGAATTGGTTGACCTCATCCGGCCTGGTGGAGAAGCCCATCGTGATCACGCGACCGGCATTGCCCGTTGCCTGAAGTGCTGTGAGGAGACTGCCCTTGACGCAGGCAGCATCGATGGTGAGGGTCGGGCCGTAGCCACCGGTCAGCTCATGTGCACGTGCCGGTACATCCTCCTTCAGGCTGTTGATCGCATAGGTCGCGCCGTTATCGAGGGCCTCCTGCAGCTTCGCGTCATCGATATCCGTCACGGTGATGCTGTGCGGGTGGAACTGCTTTACGACACGAAGGATACTGCTGCCGAGAGCGCCGCAGCCGATGATCATGACATCATCGATCTCCTCGATCTGAGCACGAGAGCAGCACTGAACTGCGATGGTGGTCGGCTCGATCATGACCGCCTCTTCGTCGGTGAGCATCTCCGGCACCAGATAGCAGTCGGTATCCGGCACGGCCATGTACTCGCGATAACCGCCATCGATATGTACGCCACGAACATGCAGATCGCCGCAGACATTCGGACGACCCTTGCGGCAGGCATAGCAGTGACCACACGGAACGACCTGGTCGATGATGACACGATCGCCGACCTTCACCTTCTTCGCGCTCTCGCCGACCTCGACGACATAGCCCACGATCTCATGACCGATGACACGCGGATAGGTCGCCGCCGCGTTCGTACCGAGGTAGATACCGACATCGGACCCACAGATACCCGATGCGGCGATCTTTACCAGCACGTTATTCTTTTCATCGATGACCGGCTTCTCCATATCGATGATACGAAGATCATTTGGCTTCACAACCTGAACAGCTTTCATACAAGTGTCCTCCTTAGACTTACGTTCACGCGGGTTTTTCCTCGCGTTTTCTATCATTCATGTGTAATATCTGGTGAAAAAGCATGTAATTGCGTAGCAAACGTTGATATTTCGTTGTTTTGCTTACATACAAGTTACATATATAAGCTAAACCAATTTGATGTCAGAGTCAATACCGTCCGTAAATTTCATCATTCATTCGTCATGATGCACATATTTGTGGACTGTATTTGGTGTATACGTTCAAAGTCTACACCTGGTTTTACGACTTCCATACAAGACATATAAAACAAAAAAGAGGCGGATATGTACATCCACCTCTCAAATCATGCACTCGTCTGCCGGCATTCACGAAATTCGATGCGTCCGGCAGATGATCGTCATCTGCGGTACCTGTTCAGCTCAACCCAATCTGCCAGAAAACGAAGCTGTAACTCAGACGAAATAATCCGGGTATTTCGCGAGCAGTGTATCCTTCACCAGCTGATAGCGGTTCAGATGCCGGTTCAGCAGGAAGTCACAGAGCTCCGGATCATGCTTCTCCAGCGCGTAGATCAGCTCCTCATGATCCTTAATCGTATTCTCCGGTACATCCACGCGGATGTTCAGGGAACGCAGGCGGTCATAGTGCACCATCTGCTCCTTGATGATCCCAAAGGTCCAGGTTTTTCCTGCCGCCTTATAAACCAGCTCGTGGAACTCATTATCCAGATCCAGGATACGTTCACGGTTTTCAGAAGCATAGGCGAGCTTCAGCTGCGCCAGATTGTCCCTCATCGCCTTGAAGCACGCTGCCGGCAGTTCCACCTGTGCCGCCTGCCGGAACACGGCGGTCTCGACGACGCAGCGCAGAAAACGGGATTCCTCCACGAGATCATAATCGATCTTTGTCACGAAGCTTCCCTTCTGCGGCAGCACCTCCACGAGACGCGTACGTGACAGCTCGATCAGTGCCTCCCGGATCGGCGTGCGCGACAGATTCAGCGCCGCCGAAATCTCGTTTTCACTCACGATATTCCCCGGCGGAAGCTCCAGTGAAAGTATGTTTGAGCGCAGTACGCGCACCGCATAGCTACGGGCATTCTCGCCCGGATATCGTTCCAGAATCGTCATCGTTTCGCACCCATGCAATAAAAAATCCGCTTGTATGTAAGCCATATAAGCGGATTATAGCATAGAATTCCGCCGGTTCCAAAGGTATCCAGGTACTGCGACGTATCAATTCCTCCAAATCCATCCAATTCCTTATCTTCAGGTGTCAGTGTCGGTTCCGCCCCTTTCGTGTTAAAATGAAGAAAAAAGATACAGATGTCAGGAGAAGATGCTATGAACAAGGTGTTACTGGTGGATGATGAACAGGCGATCCGGCTCGCGGTCCGCATGGCGCTTCGGCGCGAGGGCATGGATGTGACGGAGGCGTCGGATGGACTCGAGGCCCTGGAACTTCTCAAAAAAGAAAAATTTCAGCTGGTGATCCTCGATGTGATGATGGAGCGAGTCGGCGGCTATGAGGTGCTGCAGAAGATGCGCGCTGCCGGGAATCACACCCCGGTTATGATGCTGTCCGGAAAATCGGATGAGATGGATCAGGTGCTGGGACTCGGCTTCGGCGCCGACAGTTATCTCACGAAGCCGTTCCATACAGCGGTACTGATCCAGACTGCGAAGGCACTCATCCGCCGGAGCCAGATCTACAGCCAGGAGGTGGCCGATGTCGGCATTCGCCGCGGACCGTTTGCGGTCGATATGCTGAAGATGGAGTGTCTGAAAGACGGGAAGCCACTGAACTTCACAGCACGTGAGCAGACGCTGTTCCGCTTTCTGCTGGAGCATCCGGGGCAGGTGTTCACGAAGGAGCAGCTGTATGCGCAGGTGTGGAACGAATCAGTCGTCGATGACAACACGATCACGGTTTATGTGAAGCGCATCCGCAGCAAGATCGAGGAGGACCCGAAGTCCCCGAAGTATTTGAAGACCGTGCGCGGCATCGGCTACATGCTGACCGTGGAGGAGTGACGATATGAAACGCATCCAGAACGGGCTTACGAATAAACAGACCGAGCTTCGGGCAGTGCTTGTGTTTCTGCTGCTGTCGATGATCGTGGCGCTGTCCGGTTTCCGCTACTATCAGAACTACCGACGCCAGGCAATCGCTATGGAGGAGAGCCAGCTGCTGACGATCGCCGGTATCGTAGGTGATAATCTCGATTCCTACCTCGAGCAGAAGATTCACCAGATCGATCTCATCTATCGGGACGAGGGTATGCCGGAGGACTGGGTTCGTGAAAATGGTCTCACCGAGCGAACGAACTTCTTTCTGCGTGAGAACGGTGCGCTGTATAACTGGGTGACGGTGACGGCACCGGACGGAACCGTGACGCGCTATGCGCCTGGACAGGAAGCAGCGGTGACGAAGATCGGGCGCGGGACGGCGGTCGGCTCAGACGAAGAAGCAGAGGCGAGCTCCTCGGATACAGCGGCAGATACAGCGACCGCGGGTGACCATTCGACGGCCGGCGGAAGCATTGACACGGCTGACGAAGATACAGAAAGCGTGGTGGCTTCAGAGGCCAATACCGGCACCGGGCAGCCAGCGCGGATCACCGGGAAAAAGATCTCGCCGATCACAGGCTGGTATGAGATGTATATCGAGAAGGATTACGAAACGAAGGCGGGCATCTATCAGCTGTGCTTCGCGATGAATCTGAAGACACTCTATGAGAACAGTGTAGCGAAGGTCAAAATCGGAAAAAACGGCTATTCGGTGGTGAAGGATCAGAATATGTATATCATCATGCACCATGCGAAGGACCAGATCGGCCTCGATGCCACCTATGATCGTGAACGGCTGTACCCGGAGCTTGATTACAGCAGTATGCATGCGTGGCTGGAGAAGCAGGAAAACGAGAATTCCGGAACCGGTGTGATCGATACCTATGACTGGGGAGACGAGCATCATCCGAACGTACAGCGTGTGGTGGCATTTCAGGCGATCTATATCCAGGGGGAACGCTGGATCGTGAATTCGACGCTTCCGGTGACGGAGCTCTCGACGCCGCTAGACGATATGATGATGACGATGATCGGCATCGTATTCGTCTATATCATGCTGCTCGGGGTCATCGTGGTGTTCGTGCTGCAGAGCCGCTTTCAGGCGGCAACGCAGGAAAAGGAGATCACGTACCTGAAGGAAATCAACCGGGGTATGGAAGCGGTGGCCAGGAAAAACGAGGAGATCCGGCACTATCAGCGCATACAGTCGCTCGGTATGATGTCGAGCCACATCGCGCATGAGTTCAATAACTATCTGACACCCGTCATGATCTACGCGGAGCTGCTTGAGAACGATGAGAGCATCTCGCCGGAAAATAAGGAGATGATCCATGAGATGCTGGTATCGGTCGACCGGGCCTCGGACCTTTCGAAGCAGCTCCTGGCCTTCGCACGGCAGGATACCGGCGTACGTCTGGAACGTCTGAACTTCACGGAAGAGGTTCAGCATGCCGCAGATATCGTCGGGCAGCTGGCGCCGGCCGCGATCACGGTGCATACCGCGATTACAGAGGCGTCGCTCTATATCCTCGGGCGGAAGGGTATGGCAGAGCACATCCTCATGAACCTCTGCAAGAACGCCTTTCAGGCGATGGAAAAGACGGAGCGGAAGGAGCTCCGGATCGAGCTGAAGGGCGGCCAGGACCATCTTGTGCTTCGCGTCTCAGACACCGGCTGCGGGATCAGTGAGGACGCACAGCAGAAGATCTTCGAGCCGTTCTATACGACGAAGGGCTCCCGCCATGGTACCGGCCTCGGCTTGTCCGTCGTCCGGAATATCCTGAGCTCGATCGGCGGTACGATCTACGTCGAGAGTACGCTCGGTGAAGGCACCAGCTTCATCATGGAGATACCGCTCTGTGAGGATGGAGCTGCGGACAGCGAAAAACAGCTGAAACGGACATCAAAGATCGCATTTGTCGTTCGGGAAGATCAGCAGAAGACATGGAAAACGCTCGTCCACTCATCCGAAAAGGCCATCGACTTCTACGGTCATCCGGCGGCGCTGATCGATCGCATACAGAAGGACCCGGCCGCCTACGATATGGTCATCACGGGGTACAAGCTCCCGACCATGAACGGCATCGAGCTCTGCGAAATCATCCGCCGCCTGAACCCGGGCGTCCGGCTCGTTCTGCTGGCGAAGCAGGGCGGCGCGGATTACGAGTGGTACCTTAACAACGGCATGATCGACCGCTTCATCCTGAGCTCGGAGTTCGAAAAGGAGTTCCCAACATTGTGACAGCAGCCAGGGGCCCCGGAGGGCGTCCAGCAGAAACACAGTACTCCGAGCTCGGAAAACTCTAAAATCCCCTCCCCAAGAAGTACTAGGCCCTCTGCAATCACTGAGTTTTCTTTATGAAAACTCAGCGTTGCAGAGGGTGCTAAGGAAAAATTACTCCAAGTACTTCTAGGGGAGGGGATTTTGATTCTTCACGACCTCTCCGCATGGTTCCTTCTGGACGCCCTCCGGGGCCCCTGGTTCACGCCTGTCGTCAGTGACCTGCGCGAACGAATGCGCCGCTGGCCCTGCCGGCTTCCTCACCGACGAGGTTGTAGCCCTCCTGCAGATAGTGGAATTCGTCCTTCATGAGGCCCTTTGCGGCGAAGGACGCGAGGCACTGGCTCACGAGGATGATGTTCGGCACATCCGCGGCGAGCTTCTCCTGCATCTTCTGAATCGGAACATAAAGCTGCGGATCATCCCGGTGATTTCCGATGCGGATCAGGAAGCAGCAGGAGAGATCGCAGTCCTGCATGAAGGAGGTGAGGACCAGCTTCGTGCGCTCATAATATACCTGCGGGTCGGTATGCAGGTCGCCATCTGTGCAGCCCTGGCACCACACCATATTCCGGTGGGCCATGCCGACACTGCGTGCGGCAAGCCAGAGCTCACAGCGCTGTACACGCTCAACCGCATCCCGGTAGTATGCGCCACCCGGCAGCCACTCCGCGATGGCAGAGCCGCCCTTCGCCGCCGATACCCCGACGACAGGGGTGCCTGTCTCTGCGTAGTAAGCATTGACGAACGATGACACCATGGAACCCGTCTTCATGCCCGGCTCGTAGATGCCATCCGGTTTATCTTCATGCTGGCCGAACGGCTCCACGAGCGGTGAGAGACGATCCGGTGCCGTGATGGCACGGAACTCGTAGCCGTGGCCCTCCGGAACCGCCGGCGCCTGCGCCGCGACACCACGGCCCGCCATGTTGCTCTGACCCATAAATGCAAGTAAATCAATCGTAGCTGGTAACATCGTTGTCCTTTCACATCCCTCTATAAAGGGATGATTTTATTTGTATTCATAGAAAAACCGATCACATCGCCCCCCACCGAAGTGGATGCAGGTTCGAATAAAGTTTGACATAAAATTAACTTTTTTCTACCTCGACATTATCGTCATTTAAAATCAGATGTCAATGCAGGAGCGTGACGCAGGATCTATGACCGTCTGGCCTCCGATATGGGCCTCTATATCTCACACCACCACGCACAGCCGCTCGGTGCCGAGATGTTTGCCCGCGCGTACCCGAATGTACGGCCGTCGATTTTCGAGCACCATGCACTGTTCCGGAAGCTCTGGCAGGAGGCCGTGGATCGTCAGAAGGGGATGAAGGTCATCTGGTCCCTCGGCTTCCGCGGACAGGGCGACTACTCCTTCTGGGATGACGATCCGTCCTATGATACGGATGAGAAGCGCGGACAGCTGCTGAGCGATGTGATCATGGAGCAGTATGCGATGGTGAAGAAGGCGGTCTGCTGTACGAACCTCTACGGTGAGGTGATGGAGCTCTACGAGAAGGGCTGCCTGAAGCTGCCGGAGGACATCATCTTCGTCTGGTCGGACAATGGCTATGGTCGCATGGTCAGCCGTCGTCAGTGGAACAGCAACCCGCGAATCTATTCGCTTCCGAAGAAGGGGGAGAAGGGACATCATGGTATCTACTACCACGCCTCCTTCTATGATCTGCAGGCGAGTGCGGTGCTGACGATGCTCCCGAATGCACCGGAGCTGGTGGCTTCCGAGCTCACGCAGGTCCTGATGGCGGGCGCCAGCGACTTCTGGATGATCAATGCCTCGAACATCAAGCCGCATGTCTATTACCTCGACTACATCGCCGCCATCTGGCGCGGTGAGCGGGAGATGCTGGCACGGCCGGAGAAGCATCTGCAGCAGTATGTATGGCAGTACTATGGCAAGGCCTTCTGCAACGACATCGAGGACCTCTACAAGCGCTTCTGGGAGGCGGCGGTCAAGTACGGTGAGCATGCGGATGATCATGCGGGTGAACAGTTCCCGAACTGCATGGCCCGTGTGCTGGTATCCGAGTACATGAAGCATCCGACGGAGCGGAGTGAGTACTTCCTGTACTGCACGAACGCGAAGGACTTCGCCGGTCAGACGAAGTGGTTCCTCGAGACCACGAAGGAGGCGGCGAAGCGTTATCAGGAGCTCTATCAGATGGCAGAGGGCATCATGACCTGTCTCTCGGAGAGCAGTAAGCGCCTCTTCCTGGACAGCATCTTCCTGCAGATCCAGATCATGCGGGATTCCTACCAGGGTGCCTATGAGGCCGCGCGCAGCGTGGAGCTCGCTGCGGCTGGCGATTATCTGCACGCCTTCTATATCGCCGGGAAGGCCTGGGAGGCCTTCGATGGCGGTGACCGCCGTATGCGCGCCACCGAGCATGGCAAGTGGATCGGCTTCTATGCGAACGACTGTCAGAGTGATATCAAGAACTCTGCCTGGGTCATGGAGAACTTCATGGGTTACCTCCGCGCCCTCGGCGACGGCCCGCACTACTATGACTGGATGAAGCGCTTCATGGAGTCCGAGGGCAGCCGCCGAGTTTCCCTCCTCATGAATAAGGAGAATCATCCGGACAATCATGCACTCTATGTCGCGATGAAAAAAGAAATGGATCGATGAATGGGCCACCCCCTCTCTTGGCCCACTGATGCAGTCCGTAGCCCCTTTTTGTATTGCGAAACACTGGTCGAACAGGTTAAAATAATAGTATCTATGATGGTTAGGAATGCACGCAGCGTCTGATGCGTTTTGAGAAGGAGGTGCACTATGCCACATTCAGGAGGGGGCGGCAGTCATTCAGGTGGAAGCAGTCATTCGGGGGGCTCCAGTGGAGGATCCGGTGGCAGTGCGAGGAGCTACCGGCACTCCAGTACGCCGTTTAAGGGCGGTCGGGCGTTCGTTATCTATAATCGGATGAACGAGCCGAAGGTCGTCTATACGGATGAGCCGAATTATCACGAGGAGACGACGAAGGGGCAGTATATTCGCTCCGTTGTTTTCGCGATCATCGCGGGTATCCCGGGGATCGCGATCATGCTGCTCGGTCTCGTCACGATGTTTTCCGCGTTCTCGATCGGGTATAAGAAGACCATCGTGCCGGAGTACGTGGATCAGTCGATCTTCATCCAGGACGACTACGGGCATCTGACGGATGCAGAGCTGGATCGGCTCGATCAGAGCCTCAGCGCGTTCCGGGATCACACCGGTATCATCCCGGCGGTCGAGTTTACGAATGATGCCGCCTGGGAGCTGGACTACGATGATATGGAGAGCTTCGCGTACAACGAGTACATCTGTAATTTCGATGATGAGTATCATGTGCTGATCACCTACGGTTACGGCGCGGAGAATCCGGAGACCGGCTTCAACGAGTTCCACTACCATACGATGTGGGGTGATGATCTCGGGAAGACGGCAAAGAAGAAGGATGAGGATCAGCTCATCGACCTGCTTCAGAAGAACCTCGCCCGTGCGAACGGGGACCAGGTCGGCGACGCGATGGCGACGACCTTCGATGACTATCTCGCCTACTACGAGGCGAAGGGCCTCTCCGTCGACACCGAGAACCTGGGCGGCGGCTTCGCCGAGTTCTTCTTCGGGCTGATCCTCGTGGGTGCCTTCGTCGGTACGGCCTTCGCGGTTCGTGCGAACTACCTGGAGGGACAGAAGAAGGGCATCCGGACCTACAAGATCAATGGTAAGCCGAAGATGCTGCAGTGTGACTACTGTGGCTGTACGTACTATGCGGGTACGATCGGCACCTGCCTGCACTGCGGGGCACCGCTGAAGATGGAGGCAGAAGAATAAAAAAGGCTTTCCGGGCAACCGGAAAGCCTTTTTTATTCGACCTTCAACATGCGGTATCCTATCCCAATGTGGGTCTGGATGTACGGCTGGGCGTTTTCGCCGCGTTCGAGCTTCTTGCGGAGGGTCGCCATGAAGACGCGGAGGGAGGCGACGTCGTTATCCCAGCTGCTGCCCCAGATCTGCTGGGTGATGTAGGTGTGGGTGAGGACCTTCCCGACGTTCCGGGAGAGGAGGCAGAGGAGCTTGAACTCGATCGGGGTGAGGTGCAGCTCCTCGCCCTGCATGTAGGCGCAGCCGGCGGCGTAGTCGATTTTCAGCTCGCCGTTCGTGAAGACCGGGGATTCCTGTCCGGATTCGGCCTTCATCATGCCGAGGCGGCGCTGGGTCGCGCGGAGGCGTGCCAGGAGCTCCTCGACGGAGAAGGGCTTCGTCAGGTAGTCGTCGGCACCGGCGTCGAGGGCCTCGATCTTATCACTGTCCTCGGTGCGGGCGCTGATCACGATGATCGGCATGTTCGACCAGGATCGTATCTTCCGGATGACCTCTACGCCGTCGATGTCCGGAAGCCCGAGGTCGAGCAGCACGATGTCCGGATTATGTGAGGAGGCCTCGAGGATGGCGCTCGAGCCATCCGGTGCGGACAGATATTTATAATCATGGGTTTTCAGCGTGGTGGTGATGAGATTCCGGACCGGTGTGTCGTCCTCCACCACGAGGATCAGTGCTTTATTCATTCTATTCACCTCACAGATTTCGTTTTATATGCCTTCGATGATATGGATTTATATCTGTGCACCGAGGCTGTTTCATGATTTCAACATTTGAATCCTTGATGGTCTACTTAGTCGCAGCTCAATGTTTAGGAATGTACGCAATATCTTCAGCCTGCGACTGGTGCTTCTCTTTATGATTCTCTGTCTACATATTTAAGTTAATCTCGCTGAGCGGCAATGTAAAGGAGAAGATGCATCCGTGGGGCGTGTTGTCGCGGAGCGTGAGCTCGCCGCCGTGCGCGTGCACGATGGAGCGGCAGAGGGAGAGGCCGAGGCCGAGGCTCCGGCGGCTGTCTGCCACACGCTTGCTGCCGGTATAGAACATTTCGAAGACCTGGGCCTTCTGCGCGTCCGGGATGCCCGGGCCGTCATCGGAGACCTCGATCACCGCCTGCTCCGCTTCACGGAAGGCGCGGATCTCGATGTGTGACCCCGCCGGGGTGTACTTGATTGCGTTGTTCACGAGGTTGATGAGGAGCTGCATGATGAGGCGTGCATCGGCCCGCACGAGGAGCGGCAGCTCGCCGCAGTCGCTCGTGATGTGGTGTTCCGGTGCGTGGCGGTCGATGTGCCGGAGCGCCTCCGCTACGATGTCGTCCACGACCTGGTCGGAGAGCTGAAGCTTCACACTGCCATCCGAGATCTTCGTGACCGCCAGGAGATTCTCCACGAGCTCCGTCAGCCACTGCGCGTCGTCGTAGATGTCCGTGATCATCTGTGTCCGGCTGTCGTCGTCGAGCGCCTGGTAGCTATGGAGCAGGGCGTCTGCATTGCCCGAAATCGAGGTGAGCGGGGTCCGAAGATCGTGCGAGATGGAGCGAAGCAGGTTCGCCCGCAGCTGCTCGTTCTTCGCAAGCACGGCGGCCTTCTCGCGCTCCTCTGCGTTGTGGCGGCTCTCCAGCGCGAGGGCGCACTCACCGAGGATGGAGAGGAGAATGCTCGAGGTGAAGGCATCAAGAGCTGCCTTTTCAGTGCAGTCTACGCCGACCACGCCGTAGACCTGCTGACCGGTGCGGATCGAGAGATAGAGGCAGCGTGCGTTCGGGAACTTCTCGGTGCTCGCACCGGCGCGCTTCCGGTTCGTCCAGACCCAGTCGACGACCTCCGGCTCACGTACGCTCTCCGGGATGCTGCGCGGCGCACCGCCATTCGCCGGGTAGAGGTAGCCATACCGCTGACCGGCCGCGGATGCGGCGCTGCTGGATGGTATGGCGTCTGTGCGTGGAGAGGCAGCTGCCGGAGAAGGTGGGCATGGCGTAGTGGCATCCGGTGCAGGCACTGTACCCGCTGCAGCGACTTCCTGCCCGGACTGTACAGCCAGCGGCATCACCGGGTAGATCAGGATGTCCCATTGCTGGCGATCGCACCGACGTTACCCACC
>OQVT01001344.1_pt1 | contig 15423 bp, 16 predicted proteins | sample 1691561 | NCBI WGS metagenome assembly OQVT01 (sample SAMN03418260, study PRJEB22391) | human gut metagenome | biome: human-gut; feature: organic feature; material: feces | host: Homo sapiens | place: Tanzania | collected 2013-01 | reverse complement strand
TGCGGCAGAGCCAATGTGAAAACAACGGCACTCAACATCATAAAAGGCTTCTTTGTCTGCTCTCTCATCGGAGTCGTGCCGATAGAATTATACAAGTTTTGCATCAGCCTGCAAAACACCTTTTCCCATGACCTTGCCCGTATTTTTGCGGGAACACAGTCGCTGGATCTTGCAGGCCAAAGCACCTCGGTGCTGCAGGGCTCGTTTATGGTGGCGGCCACTGCGGAATACAAGCTCTTTAATCTGCTTGCGATGATAGCCTTTGCCTACTGCATTATTAAAATATTCTTTCAGAATATCAAGCGAGGCGGAATCCTCCTCGTGCAGATGGCTGTCGGCGCGTTGTATATGTTCAGCGTACCGAGGGGCTATGCCGACGGCTTCAACCAATGGTGCAAGCAGGTCATCGCAATCTGCCTTACGGCATTTATGCAGACAACATTGCTTTTCTTGGGGCTTCTGACCTTTCCGCAGAATATGCTGCTCGGCCTCGGCATTATGCTGGCGGCCAATGAGGTGCCGAGAATTGCGCAGCAGTTCGGTTTGGATTCAAGCGTCAGAGTAAACATGATGAGCGTAGTCCACGCCACCACAACGGCAGTCAACCTGACCCGCAGTGTGGCAAAGGCCGCAGGCAAATAATGGAGGTGTCTATGGAATATTACAAGGAAGCAAACAGATTTTTGCAGAAGTACGGCTCGGACGCATTCAAAATCATTGCCGCATATGAGGTTGCAGCGGACATTTCGCAGACGGAACGGTATGCCGATTGGTATGGAGATTACGGTATTTTTGAGCCGTCATTAAACGAGGAAATGACCTATGACAAGCTCCTCTCCCGTTATAAGGCAGGGCTTAAATATCTCGGTATTATCCATGAGCAAGCAAAAGCAGTTTGCAGTCGATTCCTCTCGGAACAGCTTGCAGAGCATATCCGTGAGCAGTTCGGACGGCACAATGCCGACGCCGAATACCGTCCGGCATCCGTTATAACTAAAATGGATACGCCGGAATTCACAAGGGATATGCTTGCAGTCGACCGAGATATGGAGGTGGACTGCGACATCGGGCATCAGATTACCTGTTATCTCGAAACATGGTTCGATGTGGACAAGAAATTCGGAACGGACACGGCTGCGGACAATGATAAATGGCTGAATCTGTACGCCAAATACGATCCGTTCGCCGACACGCTCCGGCTTGAATTTACCGTTACAACCGCCGACTCCTGTGAGGAAGGTGAATATATGCCGACCGATGCGGAGTCGCAGCTCATCAAGGATATGATTGCCGAGAAGCTCCGTGAGGAATACGGACAGACGCCCAAGGAATTCTGCGAGGATGCTGGCGGAATAGAAATCGGAGGAATGACGCAATGACACAATATATCTATCCGCAGAACTTAAAAGCCACAGCCAATCTGTGGCTTTGGAGCTTGCGGGACTTTGTAATTTTGGCGGTAGCCGCACTGTTGTCGGTTCTCGCCCTTGTGCAGCTGCATATTTTCTTACCGGCCGCGGCTGTGTTGTGCTACGGCTTTTTAACGATCCGCATAGACGATACCACCGTACTTGACTTCATGCGTTACGCCGTGCGGTATTTAATATCCACACAGCAATACTTTGAATGGAGATGATGACAATGAAGCAGAAACAGCAGAAAAAGAAAAAAGGCCGTTCGGTGCAGGAGCTTATGGGCATCAAGACCTTCACGAAATACGGCCTTTCAACCAACAAGGGCGAGCTGCTCTTTTACCTCGTGTCGCCCACCAATATCTCGGTTCTGTCACACACTAATATCGAAATCAAGATACGCCATCTGATGATGGTGCTGTCGGCATTGCCCGACATTGAGATCGTCTGCACCGACTCCTCAGAATGCTTTGACGACAACAAAGCCTATCTGACCGAACGCCTTGAAGTTGAGGAAAACGCAAAGGTCAGGAAGCTCATCAAAAAGGACATTGACTTTCTCGATACCATTCAGGTGGAAATGGCAACGGCCCGTCAGTTTTTCTTTGTCGCCCGAATTAAGGGGCAGAAAGAAAAACAGGTCTTTGAAACCGCAAACCGAATTGAGAGCAAAATCGCCGGCGAGGGCTTTGAGGTGCATAGGCTTAAAAAGCCGGAGATCAAGCGCATCCTTGCTCTCTATTTCGATGCGAGTATGCAGGGCGAAACAATGCCCGACATTGACGGTGAACAGTTTTATGAGGGTACGGACGATGAGGGCGAGGAATAAACCCGTCCTCGTATTTTTCTGCCTTCTGCTGTCGGCGGCTGCCGTGCTTGCAGGCGCAAATATCTATTCGGAGTTAAAAGAAAGGCAGAAAGAAAAAGAGGACTTTGCCGCCGTCTCACAAATCGCCAAGCCTACGGTCACGGCAGCACAGACAGAGTCAGAGCCGACCGAACAGCCTGCGGCAGAGCGCAATATACAAGCCCTCATTACTGAAAATGCCGATTGCATCGGTTGGCTCTCTATTGACGGCACAAACATCAGTTATCCCATTATGCACACACCGTCCGATCCGCAGAAATATCTCCGCCGAAACTTCTACGGCAAGTATAGCCAAAGCGGTGTGCCGTTCCTTGACGGACGGTGCGACCTTCAAAGCACCAACCTCATTATTTACGGCCACAATATGCGAAACAGTACGATGTTCTCCGATTTGAAGAAATATCTAAATACGGATTTTCTGAACTCACACCGCACGATAAGGCTGGAAACCGCCGACGGTGTGTTTCTGTTTACCGTGAGCGAGGTGCGGAGAACAAACATCTCGAACGCTTGGTATAACCGCATAACCAGCGAGGACGGCAGACACCTTATCCTCTCCACCTGCCACGGTTCGGGCAAGGACGGCCGGCTGCTTATTATCGCCGCAGAAAGCTAAACGGCAGAAAGGAAAATATTATGCTCAAAAGAAAACCGAAAGTATTGACGCCGGAGCAGGTTGAGGAGATCCGCACCAAGGACTTCTTCGATATGATCCTGCCCGGCAGCATCAAATTTTTATCCGACCATTATATCGTCGGCGACAGCTACCGCTGCGTATGGGCAATCCGTGAGTATCCGCCCTCCACCGAGGAACAGGCGATTCTCTCGCAGCTTGCCGACCGCAACGGCGTGACACTACGCATCTACCACAGGCTGGTGGAATCTATGGAACAGCGTAAAATCATTCAAAATGCCACTCGCCGCAATCGGCTCAAAAGCGGCGGCAACGATGTGAACGAAACCATCGAGGCCGAGGGCAATTTGCAGGATGTAATTGAACTACTCGCCAACCTCCGCAAGAACAAAGAGCCGCTGCTCCATGTGTCGGTGTTCATCGAACTGAAAGCCAGGAGCATGGAAAAGCTCAAGGAATTGCAGAGCGACATCGCTATGGAACTCACTCGCTCCAAGATTTCCGTCGATAGGCTGACCCTCCGGCAAAAGGAAGGCTTTTTGTCAGTCATCCCGACAGGTTACAATCAGTTCGGCGCACAGTATGAACGAGTGCTGCCTGCATCCTCGGTCGCCAATATGTACCCGTTTAATTTCAGCGGAAAGACAGATCCCCACGGCTCATATATCGGCAGAGATAAGTACGGCACGAATATCCTTGTGGACTTCGACCGCAGAGCCGAGGACAAGACCACAAGCAATATCCTCATTCTCGGAAACAGCGGTCAGGGCAAGAGTTATCTTCTGAAACTCATCCTCACCAACATCCGTGAATCGGGCAAGAGAATCATCTGCCTCGACCCCGAATCGGAGTACGAGGATCTGTGCGATGCCCTCGGCGGCTGCTATATTGATTTTATGTCGGGCGAATATACCATCAATCCGCTTGAACCCAAGGCATGGACGGACAGCGTTGAGGATATCGACGCCAACACACCCGAAGCCTTCAAAAAGGTCACAAGGCTCAGTCAGCACATTGCCTTTTTGAAAGACTTTTTTCGCAGCTACAAGGATTTCACCGATTCGCAGATCGATACCATCGAAATCCTGCTCTCCAAGCTGTATGCCCGATTCGGCATCACCGATACCACAGATTACAGCGTAAAGAAGCCCTCGGATTTTCCCATTATGGAGGATTTCTATAAGCTGTGCGAGGAGGAATTCATGGCTTATGACAAACAGAGAAAATACCTCTACACAGAGGAAACGCTCCAAGAGGTCTGCCTCGGTATTCACTCTATGTGTGTCGGCTCGGAAAGCAAATACTTCAACGGGCACACCAACATCACCGACTCCAACTTCCTTGTATTCGGTGTGAAAGGGCTTATGGATACCAACCGCCGACTCAAGGACTGTATGCTGTTCAATATCCTGTCCTATATGAGCAACGAACTGCTCGGCAAAGGCAGCACGGCGGCATCGGTGGATGAGCTGTACCTCTTCCTCTCGAATATGACTACAATCGAATATTTGCGTAACTGTATGAAGCGTGTGCGCAAAAAGGACTCCTCGGTCATTCTGGCAAGTCAGAATATCGAGGACTTTTTGATTCCGTCGATTCGTGAGTTCACAAAGCCGCTGTTCTCCATTCCTACGCACCAGTTCCTGTTCAACGCCGGTCAGATCAACCCGAAGGAGTATATGGACGCCCTGCAGGTCGAGCCTTCGGAATTTGAACTCATCAAATATCCCGAACGAGGCACCTGCCTCTATCGCTGCGGCAACGAAAGATATCTCCTGCAGGTTATCGCACCCGAATACAAGGCAGCTATCTTCGGAAAGGCAGGCGGGCGATGAGCGCAACGGTAGCGGCGGCTCTCAAAAAGATAGCCGTCGCTGTTCTCACCAACAAAAAATTACGGCGTGTTGTTCTCGGCATTATCCTCGGTATTATTATCATTGTCATAATGCCTGTGGTTGCCGTTATCGCTCTTTTTAACGGCGATATCAATATCGACACCGACAGGCTTCAGCAAATCGTGGTCGAGGAAATGTCCAATGAGGAAAAAGCAAAGCTGCAAGCGGTTGAGGATACGATGAAAGCCATTGAAACGGCTATGACCGAAAAAGGCTTTACGGCAGAAAGGACAAAAGAGGCACAGGTGCTGTACACCCTCGCTTTATATGACCATTCCAAAGCGGACGGCTTCGTGGATAAGCTCGTCGGGTGCTTTGCGGAGGATCAGACAGACGAGCAGCTCATCGCCGCCGTCAACTCCGCCTTCGGCACGGAACTGAAATCCGAGGATTACAGCAAGATAATGAATTCCATCCGTGCCAACAGCATAAACACCTCCGGCTTCACCGATCCGCACAGCAAGAATAACCTCGACCTTGTGGAATGGGCAAAGCAGGCGCAGTCTCACGGCTGGGGCTATGTATGGGGCAGTTACGGCGAAGTGCTTTCGCAGAAAACGCTGAACTCAAAAGCCGAGCAATACCCCGATGAGGTCGGCGGTAAGGCAGACTTTATAAAAGCACACTGGCTCGGCAGACGGACTGCGGACTGCATCGGGCTGATTAAGGGCTACGGCTGGCTGAACACCCAAACGGGTACTATCGAATACGGCACAAACGGTATGCCCGACATCGGTGCGGACACGATGTTTGAGAACGCCGCCGAAAAAGGTACGATTGACACACTCCCCGAAATTCCGGGGCTTGCACTTTGGCACAGCGGTCACATCGGAATCTATATCGGAGGCGGTAAAGTGATACACGCCGCCAACACCCATGCAGGCGTTATTATCTCAGATGTTTCAGGCAGCGGCTTTACGCACTGGCTCAAGATACCGTATATCACCTATACGGAGAATACCGAATCACAATGAAAGGAACGGTCTATATGGATAAAAGTAAAATCAGGCAGCTTGCCGACTATGCCGTCCGGCAGTGCTGCGACAATTCCGAGAACTGCTACTGGTCGGTTTCCTATGACGAGCTCCGCCACCGCTTCGGCACAGAGGTTACCGACAGCAACGAAAACGGAAAACTGCTCGAAAAAGAATTGCGGCAGAGAGAGGAAATCAACGAACTCATCATGACCGAGGACTGCATCGAAATGACCTGCCACCTCAGGTACTGCCCACAGTGCCAGGGCGATCCGCTGAGTCTGCTCTCCGTCCTCGGCTGTAATTTCTATGACGCCCACGAAACCGAACACCACCATGAGCCTGCGAATGAATCCTCCGACAAGGACGAAACGCAGGCTCTGTCCATGTAAAGGAGAACACAACATGAAAAAGACAACCTTCAATATCTCATTCGACGAGGACAAGGCATCCGCCCTTGTCCTTTATCTTTCGCAGAAAGGCACGACCGCCGAAGCGGAACTCGAAAAAGCACTGGACGCTCTCTACACCAAAACAGTGCCTGCGGGTGTGCGTGATTTTATCGACATGAAATCCGGCACCGTTTCTTCCTCTGCCGTGCCGAAGCCGAGAAAGCCAAAGCTCCCTAAAACCGAGCATACGGTAGTCAGCGAGGTGAGCGCCAATGAGAGCCACTGAAATTGTACTGCACTTTGACGAGCGAGAAATCGAAGCTCTGCAAAATGCACTCGACTGCTTTTCGGATGAAAGCTGTACTGTGGAACAAAAGCTGCGTGAAGCCTTCGACTCTCTTTATACGGAATTCGTTCCGCCCGAAATGCAGAACGCTATTGAAATGGAAATCCTCAAAGAAAACATTGCACGGCAAGAGCAGATCGAGGCTGACAAACGCTTCGGGCTGTTTCATATCCGAGAGAACAATGAGGATAGGTATTACTTGAATGAGTTTATTCAGCAGCTCCTCGCCGGTGCATACAGATACCGACTCTATTCTCAAAACAAGTTGTCCTCCGAACCGAAAAGATTTGCAGACGCTCTCCTCGGCTCCGTACCTATCACGGTCATAGACTACGAGAACCTTGCCGAGCGATTCGAGGACGAGCCGAAAATTCTTTCCGTTATGGATTTTGATTTGGATGACGGAACGGTATCCGTTACCGACGCTGACGGCAGCCGAGTGTATTCACTTCAAAGTGTTTCTGTGGCGGCGTATCAGGCACACCGTTCACGGCAGCTCACAGCAGAGAAAAAAGCGGAGATGTTCGCCGACTATCTGGACGGCAAGAAAATCGAGCAAACCCCACTCGTGCTGGGAATGTGAAACACCGCCGTGTCAGCCCCTGTGCCGCCCCGTGTGGCGAGAAAAAGCTCCGAATCGGGTAAACACAAGCCCTGCAAAGGCAAAGCGCCGTTTGGGACGGTTTTCGCACCCTTTTGCGGAAATCGGCAGGCGGTACGAAAATAAGCAGGAGAAAGCGAGGGGTTGCCTTGCTTTCCCCTCGCAGGACACAGCGGACGGCAACGCCGACCGCATAAGGCTTTGCAGGGCTTTTGGAGGCTGCAGAGAAAACCGACCTTTCGGGGTTGCTCGAATTTCAGTCTCGCTGATTTAGGGGTTGCTGTTTTTGAGCGAAAAATACGGCAGAAAAAGGAGATGATTTGAGTGCCGACACCGAAAAACAAACGCAAATTTGCACTGTGGCTTTATCCCGAAACGCTCGACAAAATCGGGCAGCTTTACACCGCAGATGATTGCCGCAGTAAATCCGAATTCATAGAAAAGGCGGTGCAGTTCTATATCGACCACCTCACTGCCGAGGATCAGCGCTCCATGCTGCCGAACGCAATGCTGTCCGCTATGAAAAGTATTGTTGCCGAGAGCGACAACCGCATCTGCCGATTGCTTTTCAAGATGGCTGTGGAACTCGCCGTCACAATGAATGTGGTGGCGGCAAACAGCGACATCGACGATATCACTCTCGAACGGCTCAAGGGCGAATGCGTGAAAGAAGTAAAAAGGCTCAACGGCAATTTTACTTTCCGTGACGCAAACGATTGGCAGAAGGGATAACGCATGGCACGGCTTATTACAAAATTCAAATATCTGAAGCCCGATGAGCGAAATCACTTCGGCGGCTATGCGGAATACATTGCTACTCGTGAGGGCGTTGAAAAGATAGATGAGTCAAAAAGAAATGCCCCGGCGACAAACAAGCAAAAGCAACTGATAAAGAAAATCCTCTCGGACTTTCCCGACAGCAAATCATCGTTGGAGTATGAGGACTACCTCAAAGAGGAAACGGTCGGTGCAGCTTCGGAATTCATTACCCGAATGCTTGAAGAAAACGCCGATGAAATGATGCACACCACAACCTATGCCGACTACATCGCCACCCGTCCCCGTGCGGAACGCTTCGGCTCTCACGGACTCTTTACCGATGACGGGGTGGCGGTGGATCTGCAAAAGGTGTCAGACGAGCTCAATGCTCATACGGGAAATGTGTGGACGGCAATCGTCTCACTGCGCCGAGAGGACGCCGAGCGACTCGGCTATGATAACGGCAGCCGATGGCGGGATATGCTCCGGTCGCAAACGCAGACACTATCGGAAAATCTGAAAATACCGATGAGCCATCTCCGTTGGTTCGCCGCATTTCATAACGAAAGCCACCATCCCCATATCCACTTGATAGCCTACTCGACAAATCCGAACGAAGGATACCTCTCGGAAAAAGGCGTGATGGCTTTGCGTTCGTCCTTCGCCAAGGACATATTCGCACAGGACTTGCTCTGCGAATACAAAAAGCAGACCGAACACCGTGATGCACTCAAGGTACAGAGCCGTGAGATACTCGCCGAGCTCATCGCCAAGATAAACAGCGGCACCTATGACAATCCCCAAGTGGAGGATCTGTTGCAGGCACTCGCCAAAAGGTTGGCTGTGACCAACGGTAAAAAGCAATACGGCTATCTGCGTAAAGACATCAAGGAGATCATAAACAGTATTGTTGACGAACTCGGCAAAGATGAACGCATTGCGGCTCTCTATGATTTATGGTACGAATCAAAGGAAACGGCGCTGAAGGTTTACACCGAGAGCCGACCGGAACGGCTGCCGCTGTCGCAAAACAAGGAATTCAAATCCGTAAAAAATATGGTGATAGCCGAGGCGATGAAACTGAATCTGCCGACAGACGAGGTCGAGGAAACGGATGAGCTGACAGAGCCGGACAGTGAGCCGACCGCTGAGGAAACCGAAAGTCCCGATCCGCCGCCTCCGCCTATGGACGAATATGAAAGAACCGTGGCAGACGCCGACAAGGGCAACAAATGGTCGCAGTACCGAGCGGCAAAATTCATGCTCGACCGTGACGGCGAATACTACGATCCGAAAAAGGCGGTGGAGTATCTCACCAAATCCGCCAAGCAGGGCTACACCGTAGCGAAATATATGCTCGGCAAGCTGTACCTTAAAGGCGAGGATGTACCGAAACAAATGCTCCACGCTTTGCATTGGCTTGAAAGCGCCGTCAAAGACGATAACCCATACGCCGAATACCTGCTCGGCAAAACCTTTCTCAAGGGCGAGGACATAGAAAAAGATACCGAACGAGCCGAGAGCCTGCTCCGCCGATCCTCGGAGCAAGGCAACAAATATGCGGCGTACACCCTCGGCAAGGCATATCTCGACGGAGATATTCTCGCTCAAAACATTGACGAAGCTGTGCGCCTGCTGAATCTGTCGGCATCAAAGAACTTTGCTCCGGCACAGTTTATCCTCGGCAGACTGTTATACAAGGGCGATGCTGTGCCGAAGGATATAAAGAAGGCCGCTGAATGGCTTGACCGTGCCGCCGCGCAGAAAAATACCTATGCGGCGTGCCTTGCAGGCAAAATTTATCTGACCGAGGATGAGGTCAAGAACATTCAAAAGGCCATCCGCAGTTTTATAGTCGCCGCCGAGAACGGAAATGACTATGCCGAATACCAACTCGGCAAAATCTATCTCTACGGCAAAGATATACCGAGAGATACCGACACGGCAATGTACTATCTTCATCTTGCCGCCGAGCATGGCAACCAATACGCCGCACAGCTCATCCACAGTATTAAGGTCAATGGAAATTGGACGGCGGCGCTTGCCTCTCTCCGCCTGCTCGGACACATGGCTCGTATCATCCAAAACCGTTTGGAGGACGAGCGCAAAGGCAGAGGAAACAGCATTGACCGCAAGCTGCGCCGGAAGATCGAAGAAAAGAAACAGGCTCACGGACTCAAACAATAGCACGGGGAGGTTGCGCATACATTTTATGCGCAACCCCAAAAAACAAGCCTGCGGAGCGAGTTCCGCAGGCTTTGGTTATGCTTTGATATATTTTTGGTTTTTGCTGCTTGGCTTATCGGGAATAGTCCTTTTCAATTTGCCCGAATCAAGCAATGGCTTCAGAATACTTTGACGGAAATATTCTCGATTCGCAATTCCAATATGCCTTTGGATTTCTTCACGGGAACGAGGAACGGCACAATAGTCCAACAGCATTTGCTCGCGATCCTGCATGGTATCCTGCACGGTATCTTGCGTGGTATCCTGCGTGGACGCCGGACCAACCTTTGCGGTGGCAATCGGCTTCAACGGAATGATGGTTCGGAACAAATCCCCTTCGATAAATTGGGGCTCTCCGCCCGAATACAGTTTGGTATATTTGTAGGTGTTACGCATACCGGAACCGAGTTCGTCAGCAAGAGATACTTCACGAAACACCTTTGCAATCGGTGGATTTTTGGAAAAAGGCTCAAACTGCGAAAAATTCAAAACGCCGTTACCATTTGCAAGGTTACCGTTTTCGGTATACATTCTGTCTTTTTCGATAACAAACTTCGCCACATATCCGGTAGAGTAATCTCTGTGTGCAAGAATGTTGGAGAAAATTTCACGCAAAATGGCATCTCTTGCACTGAAAGCTTTGTCTCCATCTAAGAAAAACGGATCATTCAAGTGCTTTCTTGCAAATGCAAAAAGACGATCGTAGGTGTCAAACAGATTAGTGATAATCACATCACGATCATCATAGCGGTCGATATTTTCAACACGATAAATGGCATCGGTTTTATGCTGGGGAAGCACAGACATAATCGTTGAATCCTTACCAAACAGCAAAATTGCTGCAAGAGTAATACCTTCTCTGCCTGTATCAGCATCCGTGAGAATCAATCCGGCACTGCGAAGAAGCTGTTCATCAGACATGGTCAGCCACGGATGATTTCGGTTGCGGCCTCGTGTCATTTGCCTTGCTCTATCGATGATATCCGGACGAAGGGCGTCGAGTCCGATATTCGGATAAACCTTATTGACAAAGTAGGAACTTTGTTTGCGGGCATAAAGTTGGTAAACCAAGTTCGCATTGTCGGTAATATCCACATCCGAGTCGTGGTTACGGTCATAGATTCGCCCACTGCAGCGACAAACCTGTGTGCAGGAAGGAACATGAATACGGATAATCAGTTTGTCATCGTATTCCATATCTTCCGGCTGAATATAAAGCGGTGGGAAGATTTTATCCGGATTATTGATTGAGGTAACAAAATTTTTCTTAATCTTGTCAGCGCAGGAACGATCAACGCCGAGAACCGTACCGTTATCTTTTATACCGAGAAAAATATCTCCGCCGTCTCTGTTTGAAAAAGAGCATACGGTTTCGTAAATATCCTTCGTAATGTCCGCTGTGGATTTTTTGAATTCAATAGAGATATTTTCACCTTTTGCGAAAATATCGGTTAACTCTTGATAGGTCATTGAGCGTCCTCCTCTTTAGACTTTATATATTTTCCGCTTTTGATTCGGGCATCAACGGGCTTTTGTGCGTCATCGGGAATGATCCAGTTGTTTCCTGCTTTTTGAGCACCTGCGATACGTTCCTGTTCGCACAGGATGGCAACTCGCCTTGCGGAAAGTCCCCAACGCTCTGCAGCCTGTGTTGTAGATAAATATTTCATGGCATTAGACCTCCCATAATCTATTATATTCAAAAAGCTGAATAATATCAAGCAGTTTTCAGAAAAGTCACAATTAAAAAAGCAGACTGAAAATCAAAAGAAAGTCTGCGGAAAGGAATAAATATGTCAACAGAATATATTCACTTTACAGCCGAGCAAAAGGAAGCTGCTCGGCAAACAGACTTGGTCGCACTTCTGCAAAGTCAGGGCGAACGCCTTAAACGCTCCGGCAAGGAATATGTGTGGCGTGACGGCTCGGAAAAGGTTACTGTCAGAGGAAACCTGTGGTTTCATCAGTATGAGCGTATAGGAGGCGACGCCGTGGACTTCGTTCGCAGATTTTATGATATGGACTTTCCGCAAGCCGTCAATTTCCTGCTCGGTAATAACGGCGGCATAATTCAAAGAGTCGAGCCTGTAAAGCAGGAACCGAAAAAGCCTTTCGAATTACCGCCGCAGAATGATAATATGCGGCGAGTGTATGCTTATCTGCTTAACCGCCGAGGAATAGACCGAGAGGTGCTGTCTGCCTTCGTGCATAAAGGAATGATCTACGAATCCGCCGACTACCACAACGCCGTATTTGTCGGCTATGATGAAAAAGGCATTGCCTGTCACGCTCATAAACGAGGTACAGGCTCTGAAAGCACCTACAAGGGCAACGCGGAAAGCTGCAATCCCCGTTACAGCTTCCACTGGACCGGAAAAGACAACACGCTCTATCTGTTTGAGGCTCCCATAGATATGCTGTCCTTTATTTCTTTGCACAAGGAGAATTGGCAAAGCCACAGCTATGCCGCCGCCTGCTGTGTCGGGGATCAGGTGCTGTTCCAAATGCTGAAGGCTGATCCCAATATCGACACCGTCTGTCTCTGTATGGACAACGATGCCGCAGGTCAGGCGGCAAACAAGAGAATATCCGACAAGCTCTTTATACAGGGCATCAAATACGAAATCCTCGTTCCGTCATTGAAAGATTGGAACGAGGACCGGCTGGCAGCCGGTGGCAATGCTCCACACATCCGTGCGGAGTTTCCTTTACCCCAAGAAGAAAGCGAGGAAGAAGAAATATGCCAAACATTGCAGCTTTAATCATCGTTGCCGCAGTTATGTTTGCCGTCCTCGGCGCGATAACGCTGATTGCTCATATCTATAACCTCAATAACATTAAGAGCAAAACAGTCGGCGACGGTCAGCACGGAACGGCTCGATGGGCAAACAAAGCGGAGATACGAAAGACCTACCGCCATATTCCATTCACGCCAAAGAAATGGCGCAGGCAGGCAAAGCAAAATCAAACGCCCACCATGACGGCGACAGCACCGAGAAAACTGCTCCGAAAAAAGACCGAGCCGACCGAGGAAGCTCTGCCGCAGGGCATCGTGGTCGGGTGCAAGGGCGGCAAGCACAGCACCACCGCCATGATAGACACGGGAGATGTCCATGTGCTGATGATCGGTGCGGCGGGCGTCGGCAAGACTGCCTTTTGGCTGTACCCGTGCATAGAGTATGCCTGTGCTTCGGGAATGTCCTTCCTCTCCACCGACACCAAGGGCGATGTCATGCGTAACTACGGAAACATCGCCAAGGACTACGGCTATATGGTTTCGGTTATCGACCTGCGAAATCCCACCCGATCAAACGGAAATAATATATTGTATCTCGTCAATAAGTACACCGACCTATACGCAAAGCACCCCGACCAAATCGTCTACAAGGCCAAGGCCGAGAAATATGCGAAAATCATATCCAAGACCATTATTCTCTCCGGCATGGACGCTGCCTCCTTCGGGCAGAACGCCTACTTCTATGATGCCGCCGAGGGCTTGCTGACCGCAACCATTCTGTTGGTAGCGGAGTTTTGTGCGCCGGAGAAACGGCACATCGTGTCAGTGTTCAAGGTAATTCAGGAACTGCTCGCCCCGTCCAAAAAGAAAGGCAAGAATCAGTTTCAGCAGCTTATGGAACTGCTCCCGAATGAGCATAAGGCGAAATGGTTTGCGGGTGCTGCTCTCAACACCGCCGAGCAGAGTATGGCATCAGTCATGTCGACAGCACTCTCCCGACTCAACGCATTTTTGGATACCGAGTTAGAGCAGCTCCTGTGCTTTGACACTGAAATCGATGCCGAAACCTTCTGCAACCGGAAATCTGCTATCTTCGTCATCATGCCGGAGGAAAATCCCAACACCTTCTTTATGATTTCGCTGATTATCCAACAACTCTACCGTGAAATACTTGCTGTTGCCGATGAAAACGGCGGCAAGCTCAAGAACCGCTGTGTGTTTTTCTGTGATGAGTTCGGCAGTGCGACACGTTCCTAATTGAAAAGATTAGGCGTGAAGCTGAAATATAATATATAAAAAGATGAAAGGAGTTTTATATAATCAGTTTCATAGAACTGATAACCTGAGTAGTGGAATGAGGGAGTAACGTCCTGAAACGCTACCTCTAATACTCCGACTGGCACTAAAGGGAAACCTCTTTTGTCAGAAGCTCGGTGAAGTCGGCTGAGAGTAACCGTAAGAAAAAGAAAATTTCTTTTTCACGAAAGCAGTCAAGAGGTTGGCTGTGTTACCTATAGGTCGGGAGTCTATAAAATATATATGGTGAGAATGATAGAAATATCTGACGAACCTGTGAATGTACGGGTCTAAAATTCGACTGCATAGAAATGTGCAGACCGTATTGTACGGTGATAATGAGGTAAAGTAAGATTTTCCGATATGAAATACCTTATAGTGTTAAAGGCACTATCAAGTTATCAGGCTTAGAGCAGGCACCTAAGTATATATGCTAAAGATAAGGTTATCGGAACGTGGCAACCTACAATACACAAATGTGGTTTGGTCGAAGAATAATAAGCCAATTTAATTGTGGGTAAAGCAGTGGCATTACTGATGATGTTCTCTGTAATGGAGAACGGAGGAACAGCCACAAGTCGATGATAATAATTGATTATAGGTATAGATTTTCATAGCTTCGAGTAAGACTAAGAAAAACAACTTCTTAACGGAGGTGTTGCCTATGACAAAACAAAAGAAACTAAGACATTTGGAATACTACGATTTACAAGATACTTTTGATAAATTGTATGCGGATAGCAAAAATAATAAAATTTTTACTAAACTTATGCAAATTATTGCGAGTGAAGAAAATATAAAACTTGCATATCGCAATATCAAAAGTAATGTAGGTAGTAAAACTTCAGGTGTTGATAAAGTAAATATCAATGATATTGAAAAACTTAATTCTCAAGATTTTATTGAGATTATTCAACGCAAATTTATACTCCTAAAAAATTAAGCCGGAACTTTTTAGTGGTAACCCAAATCTTGTTATTATTGTTCCATAGCTAGTTTTGAGAAAAATCAAAATCAATAAAAAGCCTTATAGAATGCGGGTTTGCGCTTGCATTCTATTTTTTATGTGATATCACTAATACACACTATGCATATCAATAGGAAGACTCTTATGGCTGTACTGAATCCACCCAAACTACCCTCAATGTTCATCAATCGTACTGGCAAAGGAAAGTATGCTTATGTCATGGTGTACAAAAGTGTTTGGGACAAAGAGAAGAAGAATAGCCGTAGAGTAGGTTCCGAAAAAGTTGGTTCTATCATTGGTGGTCAAGCCGACGGAG
>OQVT01001343.1_pt1 | contig 15426 bp, 16 predicted proteins | sample 1691561 | NCBI WGS metagenome assembly OQVT01 (sample SAMN03418260, study PRJEB22391) | human gut metagenome | biome: human-gut; feature: organic feature; material: feces | host: Homo sapiens | place: Tanzania | collected 2013-01 | reverse complement strand
AAGCACCTGCGGCATAGTACCTAATATTAAAAGACTTGCCGAGGAAGGGCTGCCTGTAACATTGGCACTCAGCCTTCATGCTCCTAATCAGAAAAAGCGTGAGGAGATAGAGGAACTTTCAAAACTATGCCGTGTGTATTATGAAGTTGTATTATGAAGTTGCCAAAGGCGGGTTCCAGCCGTGCAAGGCATGACCAAGGTGCAAGAAGGAGTTTTGGGAGTTTCTCGATAGAATCATTGCACAGGAGAATGTCTCATACGGAGAAATCCTCCAATCCTTCTGTATCTTTCCTCACACCAATGCCACAACACGTTGCCATAGCACGTCTTCAACATCAATCAACGCCAATCAAGAAAACAGGCCAATCAAGAGCCAAACAAAAAAACGACAGCCAAACAAAAAAACATTGACTTTTCCGTACTTCGTTTTATCCTGTGAATTGGGAGGGATGCCCTCGCCTCTGATTTGCCTATATGAAGGAGAGTTCCCTGTGATTGGATCTATCGAATCGCTCCGAGAGGAGGCAAAGGCTCATGGTATGCGCCGTCTTGCCGTTGCATGTGCACAGGAAGACCATGTGCTGCTCGCCGTCGAGAAAACTCGATGTTTGGGGATCGCGGAAGCCGTCCTTGTAGGCAAAGAGACTCAGATTCGTCGAATTGCAGTCGAGAACGGCATTGATCCCATTAACTACCGCATCATCGATGAACCTGACAATGCCATAGCCTGTCGCACCGCTGTATCGCTTGTGAGAAACGGTGAAGCCGATGCAGTGATGAAGGGCATCGTAGACACTTCGATCATTCTAAAGGCGGTCCTGGACAGGGAGGTCGGCTTAAGGGACTCAAAGCTCTTGTCCCATGTGGCACTGTTCGAGATCCCAGGTTTTGAACGACTCCTGTTCTTGACCGACTCAGCAATGAACATAGCACCGGATCTTGAAGCCAAGAAGGATATCATCCGCAACGCCGTCAGCGTTGCCAATGCCGTTGGAAACGAAAACCCGGTCGTCGCCTGCCTCTGCGCCATAGAAAAAGTGAATCCCAAAATGCCCGCCACCATCGATGCCGCAGCACTGGTCGAAGCTGCAAGAAACGGAGAGCTGACTAACTGCACCGTCATAGGTCCCGTTGCACTTGACAATGCCATTAGCATAGAGGCCGCAAGGCTGAAGGGAGTCGCCGACCCCAACGCCGGTCGTGCGGACGTGTTGCTCGTGCCCAACATAGAAACCGGCAACGTATTCTATAAAACACTGGTTTTCCTCGCCCATGCAAGCGTTGCTGGCATTGTCGTAGGGGCAAAGGCCCCCGTGATCGTTACATCGCGTGCAGACAGCGAACAGACCAAAATCAATTCCATTGCACTGGCGCTTGCTCTGGCAGCAAAGAAAGGAGAAGCTCGTGAGAGAACACAATGATTACAAGATCCTTGCACTGAACTTTGGCTCCACTTCAACAAAAATCGCCGTCTACTTGGGGGACCAGAAGCTATTGGAACACTCTTTCCTCCATTCTCGCAATGATATGGAAGGTATCCACACCATGGAGGAAAACGCCTCCATGCGAAAACCACTCATACTTGACTACTTGGCTGACCACGGCTGCACTCTTGAGAGCCTGGACGCTGTGGTTGGTCGAGGAGGCTTGGTCAGACCCATCGAAGGAGGCACCTATGCCGTCAACGATGCCATGCTGTGCGATCTTCGCGAAAGCCGCTTTGGTACGCACGTCTGCAATCTGGGAGGAATCCTTGCAGCAGAGATCGGTTCACAGATAGGCAAGCCCGCTTTCATAGTCGATCCACCTGTCATCGATGAGATGTCGGACATAGCACACCTGTCCGGACATCCCGACTTCCCGCGACGCTCGGTGTTCCACGCCCTTAACCAAAAGGCAATCGCCAAGCGACACGCTGAAGAGGCGGGCAGACCATACGAAGCATTGAACCTAATAGTGGGACACATAGGCGGAGGAGTCACCATTGGAGCACACAAAAAAGGCAAAGTCGTGGACGTAAACAACGGGTTGGAGGGAGATGGCCCCTACACTGCCGAGCGTCCGGGAAGTCTGCCTGTCCTACAGGTTCTCCGTGCGGCGTTCGAACATCGCTATGGTGCTAGTTTCGAAGAACAGCGTCGTTTTTATATGACCCAATGCGGTCTGACGGCCTATGCGGGAACCAATGATGGTCGCGTCATAGGACAGCGTATCGCAGACGGGGACAGGGAGGCGGAGCACGCCTATCGGGGAATGGCCTACCAGATTGCAAAGGAAATCGGTGCGATGAGCGTTGTGCTGGGTGGCGAAGTCGATGCCATCCTACTCACAGGGGGTCTTGCCTACGACAAGAACCTCGTCGGATGGATCAAGGACCACGTCGCCTATATCGCACCCGTACACGTATACCCTGGAGAGGACGAGATGCTCGCTTTGGCGATGGGTGCACTGCGCGTGCTGCGTGGTCAGGAGGAGGTTTTGGAATATCACGTATGAAGCGTCTGCAGATAATAAGCGGTCATTACGGAACAGGGAAAACGGAGTATGCAATCAATTTGGCTCTCTCTCTTTCAAAGAAGGGTAAAAAACTCGCATTGGTCGATTTGGACATTGTAAACCCCTATTTCCGTGCTTACGAACAAACCAAATCCTTGCGTGCGGCGGGGATACGGGTAATTGTCAGCTCCTGCGGTGGTGCTGTGGATCTGCCGGCAATCGACCCAGCGGTTCTTTCTTTGTTTCAGGACGGAAGCTGGTCTGGTGTCATTGACATGGGAGGAGACCCGATCGGTGCGCGTGTCCTGGCCCGTTTCTCCAACCATCTGCACACGGAGGATTTTGACTTTTTGTTCGTCGTAAACGCCAATCGCCCTGAAACACACGATGTAGAGGGTGCTCTTCTGTACATGAAAGCAATAGAGGAGGCCTGCGGCCAAAAGGTCACGGGGCTGGTGAACAACACTCATCTGTGCGAACAGACCACAGTCAAAGAGATTCTCAAAGGTGCGGTGCTTGCACGGGCACTCTCTAGCAAGACAGGTCTACCGATTGTCCACCATGCAGTACGGAAGGACTTCGTGCCAGAGCTTGGCAATTGTTTGTCAGAACCAATTCTGCCACTAGATATATACATGAAAAAACCGTGGGAAACCACGAAAGAGGAGGAAATCTAACATGGCTGGAAAAGTGTCGTTCCGCCGTGACTGGTGCAAGGGCTGCGAGCTTTGTATAACGGTCTGTCCCAAGAACATCATCGTCATGGATGAAACCAATACCAACCGCAAGGGCTATCACCCTGCAACCGTTCGCTCCCAAGATGAAGACAAATGCATTGGTTGTGCGAACTGTGCAAGGATATGTCCCGACTCCATTATAACCGTGGAGCGGTTTTGAGGAGAAGACTATGGAAAAAGAACTTTGGAAAGGCAACGAGGCAGTCGCCGAAGCCGCAATCAGAGCTGGTTGCAGACATTTCTTTGGCTACCCCATTACCCCGCAGAACGAAATCCCGGAATATCTTGCAAAGCATCTGCCTGAAGTCGGAGGCTGCTTCCTTCAGGCAGAATCCGAGGTTGCTGCAATCAACATGGTTTATGGTGCGGCAGGCTGCGGAAAGCGGGTTATGACATCTTCATCCTCTCCTGGAATCTCACTTAAGCAGGAGGGAATAACCTATCTATGCGGTGCGGAGCTTCCATGCGTAATCGTCAATATGATGCGAGGCGGTCCCGGTCTGGGGACGATACAGCCTGCCCAGGGCGACTATTACCAAGCCACACGTGGCGGAGGGAACGGGGACTATCGCCACTTGGTCTATGCTCCTGCGACCATCCAGGAAGCGGCGGATTACGTTCGCATGGCATTTGATGTGGCCGACATCTACAGAAACCCCGTCATGGTTCTTGCCGATGGAATGATTGGCCAGATGATGGAGGCCATCGAATGGCACGATGTTCCAAAGCGCACGCTGCCAAGTAAGCCTTGGGCCACCACGGGGACGCATGGAGAGCGACAGCCAAACATCATCAACTCCCTGTATATAGACCCCAACGCCTGTGCGGAGCACAACCAACGTCTCGCAGAGAAATACCATGCGATGGAAGAGAACGAGACTCTATGGGAGGAAACGGATACCAATGGCTGCGAGATACTGTTCGTTGCCTACGGTACGCCTTCGCGCATTGCAAAGGCCGCAATCCGACAGCTCTCAAAAGAAGGAATAAAAGCAGGCCTCTTCCGCCCGATAACGCTTTGGCCGTTCCCTGGCAAAGCACTCAAACAGGCTGCGATGCAACCGACGTGCAAAGTGGTCGTGGACTTTGAATTAAGCATGGGACAGATGATAGATGATGTGAGAATCGCTCTTGAAGGATGCCGTCCAGTGACGTTCATTGGCAGGGCGGGAGGTGTGGTTCCCACGCCGACAGAAGTCGCAGATGCGGCGAAACAGGCTTTGGGGAGGTGATTGAAATGGCTATTGTATATCAGAAATCCAAGGGCTTGACCGATGCCGAGATGCACTACTGTCCTGGCTGCACCCATGGTATCGTTCATAAACTCATTGCTGAAACGCTCGAAGAAATGGATGCATTGGGGCATACCATTGGAGTCGCACCGGTCGGATGCGCTGTCTTTGCCTACAACTATTTCAACTGTGACATGCACGAGGCCGCCCATGGCAGAGCGCCCGCAGTTGCAACAGGCATCCGCCGTGCTTCCGATTCCGACACCATCGTCTTCACCTATCAAGGGGATGGAGATCTGGCAGCCATAGGCACTGCGGAAATCATCCACGCCGCCATGAGAGGAGAGAGGATCACCACCATTTTCATCAACAATGCCATCTACGGCATGACAGGTGGACAGATGGCCCCGACCACGCTCGTTGGACAAAAGGCAACCACCGCCCCGTTTGGACGACAGAAGGATCATTATGGCAGTCCACTTCGCATGACTGAAATCCTAGCAACCATTGAAGGCTGTGCTTATGCTGCACGCGTCTGTGCAACCGACATTCCGCAGCTCAACAAAGCGAAGAAGGCGATACAGAAGGCGTTTCAGCTTCAGAAGGAGGGGGCTGGATTTACCTTTGTGGAGGTACTGGCATGTTGCCCAACCAACTGGGGGAAGACCCCTATTGCTGCCGTTGACTGGCTCAAGGAGAACATGATGCCCTACTACCCTCTTGGCGTATACAAGGACATTACTGCGGAGGGAAAGCAAAATGACAAATGAAATCATCATTTCCGGCTTTGGAGGTCAGGGTGTTATGGCTATTGGCAAGACTCTCTGCGAAGCAGGCATGAAGGAAGGGAAAAATGTCTCTTGGCTACCCTCCTACGGTCCAGAGATGCGTGGGGGTACGGCCAACTGCTGCGTTGTCCTTTCAAATGAGCCAATCGTCAGCCCAATAGTTCTGGAACCGACAGAACTTATCGCCATGAATCTGCCGTCCCTTATCAAGTTTGAGCCGAGCGTGGTTTCAAATGGCGTTGTCTTTGTCAACAGTTCCATCGTCACGGAGAAGGTGCAGCGCAACGATCTTCATGCAATCTACGTCCCCTGTCTGGAAATCGCACAGGAACTGGGAAACCTCAAGGTCTCGAATATGGTCATGCTTGGGGCATACTTGGAAGCCATGGGAAACCTCGGCTTCGACACCATAAGGGAAATGCTCGTCCAAATGTTCACAGGTCCCAAAGCGGGGCTTGTAAATCTTAACATTGAGGCTTTGAAGCGAGGTGCTTCATGCGTACCAAGGGGGATCTTTCAATGATGGATTTGGAAATCAAGCTGGTCAAGACAAAATCGCCCAAACAGAAACCCACAGACGAAACCAACCTTGGCTTTGGCAAGGTCTTTACCGATCATATGTTCATCGTGGAATACACTGTGGATAAAGGATGGCATGATGCTCGCATCGTACCCTATAGCACATTGAGCATAGACCCCGCCTCTCCAGTGCTGCACTATGGTCAGCAGATATTCGAGGGATTGAAAGTCTATCGTCGCAATGACGGCGGCATTCAGATGTTCCGTCCCATGGAGAACGCCCTGCGAATGAACAGCAGCGCTGAACGTCTCTGTATGCCCTCACTTGATCCCGAGTTTCAGGTAGAAGCCATGAAAAGACTCGTCCTATTGGACAAGGACTGGATTCCTTCGTCTGCAGGTACGTCGCTCTACATTCGTCCCATGATGATCTCCAATGGTGCCGAGCTTGGTGTCCATCCGGCGAAGCACTTCTTCTATATCATAATCTGCTCACCCTCCGGTTCCTACTACAAGGGGGGATTGAAACCACTGCGCATCCATATAGAGGATCGCTACGTCCGAGCCGTCAAAGGTGGTCTGGGTGCAGCCAAGACTGGTGGCAATTACGCCGCCTCTCTCAAAGCGACCTTTGATGCCTACGAAAACGGCTTCGACCAGGTTCTTTGGCTTGATGGCCGCGAGAACAGATACGTCGAAGAGGTTGGTGCCATGAACATGATGTTCGTCATCGACGGCAGAATCGTCACTGCACCGCTCGAAGGCAGCATTCTGGCTGGTATCACGCGCAAGAGTATCCTTCAGCTTGCCCATGACAAAGGGTATCAGGTACAGGAACGTCGCATCAGCGTGCAGGAGCTGTTCGATGCCCATGCCTGCGGCAGTCTTACAGAAGCCTTTGGTACTGGTACGGCAGCCGTTATTTCACCTGTCGGGGAGATGAGATATAAGGACAGATCCATGGTACTCAATGACCGCAGAATAGGAAAGGTCGCACAGGAGATGTACAACACCCTTGTTGGGATTCAACGCGGTGACCTGCCAGATCCTTACGGTTGGACGGTCGAACTGTAGAAGGCACACCAGGCGTAGTCTCGTCTCATTACGGTCCTGCACGAAAACGTGGGGATTCGCAAGAGGATGTTTCTTCTTCCTTGGTTCTTGGATCCTTTGAAAGAAACTTTTCTTCCAAAACCCTTTTGGGTTACAGAAGAAACCCGCAGCACCCCCACAACACCCACCGACTCTGCAAAGATGACATGAAAAATTGAAATATATGCACAGCCTCTATGAACTTCATCCTCGTGCATTTCATCCACAACTGTGGATGAAGCAGAGTGTATATTCATTCAGAACTCCACGGGGACACCACAGAATCCTCATGGACAAGTGTGGTGGAAACGAAGAAAAGGCTCTGTTCTACATTCGGAAAACCATAGACAATAGTTGGTCATGTGCAACCCTACTCAATTGGCTTGATTCGGATTTATATGAACGTCAAGGCAAAGCAATAACCAATTTTTCACAGTCACTACCAACCCCACAAGGAGATTTGGCCCAAGAGATAACTAAAGATCCATACAATTTTGATTTCCTGACTATACGACAACAGTACGATGAAAAAGAACTCAAAGATGCATTGATGAACAATATCCAGAAATTCCTACTGGAACTTGGAACAGGGTTTTCTTTTATTGGTAGAGAGTTCCGACTTGTTGTTGGCAAAACTGAGCAATTCATAGATCTGTTGTTTTATAATTTCCAAATCCATTGTTTCGTAGTCGTAGAGGTAAAAGTGTCCGACTTCGACCCAAAGGACATGGGCCAACTTCTTACATACGTCTCTGCTGTCGATGGAATAATGAAACGAGAAGGAGATCTTCCAACAATAGGACTTCTCATATGCAAAACCAAAGACAATATTCTTGCCCAGTATTCCACCAATGCAGTAAAGGAGCCCATTGGAATCTCCGAATATAGAATAACAAATTTCATTCAGAGTGAATTCAAAGGCACTCTGCCTACCATAGAGGAGCTGGAACAAGAACTCAATCGGAAATGAAGTATTGTATCAACAAGACTGAGAAAGTGTTTACTTTCAGGCAATTTAGACATCTTGAAAATTTTTTTTCTGCATAGTTGACAAAGAAAAGCCTTTATTGTAACTTCAAGAAGTCAATTGGGATCTTGGTGAAGCTGGTTATCACGCCACCCTGTCACGGTGGAGGCCACGGGTTCGAGCCCCGTAGATCTCGAAGATGAAGCGACTCAGTTTTGGGTCGCTTTTTTTGTCATTTTGGATTCTTGCAAGAACCGACTTGGGTTCACGTTTCAACAGTTGCCTACAGTTGCTACAGACCCGACAACCGCCACAGGTGCTACAAATACTACAAAAGCCACAACCACTACAGAACAGTTACAGATTCAACCACGCTTACATTACTCACCACACCCACCATGCTAACCAAGCTCACCATTGCTACAATTAGCTTACAATTTCCAAGCGGAGGTTCAAAAAAACAGTGCGTTTTGGGACATGCAGTGCATGATGTGCGTACAGTGCGTGTTGTCAGCACTGTGCGGCATTGTGTATGCATGATTGTAGGTACAGTTAGTGTCGTCTGCGCTGCCATCAGCGTCCTACAGCGTCCCACAAAGCCATACAACGCCCGTCAACGCCCTACAGCGCCCTACAACGCCATAAAAGCAAAGCACTCAACAATTTGAACTTGAAGCTACAAACAAATCCTTCAATCGAGGATAGAGTTCACGGTATATGGAATAGCCCCTGTCATAGGCCCTCGTTGCATCAGGATTCGGGTATGAAGGAATCCTTTGCGAAGTGAAACACCCAATCACATCCTCAGACCACAAACCATGGGCGATTCCTGCAATGAATGCAGCGCCTAGACACGAGCCTGGATTGGATTTGATATAGTCTACGCGCATACCAAGGACATCGGCCATGATCTGACGCCAAAGAGGACTTGTGGAACCGCCGTTCGTGATGTAGACGTTGTTTATCTCGACGCCAAGTTCCCTGAAGACGTCAACATGGTGCCTGAAGGCGTATGCCACGGACTCAAGCATTGCCCTATAGACATGGGCCTTCGTATGGGAGAGCATGAGACCAAAGAGCACACCCCTGGCGTTTGGATCGAATATTGGAGTCTTCTCGCCAAGGACATAAGGAAGCATCACAAGGCCCTCCGACCCCGCAGGTACCAAAGAGGCCTGCTCGTCCAGATCCTTGAAGTCGCCTCCAAACTCGTTCTTGAACCACTTTATGAGGGAGCCACTTGCAGCAGTGCATCCGTTTATGATGAAGGGACACGACGAAGAAACGAAATAGTCGATGAAAAGCCTGTCGTCAATAGCCAAATGATCCAAGGACAAAAGGATGTCCCCTGCTCCTCCAAGTTTGAGCACAAGGTCCCCATTCTCGTGGGCGCCGGTGCAGAATGCAGATGCAACATGGTCCGCAGTGCCGGCATAGACAGGAACACCTGCAGGAATACCAGTCAGGAGAGACACCGACTCCTCAACCACTCCACACAATCCATAGCTTTCAATTACAGGAGGCAAAACAGATGCAGGAAGGCCTGTATATCCAAGCACAGGTTCCAAAAGCGCACCATCCAATGAGAACAGGCCACTTTCGAGAGCCCAGTTCGACTCAATGTGCATGGCTCCCGTCAAAAGATATGCAGCATAGTCATAGGACCCCATTATCCAAGAAATTCTGGAAAAGACATATGGTTCATTGCGTCTCAGCCACATGAGCCTTGGAGCTATGTGCTGGCTGTTGACATGGGAGCCTGTGGTCTGAAAATAGCTGCCCGCACAAAAGCCACATCCAAAACCACTTCCAAAACCATTTCCAAAGACACTTTCAGGACCTTCCAAAGCGGAAGAGAGCTCCTTAAGCTCCAAACCCGTTCTCATATCGTTCTGCTGTATTGAATTACGAATAGGAACACAGTTGGAATCCAAGCACACAAGGGCGGGGACCATGCCGGTAAGGCCTATTGCCTTCAACGACGACAGATCCACAGAGGAGGCCATGCGGGAGAGAATCTCATACAAGTGGTCTCTCCACACAAGAGCATCCTCCTCCGCCCAACCAGGGTGCAAAGACACCAAATCATGGGGAATGCTGTCTACAGCCACGATATCCATCCTGTCCAAAGACAAGGCATCAACGACAATCACCTTTATGGCGGTCGTACCTATATCAATCCCCATGACAAGCGAAGACATTACTCTCCCATCCTCCTCTTGAGTTCAGCGGTGGCCTTTTCGACATCTGAGGCTACTTTGCCATAATCTATGGTCAAAAGCTTCCTGTCACGCATGAGGAAGCGGCCGTTGACCATGGAATCGGTGACAGACATACCTGAGACCCAGTATACAAGCTGAGTATAGTAGTCCTGTCCGCAGAATGGAACCCACCCCGGATCAGAGAGGTCCAAAGCTATCATATCGGCAAGCTTTCCATTCTCAAGGGAACCAAGCTGGTCCTCCATCATTATGGCCTTTGCACCGTCTATCGTGGCCATCTTGACCATGTCGAACGCAGTGATCGCCTTGACGTCATGCTCCCTGTGGATTATGAGCTTTGCACCTGTTGCCATCTCGCCAAACATATCGGCGCTGGAGGAGCAGAGGTTGTCAGTTCCAAGGGCCACGTTTATGCCATGCTCCCTGTATGCCTTCACAGGAGCTGCAGGGAAACCGCTCTTCATGGACGAAGTAGGTGCCATGACAGGAGTGAAAGGGAAGCCCTTCATGGTCTCCATGTCCTCCTCTGACACCGTAATGGCATGGGCTGCAAGGATTGGGACCTCAAGGATTCCAAGCTCCTTCATCATGGTGACGGCACTCTTGTTGTAGTGCGCCATGCAGTAGTCGTTCTCTTCGTTGCTTGTGGCGAAGTGGATATGAAAGCCTGTATTGTACTTCTTGGCCAGGTTTTTCTCTATTTCTATCAAATCCAGGGAATTGTCCACGAAGAACGCATGGGGGCCAACCCAACCGCGGATGAACGGGTGTCTCTGGCACATCTCAAGGAAAGCCTCGCAGCGCGCCGTCTCGCGTTTGCGTGCCTCTTCGTCTCCAAGCTCGACTATGCCGTAGCAGATAAGGCCTCTCAAACCAGCCTCGTCAGTGGCCTTGAAGATGCGATCTGCGTAGAAATACTGGTCGGCGAAGCACGTCGTACCCATCCTTATCATCTCTGCAAGGTTGCAAGGGGATGTCATGGCCGCCATGTCCGAGTCCGCATACTTCTCAAAGCGCCTCAAGGTGTTGAGAAAGCCATCCATCGTAAACAGGGAGACACCCTCGCACATACCACGGGTAAGCACCATTGGAGTATGGGCATGGGCGTTGATGAGCCCCGGCATCAACAGCTTTCCCGTGAAATCCACGAGCTCGTCGTCCGGTCCAAGCTTTGGCTCGCCCTTCCCAACTTCCACGATTCTGTTGCCGTCCACGACAACGTAACCTGGCTTGTATATCTCCGCAGCCTTGTTCATGGTAAGGACCACGGATGCCTTTATAACCTTTCTCATTGCACTACCTCCTATCATCAAGACCGATGTCTCTGAAACGACGTCAATATATGGATCTCTTGCGCTTCTTCTTTATGGACTGATACGAAACTATCGAAAGAATCACAAGTGTAAGCACATAAGGCATGACCTGTATTATGTAAGGCGGAATCTTGGTCACGTTCTGAAGCCTCAATGCAAGGGCATCGGCGAAGCCAAAGAAAAGGCCTGCAAAGAACGACCCGCCCGGGTTGTTGAACCCAAACAATGCAGCGGCGTTTCCAAGCCATCCGCGTCCCGATGCCATGTCCCTTGTGAACAGCGTAAGGTGTCCTATGGAGAGGAACGAACCAGCGAGGCCTGAAAGGATTCCAGAGAATATCAAAGCCCCGTAGCGTACCTTGGAGACGTTTATTCCAACGCTCTTTGCAGCTTCAAGGTTCTCGCCAACAGCCGTTATGTACCTACCGTACTTGGTCTTGTGCATTACGAATACAAGAACCAAGGCCAGGATCCACGTAAAGTAGACGATTATGTTGTAGCCGCTGAGAAGTCCTCCAAGGACGGGGATCTTCTCTATGAGAGTAAGCCTTATGGATGGAAGCTGCACGATGGACGGATCCGACCACGTTCCGGACTGGTGGAATATGGTTCTCATTAGATAGACGGTGATTTCAACTGCAAGCATGTTCATGGCAATGGAAAGGACCGTAAGGTCAACGCCGTAGCTGTCCTTGAGGAATGCAAACAAAAGACCAAGCAAAGCACCAACCAACATGGCGCAGACGACACCCATGTAGGTTGCAAACACAGGATGCGCAATCCCTATAGGCGTGAAGTTGCGGAATATGTAGGCGCCAACTATGCCAGCAAAGGCGCATATCGTTATGAAGCCGTCTATACCAAGGTTGAGAACACCAGCCTTGTTACAGATTGCAGCAGCCAAAGCCGCAAGGATGACGGGGGTTGCAAGCCTTATGGCACTTGCAAGAACGTTCAATGTGATTATATCGAAAATGCTATTCATCGTCCTTCCTCCCTCTTGAAATGCTGCGGACAGCCTTCTCAACCACAGGTCTGTAGACATTGCCTATGGCTACGAAGAAAATGACCATTGCAATGAGTACACCTCCAAGCTCTCTAGGAATCTGAAGGCTGAGCTGAAGCCCAAGCTGAGCACCCTGCCTTATACCGGCCAGCAGGAACGAAACAATCACGACTCCTATTGGGTTGGACATTCCAAGCATTGCAACGGAAAGACCATCGAAGCCAAGACCTGACGAGAAGCCCGTCATTATCCTGTGGTAGTTTCCAAGGACCTCCATGCAGCCTGCAAGGCCAGCTATTGCACCGCTTATCACAAGCGAGCGTATTATCACGTTGCCGCTCTTTATTCCGCCGTAGTCTGCAAAGCGCCTGTTCTCCCCTACCATGCGCATCTCATAGCCCCAACGGGTCTTGTAGATGTAGAAGTAGAAGAAGACTATGAGAGCTATGGCTATTAGGAAGCTCACACCCCAACGGGAGCCGTATATGAACTGAGGCAGCCAGTAGCCCTTGGATATGACCTCGGACTGGGCCTTCTGACCGGCATCAGCCCTGAGGGGGAACGCCACCATGTACTCAAGCACAAGAGTGGAGATGTTGTTGAGCATGATGGAAGAGATTATCTCGTTGACGCCAAGTTTGACCTTGAGCACCGCTGGAATCACCCCGTAGAGGCCTCCTGCAGCCATGCTGGCCAACATTATGAAAGGCACGGCTATGACAGGAGGAAGCTTGAGCGATGCGCCAAACCAAGCAGCCACTATGGCTCCAAAGACATACTGACCTTCCTGAGCTATGCAGAACACTCCCACCTTGAAGCACAGCATGGCGGCAAGACCTGTCAGGATGAGCGGCGTGGAGGAACCCAAAGTCATGAAGATTGGCCAGACCTTGCCCGAGAAGCCAAACCCTCCGGAGATGAGGACACCCAACGACCTAAGAGGAGAGACCCCCGTAATTGCAATGAGAAGCACCGCCACCACGACTCCAAGAAGAAGCGCTACGGCAGGCATCAAAAGAACCATTGGATCAAAGCTTTTCCTTTTCACTGTGCCCTCCTTTTGCTTCCAACCATGAGAAGTCCAATATCGGTTTCGTTTATATCGGCTCCTTCAAGCTCACCCTGTATCCTTCCGGAGTACATGACTCCAACGCGGTCTGCAAGCGATAGTATCTCTTCAAGTTCGACGCTCACCAAAAGGATTGCAACGCCCTTGTCGCGTTCCTTTATGAGCATTCTATGGACGGCCTCTATGGAACCAACATCCAAACCACGGGTGGGCTGCTCAACTACCAAAAGATGCGGCTCGTATGCAAGCTCCCTTGCAAGCACGACCTTCTGCATGTTTCCACCGGACAGCTTTGACACCAGGCCTTTTGGAGAGGAACCAGCTATGGAGTAGCGCTCTATCATGTCGTGCGCCCGCTCGTCTATGGCATCCCAATCCAGAAAACAGCCTTTGTTGAGTTCCTTGGAACCTTGGAATCCCATGAGCGAGTTGTCAGACAGGTTCGCAAGCATATTGAGACCCGTATGGATCCTGTCCTCTGGCACATAGGCTATGCCCTGCTGCCTCTTGCCCCTTATGGGCATGTGTCCAATCTCAACGTCGTTTATCTTCACAGAGCCCTTCATGGAATGGACATGACCGGCTATTGCAGCAACCAAAGCCTCCTGACCGTTGCCTGAAACGCCGGCAATACCGTATATTTCGCCAGCTCTTACAGAAAGTGAGACATTGGAAAGCAGCTGCACACCCATTGGACTGAACACATTCAAATCATTGACCTCAAGAACCGTCCTGCCAGGGTTCGCCGGACCCTTGTCAACCTGAAGCAGCACCTTACGGCCAACCATGAGGTCCGCAAGCGATGGGATGTCCGTCTCGCTTGCTTTGATGCCCGTAGAGACGACACGCCCCTTTCTCATGACAGTTATGGTGTCAGCAACCTCAAGGACCTCTCCAAGCTTATGGGAGATGAAGAGAATCGTCTTTCCTATCTTTGAAAGGCTCTTCATGGTCTCAAGGAACGGACCAACTTCCTGCGGAGTAAGTACTGCGGTGGGTTCGTCAAGAATGAGGATGTCAACATCGCGTGCCAGCATCTTGAGTATCTCGACCCGCTGTAGAAGCCCTATTGGAAGGCTTTCTATCACAGCCTCAGGGTCTATTGGAAGGTTGAATCGAGAAGAAAGCTCACGGACGAAATCCGCTTCCTCCTTGCCGTTAAGGACAGCCTTCTTCTCAATCCCTAGGAGAATCGATTCCTTTACAGTGAACGAAGAGACGAGCTTGAAATGCTGATGCACCATTCCTATTCCACACGAAATGGCATCGCTTGGCCCCTTGAATGCAACCTTTTCACCATGGAGGTACACGGAACCCGAGTCCGCCTTCTCCAATCCAAAAAGGATGTTCATAAGGGTGCTCTTGCCAGCCCCGTTCTCACCGCATATGGCATGGATCTCCCCCTCCTGCACGGAAAAGGAAATGTCGTCCGATGCCTGCACGGATGTCGAAGCATAGTACTTTGAAATATGGTCGAACCTGATTGCCTCTTTCATTCATCCTCCTAGAAAAGGCCTCGCCCGCCCGTTCTCATCACAGGAAGGCAAGGCCGATGACCTTGAATAGGGAGCTTCCAAAACCAATTCACCCGCTTTGGAAGTTCCCCCTTGGCCTACTATTTGAGAGAATCCCAAAGCTCCTCTGTAAGAGCATCGTATACCTTGTACTCTCCAGAGAGGATCTTTGCCTTGTACTCTTCCACGATCTTTGCAAGCAGAACAGACTTTGACTGTTTCTACACCCTCAATCGCGCACGCTTCTATCTGGGTTCCTGGCAGTTAAGTCTGGCTTATGAGGAATTAAATAAGCTTGAAGAATGGCACTTTGCAGATAACAAACTCTATTATCAGGAATATCTTTATTTAAATGGTCAGATTCAGGTGCGCTCTGGCTGTGCAGACCATCATACCCTTTATGACCTTTTTTCCTCGGCGCTCTATATAACACGTCCTGAAATTGACTACTCGGATTTTCATCATCTTTTA
>OQVT01001340.1_pt1 | contig 15437 bp, 18 predicted proteins | sample 1691561 | NCBI WGS metagenome assembly OQVT01 (sample SAMN03418260, study PRJEB22391) | human gut metagenome | biome: human-gut; feature: organic feature; material: feces | host: Homo sapiens | place: Tanzania | collected 2013-01 | reverse complement strand
GAGAACCGTTTGTCGCATTATTGATCGCCACACTGGCAGCGATGTATTTTTTGGGAACCCGACATGGATATACGCTTCCGGAACTGGAGAAAGTGCTTACCAAATCGTTGGAACCTACCGGATTGATTCTTTTGGTAACTGCCTGCGGCGGTGTATTAAGGTATATGCTGCAGTATTCCGGGCTGGGTGATGTGATCGGAAATGCTGTTTCTTCTGCATCCCTGCCTTTGGTAGTGGTCGCATTTCTGATTGCGGCTCTGATCCGTATCTGTGTCGGCTCTTCTACGGTAGCCATGACGATGGCGGCAGGAATCGTCGCAGCTATGCCGGAGATTGCTTCCCTTTCTCCGCTGTACCTTGCCTGTGTTACAGCAGCCGTGGCAGGCGGAGCAACAGTCTGCTCTCACTTTAATGATTCCGGTTTTTGGCTGGTTCGATCACTGGTAGGATTGGATGAGAAGACAACTTTAAAAACCTGGACGATTATGGAGACCCTGGTCGGCGGTGTCGGCTTCCTGGTTGCTATGCTGCTGTTCTGCGGCGTGCGCCAGCGTGTCGAAAACGCCAACCCGCCGGAATGCTTTAAGGGTCTGCCCATCACGCTGGTGTCCGCCGCCATTACCTCGCTGAGCTTTATGGGCTTTGGCGGTATGGTCGAAAACATCATCAACGCGATTTTCTAAGAAAGGGGAAACAAGCGTATGAACCCGATTGTATTAGCTATCGTCGTACTGGTGGTGCTGGGTCTGGCAGGCGGCGTCATTCTGGTGCTGGCCTCCAAGTTTATGGCCGTGTACGAGGATCCGCGCATTGCCCAGATCACCGAATGTCTGGCAGGTGCCAACTGCGGCGGCTGCGGCTACGCCGGCTGTGCCGACTACGCCAAGGCGATCGTTGAGGGCAAAGCCCCCACCTACAAGTGCGCCCCCGGCGGCGACAAGACCAACGATGCCATCAACCTGATTATGGGCAACGATACCGACGACCGCCCCAGCCTGCGCGCCACCGTTATCTGCAACGGCGGTGTCAACTGCGGCAAGCGGTTTGACTATCAGGGCATCCAGACCTGCGCCGCCGCGGCTGCCGTGGCTGGGGCAGTTGCGCACGCACAGACCGCAGGCAATGCAGCCTCAACGATCGCGGCGGGCGGTCCCAGTGCCTGCGCCTTCGGCTGTCTGGGTCTGGGCGACTGCACCCGCGCGTGCAAGTTTGACGCTATCCATGTGGTCAACGGCGTCGCCGTGGTGGACCGTACCAAGTGTACCGGCTGCACCGCCTGCACCGTCGCCTGCCCGCGCCATATTATCCAGATGAAGCCCATCGCTTCCCAGCCCGCCGTCAAATGCTCCAGCAAGGACAAGGGTCCCGTGGTCAACAAGGCGTGCCGTGTCGGCTGCATTGCCTGCGGTCTGTGCGTGCGCAACTGCCCCAACGAGGCAATCTTCCTCAAGGACAACGTTGCCGTGATCGACTACACCAAGTGCAACGGCTGCGGCACCTGCGTTACCAAATGCCCCAAGAAGGCAATTCAGTGGGTCGAGGGTTCGCCCCGCCCTGTGGACTCTGCCGTACCGGAGCATAAGGTGCTGTAAGCGGTAATTCACATTCCAAATAAGTCAAAAAGCACCGCGTCATTTCTGCTGCAAGGGCAAATGACGCGGTGCTTCTTCTGTTTTATGCGTTTTCGTTCTGCGGGGTCGCCTTCAGCGCGGTCACCACCCAGACTATCAGCAGCGGGGCTGCCGCTGCCACAGGTAGCTCATAGCGGATAAATTTTGACAACGGGCTGGCCAGACAAACACAGATGTTCACGCCGATGGGCAAAAACGGGATAAGCTCCGCCCACTTTTTTCTGCGCAGCAGCGACCAACCGCACAAAAATGCCACCTGCGTGTAAAAGCCCGCCGTTGCCAGATACCGCAGTCCCGGCAGATTTTCCACCTTGTATACAAGCTCCTGATACCGCCCGCGCACCACCTCGGAGAATACCGGCGTCAATTTCAGCCGTGAATCCGGTTCGATCTCATGCCCCAGCAGCTTGGCATAGCCCTTGGCCGATGCCGAATAATAGCCAAAGCATGTGTTCAGTGATGCCTGCACACAGCTGGCAGGGTAGCGCAGCAAAATTTTAAGCCACAGCTGCTGAAATGCCCGGATTTCCTCCGGCGTGGTCGCGCGGCGTATGTCCATTATGGGATCCAGATTGGTCGGGTTATATGTCTCGGTCATCTTGTCGGCTTCGATGACCTTGTCGATGATGGCATATTCCTCCGGCGTAAAGCCGCTGGGATGCTCGATATAGCTGCGCATGACCTGCTGTACTTGGTTCAGCTGCACCACTCCCAATAGTTTCAGAGGTTGGGTTTCGGCAATGCGGTCGGTCGATGCATTCAGCACCTTGTGCGCTCCCGCGTAGATGACCAGTACCGACAGCAGCGACACCGCCAGATATTTTTTTGTCCTGTGCGGCATAACCAGCAGCAGCACGACCATGGTGGGGAACACCGCATACGGTCCGTTCAGCCGCAGCAGGCAGGTCAGGATGCCCGTTACCGTCAAGCCGATCAGATTGGTCCTGCTTACGGCTTTGCCGTTGCGGATGCACCGCATCAGGCAGACCATCCACAACGTTGTAACGGTCGTATAGGGTATATCCTTGCTGACCCACTGGGCAAACTGCCCCCACATGGGCACCACCGCAAAAAACAAAAGGCTTACGGCATAGCCGGGCTTGCGGCTCTTGCCCTGCAGCATCGTGTAAATTTCCGCGCAGACCACTGCAAAGCAGATTGCCAGCAGCAGCGCCTGAAACACCGTATACAAAAATGCCCCCAAGCCGCGGTTCCCGAAAAGATCCCCCAGATTTACAAAAAAGGTCATTATCAGGGTGTGCAGTGGGTTGTCGTCAATAAACGTCTCATACCCGTAATAACCCGTCAACTGGTGCAGCGCGTCGGTGCCAAAGCTGCCCGGGTAGTTTATAACAATTCCCGGCAGCCAGCAGATACCCAGCACCGGCAGCGAAAACGCAAATACTTTTTTATAGTGTGCAGGCGTTTCGGCGGTAAAGGGGCGCTCACACCAGCGGCAGGTCACCGTCAGCAGGGCATACCAAAACAAAAACACGATCAGGAACCGCACCATGCTCTGCGCAGGGTTCTCAAACAGTCGATTCCAGCTGTTTATGGCGGCATAGCTTTCCCCCATGACCTGCAGAAACGCCACGACAGCCACCATGATCGCTGTCAGGGGACAGATCGATTTTTTACATACCTTCATGGAAAAACCTTCTCATTTTTAATGGGGATACCGCTTTGATTATACCAGATTTCCCCGTCGTTTGGCAAGCCGCGGCAAAGGATAAGCGGAGAGATTTCTTCCACGCAGTGTCAATTTTTACAGGATGCCCAGCCCGGTCAGCAGCGTTTTGGCGCCGATCAAAATCAGCACCACGCCGCCCGCACGCTCTGCCGGGGCGCGGTACTTGTCACCGAACACTGCCCCCGCCTTGACGCCCGCAGCGGACAGCCCGCAGGTGATCACGCCGATCAGACCCGCCGCCGGGGCATAGACAGAAACGCAGTCCAGGCTCCCATCCACGCAGTTTTCAATGGGAACTTTCAGCCAGGCAATGCCGACACTGCCGATGGGCTTTTCGAAAGTATACTCTTCTTGCAAGTCCGCATATTGCGGAAGGCTATCCAGAGGCACAGGAAGGCCAAGCGTGCCGGAATCCTGCGCACGGTACAGCTTGTTCGTAATCGTAAGATACCCACCCGGACGCACCGTCCGCCGTTCCAGCAACGTGTAATAGAACTGGTCATAGGTGCTTCTTTCGCAGGTGCCGATGTCGATGGGGTCTCCGTGCTCATCTCTGGCAAACACCAGCATATCCCGCCGGTTCACAACGTAAAAGCTGAAACCATTCTTTTCCGGTACCGGCTTCAAACCGCTTTCCCCGCCAATCAGTGCACGGTGCATGGCAGTCTGTTTTTTCATGTCCACAGCCTCCAGGACAGCTTGTGTGAATGTGTCCCGGCTTGTAGCGGTATACTCGGAAAACGCCGTCTTCGTCAGCTTGTTGACAATGGTGTACGGAATCCGCTGGCAGGAATCAGAATCATCCGACGGCGTACTTTCGTAATACATGCCGTACCACTTCTGGATGGCACGCTTCATCTCAGGCGTTGTGATATCTACGGCACGAAAGGCCGTTTCTAAATCAAAATCAAAGTAGTTCATGCTTTCTCACCTGCCGTGTTGATTGTGATTTTCCGGAGAGCCCGGACAGCGTATTGCAGCCCCTGAATATAGGCATCCTTCCGGGCAAGCTCTGCCCGGAGTTCGGCGATTTCCGCTTCCAGCCGTGCGTTTTCCGCCTGCAAGGAAGCCTTTGCCCAGATAGGTGCCCTGTCTATGATCCATTTACGAATCCGTTTCCTCATCGCAAATCCCTCCGATAATCTGCCGTGCCTGCCGGTTTCTGCGCATGACTGTGGCACAGAAATACCGGATATCATCCATGGCATGGTCGTTTTCCTTCACCGGCTTGTCCACCTCTCCCTTATCGTCCCAGTGGTACAGTCCAAATTCCCGAATGGCGTCCTTGCAGTCCGCACCGATTTTGATAACTCCGGCCTGAAGCATCATGGCCGTCAACCGGATACCATACATGACATCATTCTTCGCTTTCCGGACGGAGAAACGCCCGTGAGAACGAATGCAGGTAATAAAAGAAGCCGCTGACGGGTCAACCACAACGTGTCGGATATCCCTGTCACCGGCCAGCTTTGCCACAGTCATGCTTCCCGGTAGTATTCCTCATCCGTGAGCTGGTGCTGCTTCTCCCTCCCAGAGTGATAAAACTCTGATACCCGAACGGCAACGCCGTCCCGGACACACCACAGGCCAGCTGAGAAGGGGTTCAGGGTTCCGTAGTCGCAGGAGATATACCACTCACCCCACTCCGGTAAATCGTCCGTAACATGCTTCTCTGGGTCGAACTCATAGACCAGCCCTTCCGCAAGGCACCACTGCCCCAGGATATACCGCCGGTAGAAAATGCCGGTATACATCGCCCGGTATCTGGCTCGTATCTGCTCCGACAGGCTCAGATTATCCTCCATAGTGAAGTGGAGGTACAGAAGGTTTCGCTTCTTCTGTTCATCAATCCATTGCTTTTTGAACCAATGCTCCGGCCCTGCCGGGTTGCAGTTGCACCAGAACTTGGAGCCGTCCACAGAGCAGCGGCCAGTTGCCTGGTTGACGAAGCTCTCCGGCATCAGGGCGATTTCATCCAGAAGAATTCCGGCCAGAGTAATGCCCTGCACCAGATCCTGAGAGCCTTCGTCCTTGCCGCCAAAGATGTAGTAATAATTCTCGGTACTGCCCCGGGAGATAACTACCAGGTTATCCGTTCGCCTGTCGCGTATGGTGTATCCCCTTGCCGGAAGCATCTGCTTGAGTACGGATAGAACATTCCGGCGGAAGCTGCCCACGGTCTTTCCGCACATGCCGAAATTCTGGCCGTTGAAGCTGTGCATCGACCATTGCACGAAAGCCAGCGACATGCACACGGTTTTTCCTGACCGGATGGCTCCATCTGCTATGATTCCATCTGCATCTGATACCCCGGATTCCGGGAGCCACCAGGTGAGTATCTGCTTCTGCTTCCGGGAAAAGGGCTGAAACCGAAATGCCGCCTGTTTTAATCCTCCTGCCATATCTGTCCCGCCTCTTCTCTCAGCTTGTCCTGCTCCTTTACAGAAACCTCAAGGGTTTCCCCTTCTTTTGTTCCTTTTTCTGTATCGGAATACGTAATGACACATTCTGTTTTCCGGTCATAAACTCCTTTGAATCTTTTTCCGGAGCCTATCGGCCAGTTAATCGGACACGTTGCAATTCCAAGCTCTTTTTCAATTTCATCCAGCAATTCAAACGTATCATTTGCATCCCGGTCCATCTTATTAATAAATGTAAAAATAGGAATCTTGCGCATCACACATACTTTAAAAAGCTTTCTTGTCTGCGCTTCAACACCCTTTGATGCATCAATAACCATCACAGCCGAATCCGCTGCCATTAAGGTACGATACGTATCTTCCGAGAAGTCCTGATGTCCGGGTGTATCCAGAATATTGATACAAAAACCATCATATTCGAACTGCAATACCGAAGAGGTTACGGAAATACCTCTTTCCTTTTCAATTTCCATCCAGTCTGATACTGCATGTCTTGCAGTCGCCTTTCCCTTTACACTTCCGGCAAGATTAATGGCTCCTCCGTATAATAAGAATTTTTCAGTCAATGTCGTTTTGCCGGCATCCGGATGTGAAATGATGGCAAATGTTCTTCTTCTGTTTATTTCCTGTTCCAAGTTACTCATAGTAATGTTTCTCCTGCAATATTTCCTTTTACACCCAGATAATCCAGTACGGTTGCACCAATATCTGCAAATGTATCACGCGTACCAAGATTTTTTGTGGGCAGATTTTTTCCATAAATAATCAATGGTGTATGTTCTCTCGAATGGTCGGTTGAACAGGTATATCCCGGATCACATCCATGGTCTGCTGTAATCATCAGAATATCCTCATCCCTCATCTTAGCCATAATCTCCGGCAGAGATTCATCAAACTCCGTAAGTGCTTTGGCATAACCGTCAATGTTATTACGGTGCCCATACAACATATCATAATCAACCAGATTTATAAAGCACAATCCTTCAAAATCCTGGTCCAGATAGCCAAGTGTTTTGGCAATTCCGTCTGCATTTCCTTTGGTATAAACATAAGAGGTAAGTCCGCGGCCTGCAAAAATATCATGGATTTTACCAACCCCGATTACATCCTTACCCGCTTTTTTCAATTCATCCAAGATCGTTTCTTTTGGCGGCTCCAGCGAATAATCATGACGGTTTGTTGTTCTTGTATAGTTTCCGTCAGAACCAATAAACGGTCGCGCAATTACTCTTCCCACGCTGTGTTCTCCGGTCAGAAGCTTTCTTGCCATTTTGCAGTAAGAATACAAATCCTCCAACGGAACCACATCTTCATGGGCAGCGATCTGAAATACACTGTCCGCAGAGGTATAAACAATCAGTTTTCCCGTCTTCACATGTTCATCCCCATAATCTTTTATTACTTCTGTACCGGAATATGGTTTATTGCACAACACACCTCTTCCGGTCATTGCGGAAAATTCATCCAGCAATTCCTTAGGGAATCCATTCGGATATACCGGCAGTGGTTTCCTGGAAATAATACCTGCAATTTCCCAATGTCCGATGGTTGTGTCCTTTCCACGGGATGCTTCCTTCATTCGTCCATAAACTGCCATTGGGTGTTCCTCAGGCTGCGCCCAGTCCTTTACACCATCTATATTAAATAATCCGAGTTTTTTCATATTTGGCATATGAAAAAAGGGGCTGGTGGATGCGGAACGTAACGTATTGGTTCCAACGTCACCAAATTCAGCTGCGTCCTCCATAGCCCCTATACCTACACTGTCTAAAACAATCAAAAACACTCTTCTCATCTGGTATCCCTCGCTTTCTGTTTTTCTCTCATTAGGATACCACATTTTCCAAATTATAGCACCATAAACTTATTTTAAAATCAATGTTTTCTTATATTTATTGTCCGGAAAGTGTGCTGATTACAATTGCTTCCGGTGACATACCGGTTTTACGGATGACAATGTCTTCAATTTGTGCACGCTGTGCTTCTGTCAATTCCGTAGTATTTACAACAACATCTACCATATCATCTGTAATACTTACAACGACATCCTGAAAGCCTTTTGCTTCCAGAAGAATCTCTGCCGCAGTTTCTTTTTCTGCCACATCGGTCATTTCAATCATACCGTCAATCGCCTGCTGTTTCTGTTCTTCTGCAATATTTCCGTTATTAATAATTTCCAAAAATGTTTCCTTGCTCTTCGCTCTTGTCTGTTCCTTCAGAAGCTTTGCTCCGGAAAGGCTATCCTGACCGGCTGCTGCTGTAAACACTGCTTCTCCGGGTACATCACTGCCTGTCACCTGTTCTTCAATACCATCAGAGCCCACTGCCAGCTCTTCCTCTGCCATAATTTCTTCCATGGACTGATCTAAATAATTATCCTCCTGAAGCACCAGTTCCGAATCCATGCTGTCAATATCGTCATATTCCGTATTCAGTTCAATCACTTCTGCATTCTGTACCATATCGGAGCCTGTCGTTACAATTTCTTCATCTGTAATTTTCGTTCCGGCAAAATTCAGATAACCGGCTACTGCAATCATTAGTGCAAGCGCTGTAATCATAATTTGATTCTTTTTCACCATATTCTTCAAACCATGTCTCCTTTTTTGCTCAAATCATTTTAACTATTTTAATCTTATGTGCCTCTATACCAAATAATGCCTGAATTACTTCAGATATATTTTTTGCTGCTTTCCCGTTTCCTGCTCCCTGCGCACACACCACAACGCCTTCCACCTCCGGTGTTTTATTTGTTGTCATATAACCGGTATTCTGTGTTGCCTTTAAGGTAATCATTACTTTATTTTCCCCAACTCCTTCCATGGATTGCAGCAATTCCTGCAAGGACTTTTCGAGTCCAATCACATACTCATCCCTTACAACCACCTGCTTTTCCGTGAAAAAGGCAGTATTCCCGGCAACTGCCTCTGTGTTATGTCCCTTCTTCTCCATCGGCCATGCCACTACCAGGAGCAGCACTCCCACCAGAATAATGACCAGAAAGTTCTCCTTCTTCATCCAGTTCCTGCGTTTCGGTGTCTTCTCCTTCTGGTTCTCCTGCTCCATTTTCTGTTACCTCCTGTTCCACATATGACATTACCTTTTCATAAAGCTGTTGTTTTCTTGTAATCATTTCCTGATCGGTTCCCGGTGCATATAGTTCCATCTGCATTTGTTCCAGATTCTGGGCAATTGTTTCCCTCTCCTTATCATCCGCCACAAAATTTATAACAGGCTCTGTAATTTTCAAAATCAAAATAATTGAAATCAACACCCGCAAATATTTTGCATAAGCCTCTTCCGGTACCAGTATCATTAAAATTTGTGCCACAATCAGAAAAATACAGGCATTTTTAATTCCTTCAAACATATTGTTTCTCCATCAGACCATTATAGAATAAGCAATTACTGCCACTACAATAAAAAACAGTGCCACACATGTAAAAACACAACGCAGAATCAGAAAACACCCTTCCCCAACATGATTGGCACAGTCAGAAATACGCTTATCACTGATGATTCCGGTAATTGCTGATGCGAGCTTGACACTGAGTGCCAGAAACAGAATTTTCAAAACCGGTATCAGACAAATTCCAATCAGCAGCAATAACAGCAACACTCCCATACTGTTTTTAATCAGAACAGCAGCCCCCATAAGTAATTCCGTAATTCCCTTTGCTGCCCCTCCAATTCCCGGAATTGCTGATACTGCCTTATGAATTGCTGAATTTTTCAATCCGTCTACCACCGGAACAATCACTGCCTGTACCAGACTGAGTCCGGTAATCATTCCCAATACCACTTTAAGGGATAGTAATACCCCCTTTTTGAGCAGGTCCAGTAAAAGTACCAGCCTGTCCTCCGTCCATAAGCCATTTAAAAATGCCAGCATCATATAGCTGTATGCCATAGGGAGCACGACTGCTTTTATAAAATTTTCCACGAAATAAATAACAAGAAGCATTACCTCATAATAAACAACCGCCGTCTGCGTTCCATTTGAAATTCCAACCGCAACAAAATAAGCCGGAATAAACATTTTTACAAAATCCACAACAGAACCAAGAACCTGCGAAGCAATCTGGGAAGTCATTACAAACACCTTCATCAGAATTCCCATCAGCATCAGATACAAAAGATAAAATGCAATCCTGGCATGTTTTCCGTCTGCAAACAAATCTGCAAATCCTGAGAAAAAAGAAGAGGCAATCCCCAGTACCAGCACATAAAGAAAAACCTGTTTTGCAAAAGGAAGCTCTCCCCAGATTCTGTTGCAGGTCTGCGTCCAGATACAGGAAAACACCTCTTTGACTTTTCCCTGCATCAGAAGCTGCATCAGTTCTGTCCCATTGTAAGGCATTTCCGGATAGTAACCTTCAACCGCCTCATTGACGGATGCCATATCATAATTTCCAAACATCAATTCCAGATACTCCTGATAGGATTCGCTTTCCTCTGCATTTTCTGCATAAACCACCGTATCGCATAACAAGAAACAAAGGACTGCCACCAGAAATAAAATTCTTCGTTTCATCCCATCGACAATGCTCCTATATTCCCTATCACCGTAACAAGAATCGGCAGTCCCATCAGAAGCACCGATATTTTTCCAAACACCTCAATCTGACCGGCAACCGCCTGATGTCCTGCATCTTTACAAATCATGGAACTGAAATCACACAGATAAGTAATCCCGACTGCCTTTAACAGATACATAAAGTAAGTTCCACTTCCTGTTACATACTGCGAGATCATTTCGATATTTCCAACCAATGAAAAAAGTCCATCCATGCACCACCAAAAAATCACCAGACACAATGCTGCTCCTGCATATATTCCATACTCCTGCTTCTGACTTTTAAACTGGACTGCCAGCAGTACTCCGATAACGCCAATCAGTCCCACCTTCATCATTTCCATAAAGAAAAGCCCCTTTCTTCTTTAACCAAGCTGAAAAAGCTCCTGTATCATGACAAACAGGTCATAGATATACGGAACAAGCCACATCAGCACCAGAACAAGCCCTGCCAGTGAACACAAAAATGCCTGTTCTTCTCTCCCGCTATGCTTTAAAATTTGGTTCAGAATCGTAATTAAGATTCCAACTGCAGCGATTTTAAAAATTACGCCTGTATCCATCCGTTGCATTCCCTTTCTACATCAAAAGTATGGTCAGCAATAACCCTCCTGCAGCTCCCACACTCATGACCATTTTATTTTTGCCTTTTCGTTCAGCTTCCAATTCTGCAATTCTCTTTTCAATTTCCCGAAGCAGTTCATCCAATGCTCTTGCCTGTGCATCCTCCTCAAGAAATCCCTGCTTTTCGGGAAAACAAAGCAAAAGCTGCCTTTCTTCCCGTTTTAACGGCGTTTTATTTAACGGTTCCGACAGACCTTCCTTCCACAGCTCTTCAAACTGCTTTCCACTCCCCTGCATTTCTACGGCAATATGCTTCAACTCCGATGAGAAAAACATCCCCTCCATTTCCGCTATGTGAAAAAGCATTTGCGGTATAGGTACCTTTCCATAAGAAATTTCGTATTTCATATATTCATAAACAGACTGCATTTTCTTTAAATACATGATTCTTAAACCATATTCCTTGCATATACAGAACGCGCCCCCGAGAAATCCTGCCAGAATGAATAATCCGCCAACGAGTGCCGTCATTTCCCAATCTCCTGAAAAAGAGCCTGGTTATCAATATCACATACTTTTTTTGCATATCTGTGACCCGTTTTTCTGCTCAGAAAAACAAAGCGTTCAAACATTCTGCGATGATCTCCCAATTTTGCCTGCACATCCTCCATCGTGCTTCCATGCATGGTCGCCAGAACCCCTGTGCCACACTTGATAATCTGATACAGCGAATCCATATCTTTCTTTCCGCCAACCTCATCCACTGCAACCACCTGTGGAGCCATCGACCGCATCAGCAGCATCATACCTACGGACTTCGGACAGGCATCCAGCACATCAGTCCGCACTCCGATATGATTTTGCGGAATTCCCAGATAACTGCCTGCAATTTCAGATCGTTCATCCACAACTGCAACCTGCTTTCCCGGATATGTTTCACTTCCATCGGAAATCTGTCTTACCAGGTCCCGCAGCAAAGTTGTTTTTCCGCATCCCGGCGGAGAAACAATCAGTGTATTCTGCACCCTGCCATTTCCATACACATATGGCAGAATCTCATCTGCCACTCCAAGAACTTCATGAGAAATCCGGATATTCATGAACCGGATATATGTAATGTTGCGGACCGTATCATCCTCATTTAAGACCACTTTTCCGGAAAGTCCGATACGATGCCCTCCCTGTACCGTCAAAAATCCCTGACGGATTTCGTTTTCAAACGCATAGAGGGAATAGCTGCATACATGCTTCATGACCTCATCAATTTCCTTTTGCGTCACAATCCAGGAATGCTCCATGCATCTTGTAAGATTTCCATCCTTTGTAACAAACACTTCCCGTCCCCCATGAATTACACGGAACGGCTGATTTACCCCCAGCCGGATTTCATTAAGGTTGTCCACATCCACAAGCACACGCTCCATGCACTTTTTCATGCAGTCCGGGAAAATGGCAAGTATTTCGTCTTTTTTGCACATAAAAACAGCTCCTCATATAAGTCTTTAAGACATTATATGAGAAGCTGTCCAAATTATGACCAATATTTAGTTCTGTGCTACATCCTTCATGGAGAAGCTCATTCTGCCCATCTTATCCTTACCAAGGCATACTACAGTTACCTTATCGCCTAATGTAAGAACATCCTCTACATGATTGATTCTCTCCTTTGCAATCTTGGAGATATGAACCATACCTTCCTTGCCCGGAGCAAATTCAACGAATGCACCAAACTCTTTGATGCTGACTACGATTCCCTGGAAAACCTGTCCTTCTGCATAGTCCGTAACGATTGTCTTGATGTATTCTACTGCTTTGTCCATCATTGCAGCGTCTGTACCACATACGGATACCTTACCATCATCCGTAATATCAATCTTTACACCGGTACGTGCAATGATTTCATTGATGGTCTTACCACGCTGTCCTACCACATCACCAATCTTTTCCGGATCAATGTTGATAGAAATAATCTTAGGTGCATACTTGCCAACTTCCTTACGTGGCTCAGCAATTGCTTTCTTCATGCAGTTATCCATAATGAACAATCTTGCCTCACGGCATCTTGCGATTGCACCTTCTACGATAGGTCTTGTCAATCCATGAATTTTAATATCCATCTGAATTGCGGTAATACCTTCTGTTGTACCGGTTACCTTAAAGTCCATATCACCAAAGAAGTCTTCAAGACCCTGAATATCCGTAAGTAATACGAAATCATCATCTGTCTCTCCGGTAACAAGACCACAGGAAATACCTGCTACCATTTTCTTAATCGGAACTCCGGCAGCCATCAGGGACATACAGGATGCACAGGTAGATGCCATGGAGGTAGAACCGTTGGATTCAAATGTTTCTGATACGGTACGAATTGCATATGGGAACTCATCTTCCGAAGGTAATACCGGAATCAAAGCTCTCTCTGCCAAAGCACCATGTCCGATTTCTCTACGTCCAGGTCCTCTGGATGGTTTTGTTTCTCCAACCGAATAGGATGGGAAATTATAATGATGCATATATCTCTTGCTTACTTCGTTCTCATCAAGACCATCAATCTTCTGCTGTTCAGATAATGGTGCAAGTGTACATACATTACAAATCTGTGTCTGTCCACGGGTAAACATTGCAGAACCATGTACTCTCGGAATGATATCAACTTCTGCTGCAAGTGGACGAATCTGGGTAATCTCACGACCGTCAGGACGCTTATGATCTTTCAGAATCATCTTACGAACGGTCTTCTTCTGGTACTGGTAAATAGCCTCTCCCAAAACAGCAAGCCATTCTTCTTTATCTGCAAATGCTTCTTCTAATTTTTCGGTAATCTGACGGATATTTTCTTCGCGAACCTGCTTTTCATCGGTAAATACTGCTTCTTCCATCTGTGCAGGTGTTACGATTTCCTTCATTGCTGCAAACAATTCTTCCGGAATTGCACAGCTGGTATATTCATGTTTCGGCTTACCAACCTCAGCAACCATATTTTCAATAAATGCAATAATGGTCTGGTTGATTTCATGTGCCTTATAGATTGCTTCAATCATTTTTGCTTCCGGAACTTCGTTTGCTCCGGCTTCAATCATGATAACCTTTTCCTTGGTAGATGCAACAGTAAGATTTAAGTCACCGTTTTTCCACTGTTCCTGGGATGGGTTGATAATAAATTCTCCGTCAATCATGCCAACCTGTGTCATCGCACATGGGCCATCAAACGGAATATCTGATATACTGGTTGCAATTGCTGCTCCGAGCATTGCTACTAATTCTGGACGGCATTCCGGGTCAACACTCATAACCATATTATTCAGTGTAACATCATTACGATAATCCTTTGGGAACAAAGGACGCATAGGACGGTCAATTACACGGCTGGTAAGGATTGCATTTTCAGATGCTTTTCCTTCTCTTTTATTAAATCCACCAGGGATTTTTCCTACCGCATATAATTTTTCTTCATACTCTACGCTCAGAGGGAAGAAATCAATTCCATCTCTGGGCTTGTCTGATGCTGTTGCAGTACACAATACAGTTGTATCACCATAATGCATAAATGCGCATCCGTTTGCCTGCTTGCCGACTCTGTTTACATCAACACTGAGTGTACGACCAGCAAGTTCCATTGAAAACGTCTTGTACATAGTTTCTCTCCTTTTCTCTTCTCGTTCCTTGTACCATTGGAACATTAGGCTGCTTTCGCAGTAATATTTGATTAAAAAAGCGGAGCTATCATAATTGCCCCGCTTTCAACTACCAAATTACTTTCTAAGACCAAGTTTTTCAATCAAAGCACGGTATCTTTCAATGTCTGTCTTCTTTAAGTAGCTTAAAAGACCACGTCTCTGACCTACCATTTTGAACATACCACGTCTGGAATGGTTATCCTTCGGATGCTCTTTTAAATGCTCGGTAAGTTCTGCAATTCTTGCAGATAATACTGCAATCTGTACTTCAGGTGAACCTGTATCACCCTCACATCTTGCATATTCTTTCATAATAGCTGTTTTCTTTTCCTTAGAAATCATCGTTTCTATCTCCTTTCATTTTTGAACCGCCAGATGCTAAGAACGGGTCGGAGTGTCCCTGCAAGAGTATTCTCTTATTCTGAGCATAGGCTAAAATCATACTTGAATATATTACCATAAACTTTTATACATGTAAAGAGTAATTTCTAATCCTGTAAAATACGAACCATCTTTGCCGGTGTCCGGTAATTGTAATTGGAAATTCGGATTCCGGTTTTTGGATTGCTCGCATGAATCACCTGTCCGTTTCCAATATAAATCGCTACATGGTTAATGGCTCCACCCTTCGCATAGAAAATCAAATCTCCTGCTTTTAATTCCGATGCACTGATCTGTGTACCCTTTTTAGACTGTGCCTGAGAGGAATGTGGCAGAGATACGCCATACTTCGCAAATACACTCAGCACAAAACCGGAACAGTCTGCACCGTTTGTCAGGCTAACACCTCCCCAGACATAGGGATTTCCCAAAAACTGTTTGGCATATTGACACAAATCCACTCTTACATCCGAAACGCCTTCACCATACATCAGCTCG